>Ga0224501_10001784_pt1 | contig 16770 bp, 15 predicted proteins | sample SF_Oct11_sed_USG_4_FD_169105 | JGI IMG/M metagenome (GOLD analysis project Ga0224501, IMG submission 169105) | Sediment microbial communities from San Francisco Bay, California, United States - SF_Oct11_sed_USGS_8_1 | ecosystem: Environmental > Aquatic > Marine > Sediment | place: USA... | reverse complement strand
CCCGTACCCGTACCCGTACCCGTACCCGTACCCGTACCCGTACCCGTACCCGTACCCGTACCCGTACCCGTACCCGTATTGTTCGGATTATTGTTGGTTATTCACAATAAGTTATAAGCTGAAAAACACCCGTGTTATACTACATGCATCATCTTATTGCAGAGAGCTTTGCACTGCAGATGGCACTAGAACGAACATTTGATGATCAGCTGAGGAACAAATCATCTCCAGAATGGCATGTTCTTGCCAAAGCTATTGTAGAAGAGGTATAAGCTTCCCTTGGGTGGACCATCTATATTTTTTGATATTTCCAAAAAATTTTTCAGACAAAGCGAGCTGTGCAGTCATTCAGGGCGTCCACTCAAAACTAACTGTGCCATTCATTGCACGCATTGTGGCTCGGCATGATAAGCGCTAAACAAACCTAAACATTCTACTATCCCAAGACTGAACAACAGAAAGCAACACGAAGAACGTAAAATGCTAGTAGAATTGTTAGGATTGAATGGCAATTATAGAAGATTGTCAAACTTATTGCATAATCGCGGATTATTAGGCATAACTAGAATTTATTTTAATTTTGTTAGATGCCTCTGGTGGCCTTAGAAAGCAAGTTTTACTCGTACTTCTTACTCATACTTTGTCAAATGTCTAACAGCTTATGTGCGTTGTAGTTAGACCAAATATACAGCAGTGCTGATGCTGTTGGGGACTCCTATATCGGATCGTCTATACAAAACTTCAGGTTCGTATGTTCCACTGAATCCCCCTCAGTTAATCTAGATTTTAGAACATCACTGCATTGTCCTGCCCCAGCTTCCCAAACATGGCTTTAAGAGAAGATAATTCCAAAAAATCTTAGAGTCCATATATTCAGACTTATAGCGGTCTATAACTCCGCCTGATATTTTGAAACTGCATTGTAATTTCTTTGTGTTCCAGTCCCGGTAGTATCGTCGTCAATTTTGTGGTGATAACCAATGAATACGACCCTATAGATGTGATGAAACCGCCTGCAGATTACAAATATTCTCCTGCAGCCTACACTATGGGAGTTCTCCTGGATAAGGGTCTTACCGGTAAAATGGACTACAAACCAAGTAGTGCTGAGATTACTGGAGAAAGTAAGTTTGGGGAACTATTGCTCAAACCTCAAATCCACAGACCTCGTTTTGGCAGCAGAATTGTTTTTAAATATTGAGTTAAAATTGTGGCTCCAAAAATTGACGCTGAAGACAAGTAAATGTAAATGTAAACTTTGTATAAATGGGTTGCCACTTTCTGCAGGTGTAGCTAATCTGGAGCCAGTAGCTCAGGCTGATGTGGTTAATGAGGAGCAGAGCTGTGCCAAATCACCCTGTCTTAATGGGGGACTCTGCGTTGACGGAATGGTGGGCGCATTCTTTTGTTACTGCACAAACGGATGGACAGGGGCAACTTGTGGTACAGGTATTAAGAACCAAGAAGCAACTTACAATTACACACATGTTCTAAGCATTCAAGGGTGCCCCATTAGACGCCGCTAGTACTTCACATAGCTCATGTTATCAAAATCAGTATAGACCTACAATTACGCTCAGCAGTGACATGATGCTAGTGAATCGTATGATAAGAAAAACTCTCCTCGTGGTTAGCAAATCAAATTTCTTTGCAGATATCAATGAATGTGCTATAACAATTGACCCATGTTCCACTCATGGGACATGTCTAAATCTCCAAAACCGCTATGCTTGTCAATGTGACGCTGGATGGACAGGGGAAACATGCGCTATTAACATAAATGACTGTGATCCTAACCCATGTGTTCATGGAGCGTGTACTGATGCAGTGAATGACTTCAGCTGCGCTTGCCAGCCCGGTTGGAATGGCAAAGAATGTGATAATGGTGAGTGCATACATACCAGTAAGTGTGGGGTATGACTAAATGAATAGGCAATCATAAGTTTGGAGGTTGAACAAACTGATTCGCTTCTGATGTTAAAAAAAGACTGCGCAGGAGCTGCAATAATTATAGCACTAGTTGTCTTTTTATATGGAGGACCAAACAACTCAGAATTAAGAGACATTCGGTTTAAGGAGCTGTCTAGATTTTCCATAAGTTTACAGCGTGCCCACTTACACTGTTCCGCTCTAATGATGTCAGAATTCAACGAGACTGTCTGCGGGTCAGCCTTGTGCTGCGAACTAATTGCCGATTCATATACTCATATCAATGTCTGTGTCAGTCAGAGAATTTCGGAGGTCCTACCGAGAGTAATATTTATCCCTTGTATACAAATTACCGATCGCGAGGCTGAGAAGAAAGTGTATAAGGGTACACCCAGCAAACCCTGCCCCAAAGGAATGCCTTCTGATGTCAGAACCTAAAACAGCTTCCGGCACAAGATTTCTAATCATTTCACAGGTGCAACTGCGCATAGAGGAAGTTCAAGATTAATGGGGTATATCAATTATGTTGTAATAGGGGGCCTACCTAGCAATAAAGATTGACAAAGATAGCAGAAAACCTGAATTCCCAAATAAACCGTTTCAATAAAGGCTATAGGTAGCTCACCTGGACAAGATTGCCAATGGAGCTATGAGGTAACCTATATACCTTTATGGTCTCTTTTAATCTTAGATATAAACGAATGTGCAGTTGCAAGTCCATGTAATGGCCATGGCACCTGCTACGATGAGGTGAATGGTTACGTTTGCAAATGCAACGCTGGATGGACGGGTGCCACATGTGGTACCAACATTAACGACTGTTCACCCAACCCATGCACCCATGGAACATGTACTGATGCAGTGAATGACTTCAGCTGTGCGTGTGATCCTGGTTATAATGGCAAAGAGTGTGACAATGGTAGGTAATAGATGGTTTCGAGTCTCATAGTATGTTAGGCTTGAAGGTATTAATAACAAGCAACAGTAGCATATGTGCGTTGAAATAATCAGGTAAAATTCTATTCCAGATATAAATGAATGTGCAGTGGCAAATCCGTGCAGTGGTCACGGCACCTGCTATGATGAAGTGAATGGTTACATTTGTCAATGTGATGTTGGATGGACTGGAGCGACATGTGCTACTGATATAGATGACTGCAATCCTAATCCATGCGCTCAAGGAAATTGTACTGATGCTGTGAATGACTATAGTTGTGCTTGTGAACCTGGCTACGGAGGAAAGGAGTGTGACAATAGTAAGCAATACGAGTATATGTTTATACTTCATGCTTGATACCAAATTCCAATCCCATCATTTGAACAGCAAGAGTAATTTGGTCAACTTATTCTGCAGTAATTGACTATTGCGCCGTCGTTTCCTGGGATCTCTGCGGTAACCATGGTACCTGTATAGCTGCAGCTGCCCATACATATAGATGCGTTTGTGATCTTGGATACCAAGGGCTGCACTGTGAAAGACAATGGGATGGTAAGTAATCTAAAGATCTATCAAGATATGCACTGAGAGCTTGAACTATACAAGCTTACTTTACATACCGATTCACTATGGCTTTGGATGATTAGAAAACCATTGCATGTCCACTGAGTTACTAGGTTACTACTACATCTTTGTTTTCCTGACTCCCAATTATTTTACCCTGCTTCTGCTTGTCCGCTCACCATGTTGGATCATTCCTCACCAGACATTTGAGGCAATGGGTGGAGGTAGACCAGGCTCCTACATGAACTAAAATGAACATAATATTGTAAAAACGTATTTACCATTTCATTTGCAGTTTTAAGTCACCATGTTTGACTTAGACTAGCAGCTTTCGCCTGATTCATATATTCTGCTGTACGATCTTTCAGACCCTTGTCTTGCCATTACTCCTAAGTATGTCATGAATGACACTGACAGAAATATCGATGACACTACTGGAGTTGTCTCTGATGACCAAAATATTCCGGCAAATACTTGGTTTGGATTCAGTAACGCAGGCGAGATAATTCCTAATAGAGTAAGTCATTATTCTTTGCACAGCTAGTGAAACTAGCATGACGACTTTATTACATTCCGGTAAGGCTTAGCGCAATAGTAATGAGAAATTTCTAAAAAGAGGTTTGTATAGCAAAGAAGTCATTACTCCGAGGGAGGCGCAATAAGAATAGTGAATTTCTGGAACTCGATCCTTTTACAAACACAGAAACATGGGAAAAGATGATTTGTAGAATAAAATGTGTTTTTAAAACTAGTGCTCATGCAGTTTTCTATTTGACCCTATTCTACATATTCAGTGTGTCATTCGCTCTGGAGCTGTGTGTGGCTCAACATCAGTCGCCCTCTGGTTTCACGGGCGCACGCCGACAGTTGCTGATGGTATATTAAGGGGCACAGTATGCAGAAGCAAGTACGCCGGTGATCCCTTCGATTGCTGCGATGATGGAGGAGCGGAGGCTGAGATTAGAATGTGCCCAAATGGCTTTGTCTATTACCGGTGAGTATCAGTTTTTCGTTAACGTTTGCCCTCGACTGATAAATAATGAGCCAGAAGGGCATGCAAAGTGCTGTCGAGAACCGTTGCATAGGCCCAGTGATGGCGTCTAACATCATCAAAACCTTTTCTCCTCAACTCATTGTATTCATAAAGATGCATTTCATCAATCCTACAGCATGGCTGAGTCCATCAACACTGCCGAGTTTGGCCTTATTCCCTCCTGTGAATTCGTAGAGGTGTATCAATCTATCCCCAACTCTGCGCTATCAATTGTAGGTTCCTTCGGCGATCTGCAGCGAGGGGATCTGGTGACAGGCTCTGTACAAGTATGCTCCGCTTCACTTTTTCTGAGTTGGGTTTACAGAATATTTACTCTTTGACCTCTGACCTACCTACGGAGCACTGCCAAAAGCCTGTGACAAAAAGCCATAGCGAGGGGCTTAGTACAGGCCAATACCAAAATAAAAATCGGCCAGCAGTGACACTCGAATCTGCAATCTATTGTTCGCAACTCCGGGTTCTTAACAAATTCAGCTATCCTGGCATTTTAAGCCTCGTAAAAAGAAAAAATACATGCCATATAATGTATCATGCAAGGCATATCAGACATGTATAAAACATATTATCAGAGAGTCAGGTAAAGCCTGTCAGCCTGTCAATGTAGTGTGCTAGGGACTCCTGTCACAACCTGGTTTATGGGTTTACCATCCTTCCGACTATTGCCACCTCTGGATAAAGGCAATATTGGTGCAATTTAACCTTGTTATAAACTTTTTAGCATCTGTGGTGCAAATGGTAGCCAATCCTGACAAGTTCGTTGATACTTGGTCAGATGACATATCTGGTGAGACAGATGAGCCGTGCGACACAACAAATATTTTCGAGTAAGAGGCTTGTTACTCAGAGGCAAAACCCTGTGAGGTGTAAGACTATCCTACCATAAAAAAACCTCACAGTATTCTCCATTAATAACTGAGAAAACCTGTTTGTGATTATCGTTCATAAAGTGAAGTTTATACGAGCAATTGTCGCTTGAAGACCGCTGAAAATGGTATCAACTTCTGGCGCTCCAATGACGGAGAGCTGATATTGCATGCTGTATTTTCCCCAACGGCAAGAGATTGGTGACCAATGACAATGCAGATTTGTATTTTTCATTTTACCAAGTTTCCCCTTGACCTACATATCAGAAGAAATGGTCACGCAAGGTAAATAATACCCGTGCTCTGATAGGTCGCCGCTTGCTCGCTGATTGAAAAAATAGCGCATGCAACATTGACTCCGGTGCGGCGGTGTTCTGCCATTGGTGCGCTCAAAAGTGATACTCCTTTTCATGAGGGGCAACCACCTGTGTGGTACTATACTCGAGCAGCGGCATTGTCTGTGCTGTTGTCACTTGAACCCGCTATAACAGAGATTACCTTACACTCATAGTAGTAAAATATAGTAATACTAAACCATGCACATGGAAAAGCACAATTATTTTGTGATTTTTGTAGTGCTCCAAGAAGGGCTGTGACGCTCAATGATGGAAATGCGGACTGCTCGAAAGACACAGAAGCCCATCTGGCTGGTGTGTGGATTAGAGTGGGGGACCCTATTGGAAATGCTTTGACATCCGAGGTTAGTTAATTTAGCTTTTATGTAGAATTAGAAGTTGATCTTTGTCTTTTCTATCAAAATGCACAATATACGTTGCACTCCATCTGAATCATAAGCAAATGTTTTGCAGCCACCCGAGGTATGGAGCTGTGGTACCCATGCCTCGGGATGGGTTTCCGGAGGACACCCGCGTGTAGAAGATGGCATTGTAATACGCATGAATTGTTTCTTCTGGTTTGGACGGGAATGTAATGTAGCCACACCAATTCACATCAAAGCATGCGCGGGTACTAATGAGCCGAACTACTTTGTATATCGCCTACCAGCCCGAATGGCTCCTTTTGGGACCTGGTGTCGGACTGCATACTGTGGTAGTAAGTATAACATTTCTACTAGTTTGTCCTGAATAATAGGTGACTAATGATTTATTAGTGAGCTAGTCAACCAATTGACTGACCCATCAACCAACCAACCAATCCATCAATCAGTCATTCAGTCAACCAATTAATTAATTGATCAACAGATACATAATTCAATCAAGCAGGCAATTCGACAATCAATTGCCAATCAACCAATTGCAAGCCAACTCAGATACCCATCTATACATTTTTTATTATTTCAGCGTATGATACCCCAGCTACTCCAATGACACCAGCTGGGACAACTCCAATACCTTTGGGCGGTATAGCATGAGGACATGAGAGTTTGATAACCCTTGCTTTTGCTTGAATCGGTGTAAAACGTTTTCTTTACACGCACTTTGTCATGTGATTTAAGCAGAGTAAGACCAACCCATAGGCGTGAAGTCCACAACTGGACAAACTGCGTACACACTCTGCAATTGTTATTATTCGGTCAAGCTATTTTGTATCGTAATAAGCTGGCTTGCACTTACTTTGATACTATCACAGCTCAGCTAATAACAACTACCCGTTATCAACTTTAATGTATCAGTATGATTTTAATAAACATGCTAACAATATCCTAGTACATGTAGAGACCTCATCACTGATCATTCTCCTGGCCACTGGCGCGGACTCTTGAACTCCGCATCCTTCGAGTTCGAGTTCTGAATGCTTTTCCTGCATGCCATCAAGTCTCCGCCTTCACCCAGGGTTAGGCCTGGTATGGAGGAAGTTGTGCTATCTTGAACCCTTAGCAGTAGAGCATAGGTGGATCTATCCATTATAGTTAAGACTTTTGTTATTTATACCATTTGGATACAAAGCCACATGAGGAAATTGGAAAGGGAGGTTCATCCAGGCTTGCATTTTCAAACTTTTAAAATTCGTTGATATAGTAATTCTATGTAAATTAACAAAAGTAGTTTAGCAATTAGACATTAGATAAATCACACGGAGGAATGAAGACTATTGCCATGAAGAACATTATGCGAATGCTATAATACAGATTGATTAAATTATAAACATGGCAGCACTCGCCTCTATACTCAAACAGTATAGATCTGTGAAATACGGGGCTGATACAAATACAATTATACAAAAATATTTTGCAGCTTAATTCTTAATGGCGATAACAGCATTATACACTACTATACTGTACAAAAAAGTATAATTATGTATGGTATTGCTTTGAGCACAACATAATGAGTTGGTATTTTAGGGTAAAATATCAGGTGTAGTCCATCACAATCGTTCTGATGTACTGACAGCCATCAGATTACCATTCTCTAGATGTCTTTTCTGACTTCTACGCGCCCCATCTGATCGGATGTAAGGCTTGCTCTTTAGGCCTGTAACCAATGACTTCGATTGAGAATCGGAACCATGCACATAATATCACGATTGTGATGATTTATTGGGTTTTGATGCCAGTGAGTCAGTCGGTCAGCCACCCGCCGGTCAGCCAGTCAGCGAAGACTACACAGCAACTGGAGCTGGAAACTACATATGAAAGGTGCCACGCACACGAGAGCCGGACTTGGCAATCGCTGAAAACTAGATCTAACCACTATGAGACAAATGCTCTACCTCTTGAGATAGCCCACTGGCCCAATATAGTAAAGAATAAAACACTCTAAGCTAATTTAGATGGCAAGCCAGGGGAAGCAATCAAATCCTATCTTTCTGATTAGGGTATTCTTATTGATTGAGAAATTACTATGTCCTCCTGAGGAGCAAGCCTAGATAAACATCCATCTAAAGGCCATTACCCGTGAGAATATCCTCTAAAGCTCCATCATATATCTCTGTTTTATCCATCATTCTCTTATCTCTATTTTTATCGGGCTGTTTAGCCATGAGTTCTCCAATCACAGCAGCCTGTTTATTCTTCGTCTTGACGGTCTCCTGTTGTTTCTGTTGAGCCATTTCAAGTTTGGCTCGAGACTCATTATCCTTGAGAAGACAAAACATATTCAGTGTTATGATGAATTTTTTTATTCGGAGGAAGTAAAGTTTATCAGCTAGCTTGAATTGGCACTTGACAACTCAAACTATGACACACAGTGCCAAAGGCCTACCAAAAATCTATTACAACTTTGGCGGTAGACCCATTGACATTGGTTAACGGGGTTATGACACGGTCGATTGTCAACACACTTCCGGGGTTGTGTTCCCCATTCTTAAAGGGAGGCAACTCCGCATTTATTGCAGCGATAGCGAGTTGTCATTTTCCACAAACCGAATATCGGTCACTCGAATAACTATGGCCTAAATGGCCCAAATAGAAATAAAATGGGATCTAATTACTAAAACCTAGTGACCTAGTGATCTTCACCCCCTTATAACATCGAGTAGAACTTAAATTTGAACATAAGATTGGAGAAAACTCAAGTTATAAGAAGTGCTTTGCCGGTTTTCCCTAGCCCTAAATAGAGGCCGTTGCATTCGGGCCTCTAGCATTGTGCAATAATAGCACTAACGCTCGTTGACAGAGATGAAAAACAGCATTCTGAAACCCTATTTCTATATTTTTGTTGCACGGTTTCTCTATTCAGACTTGTGTAACTACAAGTCTAGAAGACACATGCAAACGCATTTGTCAAACATCGGCACGTAAGCCGAGAAATCAATGCAAACACCAACAGCTCTGTGTTAATTTCCTATCTCGAGGCCAATTCTGGTGCGTTGCTGTCTGAATCTGAATCTGCGCATTGGATAGGGCTATATCTAGGCTTTCATTTGAACTGGGTATTGAGCTCATTTGTTCATGGTAAGCTTCAGAATCTACAAACAGGTGAGGACACTTTTTCCCATGTCATAACCCCTTTAAAGAGTCATGTGTGGACAAACATTCACTTCACATAAAGCATTCCCTCCTGAGATTGCGTGAAGGACAGAAATCATACAGGTACATAGCGGCAGTGTACAGATATGGACATGGAGATATGAGACACTACCTTGATTGCCTGTTTATATGAAGCCGAAAAGCGACTAAATGTCCCAAAAAATGATGACGGACTCATCATTTTGGGATCCTCTCCGAAAAACCTGACCACTTCATCATAACTCTGTCTGGCCACATCGTAATCCTTTCTAATTTTTTCGACTTGACCGCCAGTAGAGTCCAGGAAGGTTTTCAGCACCTGTGTAGCAGCTGTGAGGGTCTGTGTGTCTTTGCCTTTAGTTCTGCGTAACAGAAATTGTCACAATCATGAAAATTTCAAACTTTATTACGAATACTTCATACCAAACTCGAGAATCTCCGGCAGTGTAGCCATTGTTCTACTTGGGCACCTGGCCAAGTGCTCCAGTCATTGAGATATTCCGCCATCCCAAGTCACCCGGTCAATGAGATATTCCGCCATCCCAACTCACCCAGTCATGTCAGGTAAGATTTAGGAGTGAATTTTAGTCACTTTTCGAGTAATACCTACCTGGCCTCAAACTCTTTCCGAACAAGGTTCATTCCTTTTTCGAGGTCACCAATATCGATTTGTAAATTCTCCAGGGATATTAGTGTAGCTTTCTCAATATAATCCAGCTCCTGGGCAAACTTACCGGCCTCTGGGTACATATCCTGCAAGAAATTTCCAACTCAGTTCTTTGCCGGGTATACATGAATCTTATACACACTAGTTTTCTCAAATACCAATTTGCCATCATAGAGTTATCCCCCAACAACTGCGCGGCTCTTTGCCTGTTATGCTGACATTACGAGCAGAACAACGGTTTCAACAACATTTTTGATGGCATTCTGTCACTTACGGTTCTAACACATTTATAACCAAGTTTCAAACCTCACACGATCCTCTTTAGAAAGACCACACATAACTACATGCGTGTGATAATGCAAGATACGTTGCCTTTTTTCTAGCTTACCCCGCCAAGTGTGTCGCAGTGATAGAGCAGTCAGTGATGTAATGAACTAACATGGTACACATATTCGTAAGTTGGCACCCAGAATATGAGCACTTACTCACAACTGATGCTAATCCAGAGTGGGCACTGTTTTTACCGACTCAGTGACCGGTACAATGAGCGAGTGACAATACGCTCTATGCACCGAACTGAAATCATTACGGTTCGATATCGGGTATGTAACCCTGCAAAAATCTAATTTGACAATTTACCTGTACAGTAGCAGCTATATAATGAAGTAAAGTCATTTTCTTGTCAGTAGATTTAGCGTCAGTGAGGATATCTAGAGATTGGAGTCTGAATCCATAAGCGCCCCCACGGCGCTGACTGTTCATGTAATTTCCGAAAGCTAGGATCACCTGCAAAGAAAGGTTTACAAAATCACAAACATGTGACCTTGTTAAACCTGCTGATTCAATTGCCTTGGCTGCGCATGATTTGTCTGCCCCCGCTAGCGGTAGGTTAGATGGTAGCATATTCAGCTTTAGGCCAGGTGACCCGGCTAGCGGTAGGTTAGATGGTAGCATATTCAGCTTCAGGTCAGGTGACCCGGCTAGCGGTAGGTTAGATGGTAGCATATTCAGCTTCAGGCCAGGTGACCCGGGTTTAATTCCATGTTTGAGCGTCACTGTTTGTGTGTTCCCTTGTCGGGACTCGAATCTGATAGTAAAGGAGATAAAAGTACCAACTCTATTGGGCAAATCATGGACCATCGCGAATACCAGTCAATGTCAAGCGAGAGGATCTTATCTTATTGTACCTAGTGTTTGGAAAGCCGTTTAACCCTGACAAACAAATACTTGATTGACATTTTCTTGTTTCTTTACCATTTCGGATGACCGTTATAAACAGTAACTGACTGGAATAGCCATAGACAGGAATAGCCATAACTCTTTAACCTACCTCTAACATCTTCCTGATCTTTTTGGACTTCCTCAGGGAGACTGATGCAGTCAAAAGTGAATTACATTGCTACAAGGTAATAGTATCACGTTACTAGTCAAAATAGGCTGAAACAGGTCATAAAGTTATCTTATCTCCTAACTATAACTCCATGAAGGATATGGAGGATAACTCTATGGAATAGGTAGAGAATTTTTTACACCGCAATACCCGATACCCAATACCCAATACCCAATACCCAATACCCAATACCCAATACCGATACCCAATACTGATACCCAATACCGATACCCAAAATCGATACCCAAGCCCGTCTGTTTATAGTAAGTGATTGAATCACACAGCCTCAATCTTGAAATCAAACAAGGCTTTGGGAAAAGACAACTCCAAACTGAATCCCAAATGGGGAAAGTTTTAATTCAGTGTCTGTCTGACTGACAGCAGGTGTGCAAAGTCAACCATGAACAAGAAGTCACTTGGGCTCTTGTTTCAATGGCAGTAAATTGAACCTAAGTGGCCCAGAAAAATCAGAGTACGACTTAGAATGGTCTAGACAGATAATGCAGTGAGCAGTGGGAGATGTCCTCCCCACAAGGAAGGGCGGGCAGAATATGCAGGGAGTACATGCTGAGAATTAACTGTGGAGATATCCACATAGGTGAAAGGCTAATGTGAGTCTGCAGGAAGACTTCACATCAATCCAGGGGGACATCCCATGATTTCTGAACACTAGTAATTCCTATGCATGCAGCTGGGATGGGGATGTTGTTAAAAGCTGCATACCGGTGTGAGGTGCTTGACATTCTCCTTGAAGTTGCCAATGAAATTCATGATGGAAAGCTTCTGTTGCACCCGTTCTATATGATTCATCTGAAAATAGAAGCCAACAATCATCAAACCAATACAGGTTCTATCAGTGTGTGCAGCGCGTGTAGATGAATCGTGGCTAGTGATTCAGAACAACAGTTTACGTAGGAATGCTGCATACCAATTATTTTATCAACACTCAGTTGTTAATGAGACATGAAGTCAGGTGATCTGTTGCGTCAATGTAAAAATTGGATGGGCAACCATTCCGAATAACATTTAACTGCTTGTACTGAGCAACAGGCAGCTACTGATACGGTGATTTCATATGGAGGTAACCGGTAAGCTGACTTACTATAGCGTTTACTTACTAACCCGCATTATGAAGCTATTCACCAAGATGACACCATCCACACGCTCACCGGCATAATGAACCTGTCCACCCGGATGACAGCGTCTGCAGACTCACCTGCATCATAAACCTGTCCACCGGAGTGAGAGCGTCCAATGGTTTTTTGTCCGACTCATAGTTATTAAAAGCTTTCACCTCCTGTTCATTCGGTATGATGTGCATGAGGAGATCGATATACTCGGTGGATAGCACACGTAGATCTAGGGTGGTTATTGCCGCCAAAATAGTCTGATCAGACAAATCCGCCATCTTCTTACGAGCTACAAGCAAAGATATTTATATATTTTATGAGCGGTCAGCGCGGGTAGATTATCGGGGAATAGATTGGCGGACTCCCTGTGATCACTGGATCATAAAACAGGAGTTACAGACATAGACATATAATTTATGTCTATGTCTGTCATATAGTATACTACATGTGTGTCTGTGGGTGCGGATCATGACAGACATACAACGGGTCACAAAGGTTAGACCTTTCCAAAACTAGTAGGCTTCAGTGACTGATCTCTCCGGATAACTTTTTAATCGAAAGATGTATCTCGTTTCTGTTGGATGACACCTCAGATGGCTTCGCGTAGTCTTTTGACTGAAATGACTTTGTATTAATATAATAGCTTTACATCAAGCTGACACATTGTTGTGTATTACCAATAGCGGCGTTTCTGTTTCGGTTGGCATCCATCAGTGAGAGTAGTTCAGGCTTTTTACTGAATTTACGACTTCCTGCTGTATTGGGGGTCTGAATTCCATCAATCTCGTCTTTCACCTGTCTGGCTAAACCAAGCTTGAAGTCCTCTTCAAACTGTTCAAAGTTGACGGCCTGCAAACATGAAAACGCGAATGAAATCAATTCTCGCGTTGATGCTTAAAAATCTGATTATCAATCAGTTACCGACTAAGGAAATAGTGAACAAAAGATTCAGGCAGTTTTAATCCCAGGTTTTTGACTAAAATGACCAAAATTGTTAGTGTTTGGTTGCCATGAGATGCATTCAGGGTTTGGAGGAGAAGCCTTGTTTTTCCCATCTACCAACCACTAACCTTCAATATTGGCTCATCATCAATCTCTGAGAAGATGGTCCCTTTCACTTGCCCCGGTTTCATAGCAACCCAGTTTAAAGTTGGTAGCTTGTACGTCGTTTTGATTTTCCGTTTGCTCGGCAGCCCTACAAATAAATTGGTGATCAAATAATTGGATCTATGAACGGTGGACAGTCACCCGGGACACTAACTTTACTCACTGGCATGGCAATGATCATGCCATGAAGCGCACCGTGCTCAATGATCATGCCATGAAGCGCACCGCGCTCAATGATGAGCAGTCACCCGGGACACCAACTTTACTCACTGGCATGGCAATGATCATGCCATGAAGCGCACCGTGCTCAATGATGAGCCAGTGCTGGCTTAGGTTGGTGAATTTACTGAACTCGCGCCAACACAGAGTTTTCGGTTTCGATATAGAGGCAATAGAGCATTGCATATCATTTACTCTCACTGCAGGATAACAAAGAAAGTTCTGACAGAACACAGGCGGAGTTTACCTGTGTTAGAATTGTTTAGGCTTAGGCTAACAGTTTCAAGCAGCTATAACTGGGCTTTGCGATTTGCCATTTGAGGTATCAGTTTCTTAGACAATTGCTATACGGGTGAACCTAAACACACGGTAAAAACATCTCAACTTACCCATAGCTGCAGTTGGTGCTCCAGGCGGTGGTGGCGGTCCCATACCAGGTGGAGCCGGAGGACCCATGCCAGGCGGCATTGGTGGACCTCCTGGAGCGGGTGGTGGCGGTGGAACCATGCCTGGAGGAGGCGGTGGGCCAGGTGGTGGTGGGGGACCCGGGGGTGGGGGACCAGGAGGCGGGGGAACCGCCGCTGGTGGACCAGCGGACTCAACCGCCTTCACACCGTTGCGTTTAAGTGTGTCCATTTCGGCTTTGAGACGCTCAACTTCAGTGGAGTGCTTTTTGAGCGTCCCCTCACGTTCGTCCATATTGCGGCGTAGTGTGCTAATCATCTCATCTTTCTGTTTGGATGCGTCCTACAGGGAAAAGCTAACGGGTTATCAGGCTGAACCGATAGGATAGGGGTGATTAGTGCATGGCACAGCCAACAGTAGTATTCTTAGAGACCATTGAGATCAACAGTCAATGTATTGATTATGAAGAGCGGATTAAGGAAGGTTAGGGCAAGAGTTTGTGCTCACTTTGTATGTTCCATGAACTCCCTACAATCCATTGTTACAGAGATTAAGTGAAAACATAAGAAGACCATGCTAATCATTCACAGTGCCACTTGTCTACTACCCATGCATTTTTTAGCCCTCACAGCACACCTACCCTCAGTCCTGGCTGTAAGCAACAATCCTGCTGAGTATAACTGTGATGAGTGCTTTTCAGGCTCTCAAAAACATGGTTAAATGCCTTTTAAACCTCAAGGACTGACCCCCATATGTATACAAGAGATCCCACTATATCAGAGCAGCAAGCATTTGTGTTCTTGTTTGAATGCTTCACTCAAATGATCTGCTGTATCGTGCATGGTACATGGTACACTCTAATATCTTTGATGTGCCAATATCAGGTAACACCTCTATATGGAGTCCAGTTGTTTTTAAGAAGCAGCATTTTTCCGCCATTAACATGTCACGCGTCACAGAAACATACCGTTGTGTTGGTCAGCTCGCGTTGCGCCTCTGTTAGTTGAGTTTGCAACTCGGCGATTTTCGCCATGCTCTCATTTTCAACTTCTTGCAGTCTCTCGAGCGTATGAGACAACTCCTCATCAACAGAGACAAGCTTTTCACAGGCGCTCGCTTTCTGTTCGGAGTCTTCCAACAGCTGAGCGACATCGAGTCTATTGTCTGTGTACGCTTGAACCTAGAATATCACAAGACTTTGTTTAATCAGGACAAACTTCGCCTCTTTAGGAAAGCATAGTTGGCCTCTCTTACCGTTTCGCCAACTCTATAACATTGGTGGGGATTAAGCCTGGCCAGAGAGACAGTGTTGTTTAGAGACCGTGGACACTAGCTACAACAAGCCATACAACAAAATCGTGGTAGGTAAATCAATAGGTGTATAACATTATCAAATACTAGGTGTAAATGTCTATAGAGGAACACCTGATGTGTTATTCTAGTCCACCAATTATATTGAAAATAAAAATTGCGCCTTTTCTAGCGATTGCTAGCTCGATGACAGTACAGTGCGGCATGCTAGCGATTGCTAGCTCGATGACAGTGCGGCAGGCGAGTATAGAATACCTGAGTGATGAGTCTTTCACTTTCATTATCCCGTAGCGTTTCCAGGAAGTCATCCAACCCAAGCGCGTAAAGCTCATACTGCAGATGCACTCGATAGTTTACGTTCTCCACTGAGTGCACTATGATATTCATAAACTGCGTGCATGCCACCATGAAGTCTGCAGAGAGGTTAGAATAGGATGAACCGATTTGCAAGAAAAGTCAGCACAATTATGCTCGGTTAGTTTGACTAAGAGGTCCAGCGAGTTTATAAGGTAACATATAAGATGTGCAAAACAAGCAGAGAAGACTGTCAAGAAGACAGTAAAAGAGGTGCCGGGTGGTGGGGAGGGGGGTAGTGGTTCCATAAAAACCACATAAAATGCCCAATAATTAACATCAAACCAGGAGTTTTATTTTCTGACCTACAGCCAAATGTGACCTACACAGTGACAGAATGTTGATACCGGTGGATGAGGTGTTATTAAAACAGACAGTGCATTGTAAACGATATCAAAGGAAAAGGTACTTTCATAAAACTAGCACACCATACCCACCGAGTTTGTGAAAACTTTCATCTGAGAGGAAAAACAAACATTGTGAGCAAATAAGGTACTGTTGAAATATACCCAACACTAACAGCCGCTGTACATCTTTCTGCCACCACGATCATGCATTTATCTCGATGGTGATACAGTGAGAGAAGTGCTTCATCCTCCTGTACTCCCTACCTGTGCCAAATTTCTAAGATGCTGGAGTTATCCACCCACGGTTTCCAATGAGTAATAAAGTTGGCAATGATATGATTGAATTAATGTGATTTGCATCTTTCTGATTGATTGTCTAAACACACTCTCGTGCTTAGGGTGCTTACTAATTGGGGTCGCTAATTTCCATCATCAGAATACGGAATGAGCCAGTGTGATTGAGCCCACACGTGTGGATAGCAATCAATTAGAGAGCTTGGGGTTAGGTGAACATTTCACTGTCAATTTCTCCCCATTAACAAGGCCTGAGAAACCATAAAAAATGCATATCGTATGCCGTCCTCTG
>Ga0224501_10001783_pt1 | contig 16771 bp, 22 predicted proteins | sample SF_Oct11_sed_USG_4_FD_169105 | JGI IMG/M metagenome (GOLD analysis project Ga0224501, IMG submission 169105) | Sediment microbial communities from San Francisco Bay, California, United States - SF_Oct11_sed_USGS_8_1 | ecosystem: Environmental > Aquatic > Marine > Sediment | place: USA... | reverse complement strand
AAGTCGTCAATGAGCCTCATGTGAAGCCTGTTCAGCTGGCTTCTAACAGCGAGATAGATGTGGATAAGTATGTGGGTTACCTGCAGTCCACATTTGATCAGGTTCTAGACGCGTTGGGATTGAACTTCGACGAAATCATAGGGTTAACGAAGCTTGAGCGCTTCATGTGAAGCATTAATTTTTTTATGCCATGCTTCTGACACGCCGCGACACCTCATAGACAGAGCGAAGAGACTGCGAAAGACAGGTTAAAAGGAAAGCATGCACGTCAGGCATGCTCATGCATGCACACTATAGTTTTTTCATCACCAATCTCGCAAATGCTTGACTAGCTTTCAATGCTTCCTCACCTATTCCAGGAAACGTGATTTGGAAATAGTCGAATCCTAGATCAATGAAAAACTGGAAGCGTTCTATGACCTCTTCAGGATACCCTACCCAAGAACCCGGGGCATCTTTATGAAACAGCTCCTTCAACTTTTCGATAGGTATGTTATTTCGTTTGGATCGGCTAGTTAGATGGTCCTCCAACTCTTCTTCTGATTCTGTTACAAAAACTCCTGCAAGTGCGAACAAGCTTTTGCCGACTTCCTTGTAGTCTCTCCCCATATTCTCACAATGTCCTTTCAATACTTTTAGCTTGTGTTTGAGATCCGGGGCTAACCATAGATTGCAGTAATCCGCGTATTTGGCTACCATTCTTAGTGTCCTCTTTTCTCCACCGCCTCCAATCATAATAGGAGGCATTGGTTTTTGCACAGGTTTTGGAGCAGAGAACGCGTCTTTGATCTTGTAGTATTTTCCTTTGAAGGTTGCTTTCGGTTTGGTCCACAATAGCTTGATGATTTGGATCGCTTCTTCTAAGCGATTCATTCGGCTTTTCAACGAGGGAAAGGGAATCCCATATGCCTGATACTCAATCTTCTTCCAGCCAGCTCCTATTCCAAAAAACAATCTACCATTAGAGATTACATCAACTGTTGCTGCGATCTTTGCCAATACCGCTGGATGCCGATAAGAATTGCAGGTGACTAGAGTTCCCAGACGGATTCTTTTTGTTTCTGCGCCTAAAGCTGCAAGTAAGGTCCATGCCTCCATACAGTTGCGGTCTTCAGATTTGTCATCGAGGAAGAAATGGTCGCTACTCCAGATAGAGTCGTACCCGGCCCTTTCACCTTCTAAAGCGATTTTCTCCACTGACTTGTAGCTAAAACCTAGTTGGGGTTCGATTTGGATACCGAACTTGATTGACATAGATTCTCCTCTATGCTACTGGTTACTCGAGTTTCTGAGTTTATAAATTCTTAACATGGGTTGATATGTTGAAGGAAATCTGTGATAAAGCAAACTTCAACGTGCCAAGCACGCTCAGCACGCATGCAAAAGAGGGGTAAGGGTTATTCAATCAACCCTTGCTAGAGGAAGCAGAAGGCTTTTCGGCGTTCTATTTCCATGAGCGCATTGGCTTTGGCTTGTTCTGCCTTTAGCCAGGCAGTTTTTACGAAACCAGGAGCTACGTAACTCAGTGAACCGCTAGACCTGGTCTCTGCATGGGACGGCCACGGGGAGACAGAGTCTTTGTCCATTCCTAGCGCAAGAAGTAAGGTTTTCAGGAAAGAGCCTTTTCCCACAGGTTTCATCTTTCGCACTCTTGACCACCACACGCAAATCTATACACGAGGAGAGACTTAGACCTTTCACCGTCATATGACGTTAATAATGGACCAGTCATATGACGGTTATACTAATATATCTGGCAACAACAATTTTAGATTTGGTGCTCTTGAAGTGACGCTGAATGAAGTTGCTTTGAAGGTGGCCCTCCCGACCTCATTTTACGCGGACATAACTCGCCGATTTCCGTCTACGAGTGTATTCGTTTGGTGTAACAGAGAGAATGATGTTGTTGAGGTTGTGGTGAGGAACCCAGAAGAGTATCCGCTTGTTATGAAGGAGTTTCATGCGCACTCTGCTATGGGCGTAATTGAGGAAATGTCTGATGATCGCAGGCTTTACTTGAATGTTAAGGAGTGTCATTGCATGAAACAAGACACGATCGTAAGACATATCGGGGAACTAGATATCCTCAACATCTTCCCAAACATGATAGAAAACGGCTGGGCTTACCATCGCCTTATTGTCTTTAGGCATAAGGATCTAGAGGAGCTTCTACGACGCTTTGACAATTGGGGATGGGTTTATAAGATCTTGCGCAAGGTTCCTTTTGATGGATTTATTGCGAGTTCCCTAACTCTGACCGCCGATGCTCTTTTCTCTGGGTTAACTGAGCGACAGATGGCCGCTCTTATTACCGCTCACCGACATGGCTATTATAACCTGCCAAGGGACTCTGATGTTCAAACAATTGCCGCCAAAGAGAAGGTGCCACGTACAACATTTCAAGAGCATCTCAAGAAAGCTGAAAACAAACTCGTGGGTGCTCTAATGCCTCATATGAAACTATTCAACCATGCGTCACCCGAAAAAAGACGGAGCCTAAGGGTAAAGTAGGGATTCACTGCGTTCAGTTGTCCTTCTGCGTGTGTGCATGCTTGTTTTCTTTTTCTCGTAGTTGTCTTGCTTTGTCATACATTTTTAAGGACTCGTAGATTCGAGCTGCATCCGAGAGATGGCCCGCTTTTTCTAAGGTTTGTGCGTTGTTAAGCATCTGTGCTTGAAACAATTTGTCGCTGATGTCCTCTGCGCCCTTGACTGTGAACGATGGGTGCTTGAAGGGTTTTGTCAGTTCCTCGAAGAGCTTTGGGTTGAGTGCCGCCGCCAGGTTTACCGGTGCTTGGTCATACGGGCTGTCGAGGTAGCTCTTTATCAGTCTCTGTGTAAATTTGTCAACGCAATCTTCGGAACAGAACCAGACATCTTTCTTGATGGAAGCGCCCTCCTCGTGCGCAGAGAGCTCTAGCTTACGGTGTAGACACTTTTCGCAACATGGGCTAGCACAGACTATGCATTTTTTGGTTTTTAAGAAGAGACCGCTGTTTCGACAGTTTGGACATTTCCCCATATGTACCCCTCTGAGTAACAAGATTGTTTGCTCGCATATTTTACATTATTTCTGCGTGCGTGCCATGGTTTTTGCATACGTGCCTGTTTCGCAATTCTTCTAGTGAAGTCTGATCGCAAGCTCATTATGCTTGGACGGTTCATGTGAGAGAACAGGGGACAGAGGGAGTTTTTAAGCTGAAGAGACGGAACACGTTGGCTCTGGTCGTGTGGTTACTGCGAATTCATATTTTGACGAAACAATGCTTAAGGGCGAGATGTTACAAAGAGCAAATCACGTCCGATGCATAGTCGCAGGCATCGGCTTGCGTGAGTTTCATGAAGCTGGAGATGGATTGAGATGTCGCTTACGGAGTATTTGCATGAGAAGGCGGAGGAGTCTCGGCATAGCGAGATTGTGGGGCATCTAATTACAGTCACTGGGGTGATTTTTCTGATGGGCGGAACAATGGTGACTGTGTCTGCCGTCAAGGACCCCGACTGGTTCTTGTTTATTCCGTATAAGTTGTCGTATCATCCGTATAGTCTCATGGGATTGATTTTTACGGTTCTGGCGTATATCCTGCTCGTCTTTGGACTTGTCATGGCCGTCCATTATGCTATGGAGCGGTCGTGGTACATGTGGCGGTTGCATGAGACGCAGACCGAGGCGGAGGAGAAGCTTCGCTCTATGGTGAAGTATGTGGAGAAGGCAAAGAACCAAAAGGAATAGGCCCCTTCCCCTCTTTATTCACCTAACAGTACAAAGGCTAATCACAAATCCAGTTCAGCTACAGCGGGTAAAGCTTTAAGTGGTTCAAGGCTTAATAGCGGAAACTGCTTAAGATGATTAATGTAGGTGAGAGCCATTGCCCGAATGGATATGCCTGAAGTGTGGCAAAAAATGGGTTGAAGAGGGAAAAGTGGAGCCAAGATACTGCCCAACATGCGGCAGCGGCAACATCTACGTGCCGAGCGCCGTGAAAGTACCCGACTACCACACGTAGAAGATGTAAAAAAATCTATACGAAGCAGCTCATAAAGAGGCACTCCCTCGCAGCGATCAACAACAACGCAGGATCAGCCTCTTCAGCTAACGAGATAGGCACCTGCTTGACAAGAACCGCAGGCATACACGCCTCCGTTTCTCCCATCACCAGATGTGCCGCACCTGCAAGATCATCAGCCAACGCATGTCTCGTTATCAATACTTTATTGCCGTAAAGATCTTTCTCAGCCCTACAATCCCTTATTGGGCTGAATCCTGCGATCCCGATGGCTACGCCCGTCGTTCCCATGCGAAGAGGAGTAACCCGGCTGTCAACAATCAAAACACCGATCTTTCTATCTGCTCTCTTCAGAATTTCTGCCCTGATCTTCTCCGAGCTTGCATGAGGATTCTCAGGCCACAAGACAACAGACCCCACCGGAGCATTCTTGCGATCGACACCTGCATTGGCTATCAAAACGCCGTCTTTCAAGGTAAGCAGCGCTCCAGGAACCCCGCCATAGACCTCGTCTGCCTCCGACAAGACGACTTCTGCAAAACTTGAATCTAGCTCATACTTCTCAGCCAGCCTATTCGCCTCCTCTGAAGGACTTATCGTGTCCAGCCTTGTGAGACGACCCTGCGCCACAGACACAACCTTACTGGCAAACACCAGCACATCCCCATCATCAATCGTCAACCCCTGTTTAGTTAGAGCCTCCAGAATTATGCCAATTAAGTCGTCTTTGGGCTTAACCAGTCTGGTGCGTACTCCGAAAAGCTGCATCTTGCCTCAACTCACTTGGGCTTGAATCTGATCGCTTGAAACGTCTTAATCAATGGCACTCCTATAAGCGTAGCCAACGCCGCAATTATAATCCTCTCAACCGGATATACAAACGTAAGAAATCGCCATGTCGACTGCCAAAAGTCCAGCTGCGGAAAGACCAGCGGCCAACTGGTAACTTCGAACACTATGCAGCCAACGACGTGCGCAAACATGGTTGCTATAAAACAGATTACAGAAATCCCGAGAATCAGCTTTGTTGACCCTTGTTGATTTTTCGCAAAATCTATAGCTTTTGACCTTAAGGGCGACACTAGAATAATTAGTCCGGCAAATTGGAACCAAGCAAAATAGGGATACAGCCAGATTGGACCCACAGGCGGATAGAAGACCAATGCCAACAGAAACACGGCGTACAGAAGAATACATGCCTTCTCTTTCCGATTATACAACAGACCCGCACAGAACGCCGCCGCAGTTCCCGGCAAAAAACTAATGGGATTAAATGAGCCTCCCTGCGCAAGCGACGCTCCAACAATGCCGCCCAGACCCGCCGTGGCCGCCCCAAGATATGGACCAAGCAACACCCCAACCAGAGGCGCCATAACCGCCGCCATCGTAATAGATTTTCCAACGACACCAATGATCGGAGCCAACGGCCAGAAAGAGAAGAGAGTGTACAAAGGCGTAAAACAGCAAACCAAAGCCAGATCTCTCGTAGCTGGACTCAGATCAGGCGCCCTCATTCCTTCTCTCATCTCTTACGGCTGCAAATCGTAGCTATAGCTAGGCTCAAGGCGTTAAAGCATTTCCTCAGAGCCTAGAGAGGCGGAAGAGGACAGATGGGTCACCAGCGTTCCGTGAGAGCCTTCAATCCATGAGACTTCAAGGGTTCTATGACTTCTGGCCTGCTCAAGATGAGGAGCAAGCTATAGCCTATGACTGCGACGGCGATCAGACTGCTAATAGTAATGCTGACAATCATCCCCAGCCACAGAGGCATAAACGCCAAGACCTCTGGCGCGTCAAAGAACAACCACAGATATCCGCCGACGATAAAGCCAATCGGCAGAGCACCAACGATACAAGCCAACAATCGACGCCTCCACAGCAGAAACACTAGACCAGCAGCAACGAAATTCGCAAGAGGCCCCAGCACGATATCCACCGGTCCTAACCAGTACATCAGATTACTCAACACATTGCTCACGACACAGCCCACAGTCACGCCAAACACCACCGGCAACCCAAACAACGCCGCCAACGCAATCAAACAATCTGCGATACGCAACTGCACCGGTCCCGAAACAAGCGGATTGCCCACCGAAAACATCTGAATCACATTAACCACCACATACAGCGCCGCAAAAAGCGCTGTCAGACTCACGTCTCGACTATCTAACTTCAACTTTTCACCTCCCTACTCCGGGGTTTATACGGCGGAACGGATGGGAGGACCCACTCACCCGCCACCAAGCTTTTTCACAGATTCAGGTTATAAAAATTCCTATCCTCCAAGATTCTGTTATGTCCTTTGACTTACACCTTTTTTCATCCGACGATTGAAATCCTCTCGAATTCTTGGACTGACCTGATCAAGTAAGGTCCAAATCTTCTGAAACTTGCTCTTGTCGCCTAGATTTTCTCTTTCCATTCTGCAAGTCAATTGCCCTATGTTTTGATGAAGCAGATTCTTTCCCTCAAACTCATTTAATATCGCTTGAATACTTGCTTTGAACCCCTCATCAGTCAATTCATCACTCAGATACTGGTGCAACGCAGATTCCACCATCAACTTCAACTTGGGCATATCAATTGCTTCTCCATCTACTGGATGCATGCATGACACGATTAATATTAGCTTCTTACAAAACAAGATTAATTCGTGTAAAAAGAGTGTAAAACTCCCAAATTTTGGAATTGCATGTTTTTAGGCATATCGTCAAAAAAGAGGGGAGTTGAAGCCCTATGCACACTTTGCAGGCGCATAAGTTGGCGGATTCCAATCCCGCGCTACGATTCTACGCGGTTCTGATTCTGAACCAAAGGAGTGCGATGCACGCTGGCTTACTCAATTCTTCTGAGTTCGAAGATTACCGGCCTGAATCCGTCGGTGCAGCAGAAGACTCCGGTTCCTTTCTCGTTCATCCACGGAAAGTTGCCACCAAACCTTAGTGTGACTATTGCTTTGTATAGGTCATCCCAAGCCCAAGTGCAGAATCCTTCAGGCATTAGACCGTCTTCTTCAACGGTGAATTCTTGGCCTTCTTTGAATCGGCTGCAGGCTTCCATTGATTGTCCCATAGGAAGCTTGTCACCGAATATTTGTTTCGTATCCGTTATCTTCAAGACAGTTATCTTCACTTTGCTTCTCTCAGCCATAAAGGTCACCGATCTTGCTCATCCTTTTTTGTTTGTAGCCCTGCCATAACTGCTTCATGCCTTTAAACCTTTGCATGCATAGATACTGTTAAGTTATTTGTGATGACACTATCAAAGCAAGGGCTAAGCTGCCGAAGAAAAAATCCAATGGTCATTTATGCGATATTGAGGATATTTCTCTACTAATTCCAAGATGAAACCTATCATTGCTCTCAATTGCATAGTGGAATCTACATCAGCCGACAAACAATAATCATCATATTCACCAACTTCGTAAATTTCCCAGACTTTATGCCAAATTTCTTCTGGAATTTTCTTGTTTAACAATTGATAATAGTCGACCACTGTTAACACCTTATCCCAAGTTAACGCAGAAGTCAATAAAAAACTATTTGTCCAAGTTATTTGACCCAATCATCTATTGCCCATTATTTCGGGTTGTCGCCTTCGTAGATTGCATTTATTTCCATAATGATTACTATTGGTTAGCTAGAGTCTTTAACATCTATGGCTATGTGACTTTCACTTTTTCTTTAATTCGTCTCTCATATTCTTCTTGGGTTATGATGCCTTTCTCTTCAAGCAATTCGACAAGACTGGAGAGCATAGTATCTAAGAGGTCTATTTCTTCACTGATTTCTCTTTTATTTTTGGCTTTTTTCAATTTTTCCACCTTTTGCAAGATAGCCTTGCTCTGATAGCCAATTCATGATTATCGTGCGGAGAGTATCACTGTAGCCCTCTCCAAGTTTGCCTATTATTTCTTTGTTTAAAATTTCGACAACGCCTTCAGGTAATGCTACCAATATTTTTTTCATCTACTTACCACCTTTAGCCCTTGTTTTTCTTGTGCGGGGTTCATCGCATTGACTAGAAGCATTGCTTCATGTTTGGTTGCTTCCTCAATCAAGCCTTTCCAATTACTAGGGGTATTCATTCTTGCGGCTTGTGCGGGTGTTTTACCGCCAAGACTCTGATGTGGTCTAACACAATTATAATGTACTGCATAGCCTTCTAGTAGTAGTTTTGTAGATTCAAATGATTTTAGCCCTCTCATTGGTTTTGTACGATCTTTCAGAGTACCATGCAACCTTTCGACTATGTTGTTTGTTTCTCTAGTTCTGACACCTACCCTCTGCACAAGTTCAGGTCTTGTATCCTTTCTTAACGTGTAAAATACCTTGTTGAATGCTCTACTATAAACATGGCTTCCGTCTACGAATACTGCTCTAGGTCTTACTTTGCTTTGTACAAATCCCTTCTTGAATATGGCTACCGTATCTTCTAGTGTTCTAGTTCCTGAAAGGTGAGATGCGACCATGAACTTGGTATCTTCATCAATCATCTCCCAGAACCAAATACTACGACCTTCACATTTAATCATTGTTTCATCTTCATGCCATAAACCTGAAAGCTGAGGAACTAGTGTTATCATGTACTCTTTTACAAGTCTTGAATATTTCTTAATCCAATTCAGGATCGTAACTTGGCTTACGTTCTCTCCGAATATCTGTTTTAAGTTTCTCTGAGTTTTGCGGAGAGATAAGCCATCATAATAGAGATTTAGGGCGGTAACTATAAGATTCTTGCTGGTTCTCATTTTTGCGAATTTACCGTTCAAATAGAACCGTCTTCTCCAATCCTTGCACTTGAAGACTTGCTTGCCCTTGACTTTGCCGTCTTTCACAAGTTTTTCAGAGCCACAGTATTTGCATTTCATGTCTCTCACAGGTATACTATAAGATACTTGCAGTATATATATCTTATGGTATATCCACAGGATACCGTTACGCTTAAAAGGAAAAACCGGACATATACGAACCGGTATATCGGACATATACAAGGCGGACATATATAGCTTTGAGGAATTAATATGGTTAGGACAAAATACGGCTTAACTCTGCGGCAGGCACAAGCACTAGTTTGTATTGCTTATAGGAAGAACATTTTCACAATTGTGAAATTTTCTGACTTAATTACCGATATGGGTGTGGCTTTTGCAACACTAGCTGATCACCTATCGGCACTTAAGAAAAGAGGTTTGATTCACACTCGAGGTAAATTCACTAGGAATTTGGATTTCTCAGACATGATAACAATAACCGAACCGGGAGAAGCAGTCGCCCAACGATTTATGCGAAAAATTGGGGCAACCTACGGTAACGACTCAACACAAGTAATTTTTGAACGTTTAAAGGTACTGTTTGAACCTAAATCGAAACCGTCTTCAGGTTACCAATTGAACTTGCTTTTCAATAAGACTAGCACAAAGACTGCGTCTTTTGCCAAGGCATTTAAGAAATTGATAATCAAGAATCCAGCAGAACCCGTGCTAACAAGCATTGCAATGTACACTGACCTAGACACCCAATTAAGTCTCATGCATCTGAACGACAGGGAAAAGTACAAACTACTTTCTCGCGCTCATTTGAACTTGGAGATTAGAAATGGTCGATTGGCATCAATTGCTATTCCAGTCGCAATTCGGGGCACTGCAAGACTTGATGAGTTATATGATATTTTAGCTGGATCATGGAGTTGGTTGGGAACTGTTGCCTCAAGGTCAAATAGACGTTATTGGCAAGAAGCCACATACTTAGGTCTCTTTCAATTTGATGGAAGCTCGATTGTGAGCTTGTCACCTTCACCAGTTGATACTCTAAGATTACTTGCCAAGAAGACCAATTTCACCTTTATCAACACAATTCCAGTTGCACCTAAAAGCGCTTTGGTGATTTATAGAGAGTCGTTTGAATTTCCAACAGAGGAAGATTTGTTTGATCCGGCAAACTCAAAGCTTGCGTTACCTTGGCTAAATTCCATAAGAAACGAAATGAACAATAGAACTTACAGGAATACCATCAGAGAAGGCTTGAAGATTCTTAGAGACGACGCTAATATACTTCAAACGTATAAAGGACGGCTGATTCCAACATCTCTTTACAGAAGAATCAATAGCATGACTGAATTAAGGGCGCGTTTTGACACAGTCATGGATCACCAAGACACTAAGATAGCGAATGTTTTGATTGCAGTAAATCAGAAACCAGCTATAACGATATGGGAACTTTGTAACGATTTGAATAGGTATACAAAACACAAGGTACAAGTAGAAGATGTGTGGGATATGGTTTCGTTTCTCATTCCGAGTAATCTTATTCAAGCTACAAACGGGCGCTCAGGGGCAAGAGAAAACACAAGCCTCTTTTCTTTTCTCCATGTTCCTGTTTTGGAACAAACAGATATGAACCGGAAGAAAACAAATGCAGTGTTAAGAAACATTAAGCCATACCTATTGCACTTAATCAAAGAACTCTTTGTAAAAGATTACGAGAGAAGAGCGGTATACGATATATTTGCAGACTTGATGAGAGATACACAAGTGGATTTTGAGGGCGTCGAGAAAGACTATGACAAGTCTATTGCTCGAAAGATTGTTGTAACTGGTCGTTTGCTTGAACCGTTTGTGACAATAGACAAAGAGTATACAGGAATGAGTTTGAATCAAGACATAATAGGTTTGAACAAGATATTGATAGATTCATTGCTCTATTCCGTTCTTACAACCTTGGATGACGGCTTAGCAATTTACAACAATGCAATTGCGGCTTTGGTGGAGAAGGATACGCGATGGGCTGCAGACATTGATAATGACGTACAGAATCTAACAACGGCACTAGTTGAGCAACAAAAGATATTCTAACAGAAAAGGAGTGCATGGATAGCTTAGCACGGACATAGCAGAAGCCTACTAAGCTTCAGATCGCGGGTTCAAATCCCGCTCCATGCACCACTTCACATAATTACTATTGTACCTTTTCTTAAAAGGTTTACGACCCTTTTACTGGAACAGGAGGGTTTGTGAAAGGCACAGGGCTAAGTCATCACAAATAACTTAACAGTATCGCATGCATAATATCCTATGATAAGTTACTTGTTTGTACGACGGATTCTTACAGAGAAATGAATCAGACGAAGACTTTACGGAATCTTCCATAAACATCGAAAGCTAACACTATAACAAGGCGTTTCGCAAGGCCAAGACATACCATAAAAAAAGTGGGGTTTTGCAGGAGATATCACCAGACTACGCGTATAGAGCGTTATCTATACAAACTCTTCACAAGCCATTTTAGACTCATGTAAGATATCTTCATGCATACATGAAAATTATATACACTCTCTTCCACTAGGTAGTTAGTTGCCATTTTCGGAAGGAAGACTTCTTTGCCTATCGATCCTAAGTTCCAGAAGAATAGGAAGAAGGTCGAAGAAGAGGAAGGTGTAGCGGTTTGGGGACCTGTGGATCCCCCTCAGAAACTGGGCATACGAGGAACCTACGTGGCGGTTGACTGGGACATCTGCACAGGGTGTGGCGTCTGTCTTGCGGTTTGTCCACAGCAGTTGTACGAGTGGGTAGCGACTGCTGGCCACCCAACTTCGGAGAAAAAGGCGTTTCCCGCCCGAGAATCAGATTGCGGACAATGCTATACGTGTGAAACGCAGTGTCCCGTGCAAGCGATAAGAATCGTGTATCCGGAGCTAACGGGCTGGGTGAACTTGCTGGCCTGGCTGACATTTCCTCTACTTTTTGCGCAACTGATTGGCGGCATTCTTTATGGGTTCGTGTTTGGACCGTCGTTAGGTCTACAGGCACTCTTCTATGTGGGATGGGGTGTCCTAGTGCTTGGTGGTCTATTCCTTCTCTTATCGTTAATCTATTTCAGGAAACGAGGTAAGCCCGTCGAGGGAAGAAGTATTATGTGTACCACGGTGCTCGTCGAGAGTGGAACGTACGGAATTGTGCGCCATCCGCAATTTCTTGGCGCGGTACTAATGATGTGCGGCTCTATTTTAGTTTCCCAACATTGGGTATTTGCATTAATAGGCGCTCCTCTCATAGCGTCGATGGCTAAATGGATTCAAGAAGCAGAAGAGTCTCTAATCGCAAAGTTTGGCGATGACTACAAACGCTATATGCACAAGGTGCCGAGAATCAATGTTGTGCTCGGCATCATACGGCTGCTACGTAGAACGCGAGAAGCAAAAGCTGGCAGATAGACGGTGAAAGCAGGGCAATTATACCAGAACTTGAGTTAGGCGTCTGCATGCATGTCAGATGCTTCCATAAGTCATAAAGACTAGGCAGAAGATTTAGCATCTCAGGAGGGAGAAGTCTCAATGAAGATAGCACTCATTCAGCTGCATGCCACAAGAGACCGAGAAGACAACATTGCCAGGAGCATAAGAGCCTTGGAGGAGGCCGTCTCTCAGGGGCTCAGTTAGCCGCTATGCGAAACAAACTGAGCAAGCTCCGAGCTAAAGGAGAGAAACGAGAGGATCTATATATAGGGGGAGGGGGGTGTGTGCACAGCGGAGCTGCCAGAGGCTCAGCAGATCTATGACGAATTGATTTTGGCGTTGCTGGATGAGTTCCGTAAGATCCGAGAGACGCTGATGCATGCATCCCGACACGTCATCACCAAACCAAACACGGGGAAACGCCATCAAAAAACTCCAAAAACCACTAAAAGATTCCTCACCCAGAACTAAACGTAACACCATGCACTTTCTCGTAAACAATACCATAAACTATCGCAATCGGCCACCCCAGACCCCACAATATGAACCTCTGAAAAATCTGAGGAGCCCCGGGAGGAAGCGGCAACAGCTCAAAACCCGATGGAAGAAACAACGAAAACCCATAGAAGAAAGCCACAATGAACGCGAAGGTCCTGCTCTCCTTCGCCCACAAGATCAACTCCCTCGAAAGAACGTCCCGATTATACATGACAAAACTCTGAAACATAATCCCCAACACAACCAGAGAAGCCAATATGTTCAATGGATACAAAAGAACCGCCACGTCCCTCACCGCCCCAACCTCCACCATAAGCCGAAGCGAAAAAGGCATAATCACAACCAAAAAAACAAGCAAATAATCTAAAAAAGCAAAAAACATTCCAAACCGATACTTCAGCATCCTATGAACATCGTGCCAAATACCCAAAACAATCGCAAACGTAAAAGCAAACAAAGTAAGAGCCACCACAACATCCTCCAAACCCCCAATCGGAAAACCAGTCAAAGAAAAAGCACCCAAACCAAGCGCCAACCCAAAAGCAGCATTATTGAGAGTACGATACCTATCAACCCTCTCCTCAGCCTCCTCAATCAAATCCATCAACCCCCCAATAATCAACCATTTACAACGGCTTCACTAATAAAAAACATACGATCCAACACTTCAGAAACCAAAGGCCACGCAACAACACGCATGCATAGAGGATAGCGAACGATTCTTCAACATGCACATAACATGACAGCCTCTAAAACTAATGCACGCATTTCGATAATGAACATTACACCGCGTCCTCCCCCAGTCTTGTAGTCAGCATCCGCTTGGGGTAGACCGCATTCATGCAAGCTTAGGTGCAGACATTCCCATTTCTCAACCAAGATCAATGATTCAGCAGTTAGATACATACACTAAAAGATTTTGCTGGACGTACGAAACCGAGTCAAGGAGATACGTGTCAGAGTTAAACAAAGAAAATTTATCTCGACAGCATTACATAACGTTGAGGCGTGGTGTTTAAGAGATGAGTCTACTAGACTATATTGATGCTATCGGTCAGTGGTTCTTATCTAACCTTGACAAGTTGGTGCTTTCGACAGTCACACTTGTTGCTGTCTATGTCATCTACAGAGTTGTGGTTCGAGAGATTAGAAGCCTTACAGCCCAAAAGAAACTGCAAGAACACCTCGCTTATACTTTAACTCGAATCGTGAAATGGACTACAGCTGCTGGGATTCTATTGGCAATTCTTGCACAGTGGGGCGTGACTATAGGGGCCATTGCAGGAGTATTGGCCATTTTCGGTGGCACCGTTGTTGGTTTCGCTGCCATAAACACCGTAGGCAACGCCATTGCAGGCCTAATTGTTATGACAAGCAGACCCTTCGAGGTTGGAGATAGAGTCTTCTTCAACGAACAATTCGCTGATGTAGTAGCTGTAGATCTCATTTACACAAAAATGGTGACGCTCGACAACGTCTTGGTCTCTGTTCCTAATCAAGAGTTGCTGAAATCTGAAATAGACAATTATGGGAAGAAGAAGGTGGTTCGACGACATTGCACGGTGACACCAGGCTTCGAATATGACAGCACAGAGGTAGAGAAGGCTTTGCTGGAAGCTGCCGGCAAGGTTCAGGGAGTTTTGAAAGAACCCAAACCGTACGTGTGGATAACAAACTTCCAAAACTATGCCGTAGAATACAGTCTTTTCGTCTTCATAAGTGATATCAAGAGACTGCAAGAGATAGACGCAGAACTCCACCGAAAAGTTCTGGAGACCTGCAAAGGACATAGAATAGACATTAGCACGCCCCTGCTCCTCAAACAACTCCAAGCATAAACATGCCTACGAGACTATGCCTGAATCGGTGTCGGTAAAGGTAAGCAGCTTGATGCCGGAGTAGGGAGGCTCTTTCATAGCCATCTCTTTCGTCTGAAATAGATCACCATTATAATGCCAATGACAAGCATGATCAAATAGATTATAGGATAACCCCAAGGCGACTCAAGTTCAGGCATGTACTTGAAGTTCATTCCGTAGATGCCTGCTATGAGGGTCAACGGAATGAATATGGTAGCAATCATGGTCAGGACTTTCATGATTTCGTTCATTCTGTTGCTGACGCTTGAAAGATAAATATCAAGCATTCCGGAAAGCGTATCTCGAAATGTTTCTATTGCATCAATGACTTGAATTGTATGATCGTAAACATCTCTCAGATATATGGCCATGGATTTGTCGATTAGCGGCGACTCCCATCTTTCCAAACGACTGATCACTTCTCTCAACGGCCAAACCGACTTGCGCAGAAATATCATCTCTCTTTTCAAACCGTGAATATCCTGTAACGTTTCTGGTGTTGGATTCGTAATTAACGCATCTTCCATATCCTCAATCTTTTCTCCAAGTTTTTCAAGAATGATGAAGTAGTTGTCAACTATCTCATCTATCAAGGAGTAGGCAAGATAATCAGCTCCCATCTTCCTAATGCGACCTCTCTCCATTCTAATGCGCTCTCTAATTGGGTCAAAAACGTCTCCTTCACTCTCCTGGAAGGAGATAACATAATTGGAGCCAAGAATCAGACTGACCTGCTCTGCCCTAACTGCCTTCTCCTTCTCATCATAGTGAAGCATTTTCAAAACAACAAAGAGGTAGTCAACAAAATCCTCCATTTTGGGACGTTGCTCTGTATTCACAATGTCTTCCAGAACAAGCGGATGAAGGTTGAAATGCTTTCCAATCTTCTCTATAATATCTACTTGATGAATGCCATCTATGTTTATCCAGGTGACAGTTGGCTTGTCTTTGAAGGGAAAGCATTCCTCAACGTTTTTGGCCTCCTTCTCTTGAAACTGCGCTTCGTCATAGTCAATGATCGCGATCCTGACCTTCTCAGCCTTCTTATCCCCGGTATACACCACAGTTCCTGGCGGAAGGCCAACCTTTTTGGGTCTCTTCTGAATGATACGCGGTATTCTGATCCCCCATATCGATTTTCTTTTAATACACTTATGTTTTTTGAACCTGAACAAGAAAATGAACAACTTTAATGTTGAATTGTTCAGAATAGATGTTATCTCTTAAATGCATACACATGCAAGAAAGCTCCTGAGTTTCTGTTAATATTTTGACCCAGCACCAGAGATATATTTAAGAGTCTAGTTGAATGAATGCACGTCCAGGGAAGTCTGAGAATGGAATTGAAGGGAAGTCAAACCGAGAAAAACCTGTTGGCCGCATTCGCCGGTGAATCTCAAGCGAGAACCAGATATACGTTCTTTGCGAGCGTAGCTAAGAAGGAAGGATACGAGCAAATATCAGCTATCTTCCAAGAAACAGCGGACAACGAAAAAGAGCACGCAGCACTATTCTTCAAGCTACTCAAAGGCGGAATGGTGGAGATCACTGCCTCCTACCCTGCAGGAGTAATTGGAACAGCCGCGGAAAACCTTAGGGAAGCAGCAGAAGGGGAGAAGATGGAATGGGGGACACTATACCCCAATTTTGCTCAAGTGGCGGAGGAAGAGGGGTTCGGAGATGCAGCTAGAACTTTCCGTATGGTCGCCGAGGTAGAGAATTATCACGAGCGCCGGTATCGGAAATTGCTGGCAAATGTAGAGCAAGGTAAGGTCTTTCAGAAAGATGCGCCTATTCAATGGAAGTGCAGAAACTGTGGCTACGTCCATAAGGGCAAAAATGCACCTGAGAGATGCCCTGTCTGTGACCACACAAGAAGCTACTTCGAAGTTTGGTGCGAGAACTACTGAAATTTCCACTGCACGCACGCAAATTTCCAAGCGATTTCAGTTAATAAACTATCATAATTGAACTGATTCCGTTCATGCATGCAAAGTAGTTTCCGACGATGTTAAAATGACATTATTTTCGTCGGATTTTTGGTCGGATTCTGCGAAGGTTTTTGCGTGCGCATGTGGATATCATATGTGCATAGCAACATAGCTTGGCAAAAATCTATGAGGCAAAACCAAAAGACTTTACTTTTTGCGCTCAGTTAGTGTCATGAGCTGATTT
>Ga0224501_10001782_pt1 | contig 16774 bp, 19 predicted proteins | sample SF_Oct11_sed_USG_4_FD_169105 | JGI IMG/M metagenome (GOLD analysis project Ga0224501, IMG submission 169105) | Sediment microbial communities from San Francisco Bay, California, United States - SF_Oct11_sed_USGS_8_1 | ecosystem: Environmental > Aquatic > Marine > Sediment | place: USA... | reverse complement strand
GTGGTGTAACTGCGGTTGGGTGCCACGCCCTTTCCTCGTCCCCTTTCACCTTCCCCAGGTCTGAAGAGAATCGGCTACCCATTTACTGCTGGATGAATAGAGAGAGTTTTGAAAAAACAGACTGGGTCTGAAACCAGGACTTTCAGCACCAAGAGCGAGTGCTCTATCCACTCTACCACGTCACTTCTCTATAGCTTCAGTGCATACCCCTAAATATACCCACTGCTTCCATTACAGCTGCTCCACTAAGACTGATTGTTATGAAAAATGGTGAAACAGATACTAGATATTGTGCTCCCGTAGTTGGCCCTGATCTCACTAATGTAAGTACCACATCTCTACCAATATTAGGTCATCAAAGTCGCTTAGGGTACCCAGTCTATGTGCGCCTATAACTTGTAACCCTTTTATATCGAGCGGCATTGGTCAACGCCCCATACAAGATCAGGCAAAAAGCAGGCCATATAGTGAATATAGCTGTAAGCATTAGCTAATTATTTTTGGACCATCCATGCATACATCTCATTGATCTACGTATATCCTTTCTATAGCATACACGTAACAAGAAGAAACCTCTGCTTCATTGGGAGGTAAATGTAGAATAATTTGGTGGTCACTGCATCATTTTCTCACCTGGTAATGGTGAATTGAGTTTGGGCCTGTTTCTCCTTGCATCTCTTCGGCGGGAAAAGCAAGGCTACTCACATCAGAAATAACCATCACAGTCTCACGGCCTTTGAACTCCAATTTATTTCATGTTCTAGATGGTTAGAGACATAAGTAAATCAGAAGGATCTAAAGGTCGATCACATGGAAACAGTCACAGTCACAGTCACAGTCATGGTCATAGTCACAGTCATGGACAGAAAAAGAAACCAGCGCCATCTAGTGGTGCTGATGATGAGTCTATTGGAGATTTTCCCCTTCATTGTGATGAGCTCACATTCAGGGAACTTGAGTTTCGATTGGTAAGTTTCTACTCACCTTTGATATGGGTAGAATACAGTGGTTGGTAATTTATTGCTCGTTATTAACACAGATCAGCGCTTAAACTCTGGGAGGGGGACGTAGGGGCCGGAGTCCTCAAGAATGTACTGGCAATAAGGCGCTGAGTCATCAGCGTTCTCCCCACCAGGTACAGTGTCTCTTCGGTGACCTTTTTAATGTCCCAGTTTTATACCTATCCCTGACAACACATAACTACACAGTGGCTGCTATCCCTGACAACACGTAACTACACAGTGGGTGCTATCCCTGACAACACGTAACTACACAGTGGGTGCTATCCCTGACAACACGTAACTACACAGTGGGTGCTATCCCTGACAACACATAACTACACAGTGGGTGCTATCCCTGACAACACGTAACTACACAGTGGGTGCTATCCCTGACAACACATAACTACACAGTAGGTGCTATCCCTGACAACACGTAACTACACAGTGGGTGCTATCCCTGACAACACGTAACTACACAGTGGGTGCTATCAAGTCTTTTTCAGTTGTCATATAACCTGCGGTCACATGACTCTATTTATCTAGTATCCTTCCACCCCTGCATATCGCACTGATTACCCTAGCTACAACGGTCCCCCTGGCTCAAATGTTACCATTTAACTACTCGCCCAGATATAAAATGGCGATGCATTATCAGAATGATGTTAACCTCATTCTCATTGGTTTACAGTTCCTGGAGCGTTGCACTTCCGCTCTCAACCTTCCATTCGCCGCCCGTCGCCTGTTTGATGAGGAGGGTAGAGAGCTACATACCTTGAAGGGACTGAAGCGTGATCAGCTTGTTTATGCGACATGTGGTGAACTATGGACAGATCCCCGTCTCAGTAAGGCGGAGCAGCAGAGACGGTACCTTCTCACCGGACTGGCTAATGACTTGACTCAAATTAGGCAGTTCTGTGCTCTACGTGATACTGAAGGTATTGCTATAGATCATAGGCATATGTGTAGTGTTTCTTTTTCAGCTAGGTGCCCTATAAAGTAGGTTTTTTGTCTTATAAGTTAAAAACTGTCTAATTTTATGATGAGTATAACTGGGTTTTAAAATCATATATAATTTTTTATCTTGACTTTAGGTTGTTTTCTTCATTGAATCCCCTGTACAAGTTATAAGGGCTTGCACTTCATTGTTTTGACAGCCAAATGGAAATGAAACCACCAAGCGCGTATGCGCGTGCATGGAGTTCTGCGCTCTCGCACTAAACTCGCCAAACACGGTAGACTTGTAATAGCGAGGGTGCGCAACTCAAACTTCTAACAAAAGGAGGCTCATTTCGTTTCCGCATACACATGAGTGAGAGATCGGAGACAATAGGAATGAACAAAGATTGTGAGATATGTGAGGCTGAGTAGATCCATAGTGAAGTTTGGTTTAATAATGAATTGAACAGAATTGATCACAAACTAATGAGCGAGTTTAGTGCGATGTCCACAAAAAGCAATTTTAATAAACCAAATCACAAAACTAGTCAAGCATTTGTTCAGTTGTTGTGGGAAACCCCTAACTCTAGCAGCTCTTCCTGGATAGCTCATCGACTCACAGGCTCAATGCCTCAGCCACAACACTACTTTTTTTTTAAATTGAGGTTCACGGAACGGAGTTGTATTAGCAAATATTCTAAGCTGCCTGATTTTTGTACAAACTGATAAGAATAACTGTTGATTCTAGGCTACGTGTTGGAGGTGGAAGGAGCAGCTGTTCCTAATGCTCGTCTCATAGTCAATCACACTCCCGAGATGCAGGACCAGGCTGAAAAGGATGCAGAAAATCAAGAGCAGCGGGATAAAGAAGAGGCAGCTGCGCAGATTAATATGGACATCATGGATGCTACCACGTGAGTTGGCACAAAGGAAACCCAGGAAAGCCAAAAAGTGTGTTATCTGGATGAAAGCCAAACAAAAAATGAATTCAAGTGGGATATTGAAATCAGACATATATCGAAAATGAATAAAATTCAATGTCATTGGAATTCGGGAGTACCGGTAGCTAGTCCTATTTGAGGTAACGTGAGTGGTTACTGAATTGACTTTACCTGAGGTGTTGATTCGGTGGGGCATTGTCACAGTTCATTGAGATCAGTAGAATTTTTCCCATCACAGCACGGCTCATGAACGCTCTCATCAGAAAATGGATGGTCAGACAGATAAGTTAAAATGGCCATGGGAACGGATTGCTAATGATGAGCTTACCGATATCCAGGAGTCACCTCGAAGATCACCTTCCCCTTTCAGGTATATTCAATAATAATCTACACTCCTTATTTCCTCACTGGTGTGGCAATGACATAGAGGGGCTGGTGGTGCTGATTCACCTCTGTATTCTATATTGAACCACCAGACTACTAGTCATTGACTACTGGTGTTGTTCCCGATTCCACATCTGTTGATTCATAAAGAACAGTTGTTAGTTTTCACTTTCACCACCACCACCACTACTACCGCTACCGCCACTACCACTTATCCCCTTTAATCCATGTAAGCTTGGTGGGTTCATCCGTTTATTATAGTCTATCTGACTATCTGATTCAAGCAACTACCGGCAAATGTACATTGTGTACTGACCAGAAATAGCTCTTGAAACGTAAAGCACGCGAGCGATGATAATCCAGAGTTTCATTACAATTGATACACTGTAGCACGCCATAACCCTTGATAAGTAAAAGATGGTCAGTTCACAGTTTATTTTGTAGGCAAAAGGGAGCTGGTCATAATATTCAGAAGTTTGTTTATGACGATGGCTATATCGCTTGTGACTGTGACCCAAGCCTCGTTCTTGGCGTTACATCCCATGAAGGTCAAATGATTGAGGTGTGCCTTGCTAAAAGGAAAAAGGATGATACTTCTCAACTGTGGATCGTGAAACCTAATGGGTGCGTTTATACTCTTCTATCAGTATGTCACCTACTTACCAGCCCAATTATAGGAAGTCTAAAACATGGAGCAGAAGGTATCAATAGTTTATTTATATGAAATTTGCTCTATCATCAACTTGTCCATTTTCGTCTGTCAATCCATCGTTTTCTAACTTTGTGAACACATATGAAGTGGTGGCTTAGTGGTAGTATACTGGGCTTCAAATCATAAGCGCATGGCTTAATTTCCACTTTTGGAACCATTCTGTCTTACACCCTCATTGGATTGGATCGCGAGGAGGCCCACCCATAGAGCAACTTTCTTTATGGGGTACGCTATGAACCATCCTGGAAATGAGCCTCTGGGCTTGAGATGCTTCCCATATAAAAGAAAAAGTTTTATCTTTGATACCTTAAGTCTATTGGCCCTTGACCCCATTCCATCTGTACGTAACGACGATTATATGTTGTAGTAACATACAATGCAAGTCACAGAGAGACATGGTGCTGACTGTGGTTACTCCCACTAATCAAAGGAGAGATGAGGAAGGCCTGACTCTAAACTATGTCGGGTGCCAAGTCACTGTGCAAAAGAGGAGAAACACTCAATTTGGTTCAGCCAATCAGAAATGGAATCTGGATCAGGAGACTGGTTTTATCTATGCATTTCACACTAATCACCTGGACGCTGGTAAGAAAACATCAGTCTTCTAGCGATGTAGCGATATCACACAATCAACTTTCTTTGCTTCCGTTTAACTCCATGTTATTAATCCCTGTGCCGGTCATACAGTTTGCTCTCTAGTTACCCGGGATGCTTTGTCAGTGCTCAGCGAATTAAGGTCGAATGCCCTTCTTGTCACCATCATTGGTTTTTTTTGGGATTCGACCCCACAACCCACTGTGTGCCCAAATTATGTACTCTAACTATTAACTATTTTAGCCATGACTGCTCATAATCACTATTAGTACAATAATACTTACTCTTCTCGATCATTTAGAGATCACGGCTGCGAACAAAGCCAATGTGTGCACGTATGCGGTAACTAAGGATGAGCTTGATCAGCCTGGCTATGTGGTGGCCCTGCCTTCAAAACAGAACAGCAAGCAGATGGAGGAAGTGGTTGTTTGCACCTCCTGCGCCAGAGCAATGAGGGGGCGTTACAAACTCAGCAAACTTCCAGAGAACTTTGACTTCTATTGTGCTATGGGCACCTGTAAGTTGCATGCTTAGTCTTCTTCAAAAGATATACGTGCAAAGATATGAGTTTTAATCAATGGACCAGGATTAATTTTGTAGTAGTGTGCTTATTCAGAGTGAAGACAACTTCCAATACCGGTCTAAAAACTGGTAATGAGATTTGCGGCTTAAATACAATTAAATGAACATATTTTCACTACCCCGGGTTGGAGAGCACGGTTTCGGCTTCTATACTTAATGACTACTGAGTAATGAAAGCTTCTGAGAGTTATACTTGGTGAAGACAGGGTCACTTTGCTCGTAGCCAAAGAAAAGAATATAAAGCATATCGGAAGCTTCCAGTGTCTCAATGGTAAAGTTGATCTCTCTACATTTGAGGCAATCAACACTTTGGATGAGTGGGAAACTAAATACAATAGGTAAGTTATGCTATCCGTAATACAAACACGAAACCTAAACTGCAAGACAAGGGTTACATGTTACCCATGGATGGGGCATAGACTGGTAGAGGGCCAGAGCGTGTCCACTCTTTGTTGGGTCATGCACCCAATACCTCTGCGATTTAATATTAGCTCCCATAGGTATAATGCCCTCAGTTGTGTAATACTGCATTTCCAGCCTGCTGGAGGAGTCCAGCGTGAGATCAATAGCTAAGGAAATCTCTGCGGCGGACAGTCCACAAACTGTAAAAATTTACGCCTACAAAAATGGTGATGGACGTCAAAAGGAAGGACAGTTGATCATCGGATCTAGCATCATCGGGGTAAGGATGACTTACTGTTTTGTTCGCTTGTTGCTCCTCACTCGTGCATGCACTGCACACAGCTATCTTCCCCTAGAGAACGCCACCATGATGTTCCTCATTGAATGCACAGCTCATCCATTATTCATCATCACATTGTTATCCCAGGCTTACCAAAATGAAGATAGAGCACGATTTCACCAAACCAAGCCGCAGTAAAATTCACTAGTTGTCCTAACTGCAGTCAAACACAAATGACTTAAATTTAGAATAACAAATTGGGAAGTCGATTCCCAAGTTTCACCCACAGTATTATTAAGCGATCTAATAAGTGGATTGGTGACCCGGCGTATAGATGGGTGATCCAGCCAAAAGCTAGGTGACCCACTGCTGTGTAAAAGTTACGAGTTACTTATGTGATAAATGAATCTCTGGTGAACTGTGAGTCATTGTGCTTTCACATTCTGATGGTGTGCGTGGTATTATTTGTAGTTACTGGATCAGTGCACGTACCGGCTAGGTATGAACAGTGCAGCCCGAAGACTATATGCACGCGATGGCTCCGTTCTGCTGGATATTGATGACCTGGTTGGCTGGGCAGTGGATCATTATATGGCGAATAGAAAGAATAAAAGCAAGGCTGCTGGAACAATGAATGACGGAAGAGAACCAGAGGGTGAACAAGAAGATACAGCTACCGACAACTCTGAACAATTGCAGTATGGTGGGTCACAGCAATTATCATATAAGTCTATATAATGAGTCAGCAGTTAGGGTGTCGACTTCGCCTCAAGATAAGGATGAAGCCGACAAAAATCCCTAAGCTCCATCCACCATCACATTTGTTAAGCAGCAGGTTTAGAGCAAGATCTTTCAGGAAATGGAATGAAGTTTACATTGTAAGACTATGTTTGACATCGCACATATACTTTATGTTTTATTGATCATTACAGAAAATATTTCTATAACCACGAAAACGGACGGGGAAACTTACCAGCCAGTGAATACCGAGCCGCTACTGCTGCAGCATGCTCTATTCACAGTACAGGCCTCTGGTGATGACCATATAGCCCTCATTTATGACTCTGGTGAAGAGTCTGCTGTTATATATGAGATAATATTGGGTCGAGACAGCGACTCTGCTATTATCCTACATACCTCAGAGCAGCCAACGGAGGAGGTGCGTATTACCCTGATTAGATCCAGTAGCACTCATTTTTGGGGCATAGAGAGTTTATGCTTGAGTGAAAATAACCCATGGACACCAAAAAGTCTCAACAGTGTGATAGTCAACGAAGGTTAGTTTCCATAGCAGATTGCAAGGCTCGCAAGCTTCGCAGCAAGTTGGGGTTGCGACCTCCTGCGAATTTTTGCCACTGCAATGCTGGGGTTTCCATTCAGGTCGCAATTGTCTCCACTGTGAACTTCCCTTGTTGCGGAGGTAGGGAAAGTGGGCACTACTAGTACCTACTAGCATTTCTAGAGGATTCCGTGATTGTGCACGTCACACTTTGCTACCTCTCACATAAAAGAATAAGACCAAAACTGTACCTCCAAAACAAAGGAGCATTGCGAACCTGCGTTTTTTGCTTCCATACCTAGCAACAGCCCTACGAATTTCGTGGGTGTTCGCAAAAGTTGAACATGTGTGACTTGACTGCGAATATCGCAGACCCTCCCCGAACTTCGCAGAGTGAGTCCCAACCATGTTTCCATACTAATACGCTTTGCAGACGCAAGCCTATTGTGAAGCTTGGAGCCTTGCGATCTGCTATGGAAACTAACCTTAACTTTTTGATTAGTTATATTTTTCTTGTTTGACTTAAGATTGAGGAATATAAAGAGAATTGGAGCATGAAGCAGTTGCTTGGCTTGTCACCAAAGCCCTTTGATGAATATCTGATCAACAAAAAACTCTTCTGGATTGATCCTTGATCAAAACAGATTTCTATCCCATATTTTTCACTTTTTTTTCCTGATTTGTCACTTTGAAACTTCGCAGCGAGCTTGTCTGGTAACTAAACCACCAGTAGTTCATTGACACTCAATGGATTTTAGAGAGGCTTCTTCAAATACTCAATGCCGTGTCCACTGTCATTAGACACACTCCATATGCGCTAATTTAGTTGGCAAAGGGATTATCGCTAATAGTCAAAGAACTACCACGCGTGAACCGAGCTAGTGTTTGAAGTGATTGGATTGTGATTGGATTTCACTTTCAAGCAACCAATGATTTACATATTCTCTAGGAGGAGGCGAATGTGACTCGCTTTCCAATTCTGGGTCAGTCTACTGAAACTGAACAGTACTGGTTGAGCTGGTCTGATGGTTATATAAGAGTGGGAACTGGTTTTGATGTTAGCTCGGGTGAAATTATGTCTGTCAAGTTAAAGCCAGATCAGATACACAAGATCAGTCATATCGTGGTAGCTTCACCTGCATCAGACACAGCCTGGAGATTCCACATTCCAGGTGAGAGCATATAGCACACACTCATGTTTGATTGACATCAATAGATGCACTACTTTCTTCTTTTTCACCTGTCTTTAGTGCTCATAAAATTTTATTCTCTGCGGGGGAGGCGGGTCATGGAGTTTGCTCCCAAGCTAACAGGGAGAGTTTTTTGAAGCTAAGAAGCGATTCAAGGCCTGATGCCTGTCCTGCCATCACCATTTGGAACCCTTGGCTCACTGTGCACAAGTTTTGTATTCAGCCCACTAAGCTCCGACTGCTCATGTTTCATAGTAAACTGTCAAAGTAGAATGGTACATGTATGGTTGTGCTCCTGTCGTATACATGTATATTTCTATTGTAGTTGCTGGCTCAACAGTAAATAGCAATGCCAGCGGCCCCACGGATCTGCACAAGCTTATAGATAATGTTATGCTGGATGAACCGGGAGAGCAGGACGATGTGGGGAGTAAGACCGGAGACACACCTACGAAGTCAGACGGTCAGTACATATGCACTATATAAAGGTATTTCAAAGGTGATGTATTTGAAGGTCATTCAAAAACTAAAGCTTGTTTTACTGTGATATGAACAGTCTTTTGTGAATGTCATCTGAATTTTTGATGCTAAAACTTCTAAGGGTCGAGACCATTCGGTCTGAGCATCACAATTATACAACCATCGATTCTCAGAATTATATGGCTCATAAAACAAGTGATTGGACAAGAACTGCTGTCCAGTGATAGGAGGTCCCCCATCAACAAGCATTCAACTCCCTAATGATCCTTAGCAACCATGGCAAGAGTTACCTTCCAGTTACACCAAATAAGGCAAAAGTGCTTATAGTGTCAGCCTGCAGCACATTGTCAGGGTGACTTGTGTTTTATACTGCTGAATTTTTACAGTCTACTAAAACGCTCTGAGTTTACTTTGATGGGCTATAAGCCCTCATTCTTGTGAATTAGGTGTTGAAAGTTGCACCCACTCATTACTGAGTATGGGGGTTATCTGGCAAGGTAGATAACAGCTGGGACGAAGGGAGTTTATAGTGGAACTTAGGTTGCCCGGGCCAGCTCACACTCTACCATGGCACCCGTTGATTCAGTGTGAAGCACCAGCTACAAGACTGAATGGATGGTCCTGGGAGGTTGGGGGTCAGTCAACCGAAGCCGATAGTTTACACTTCACCTGCCGAAATTCGGCTGCTCTTAACGAAAAGGGAGAGGTGGATCTTTTACAACCGCGGAGTGATTTTGACCCTAATCCACGGGTTGGGACCTCCATTTTTTTAGTGTGGTGATCCGAACCCACACTTGCAATTTGGAGTGAGAGGCTTGCTAAAGGCCCATACCATAAAAACACCCGGTCGGCAGTGGGGCTTGAACCTGCAATCCTTAGATTGCAGATCCAAGCTTTTACCAACTGAGCTATCCTGGGCCCTTAGAATTAGGTGTATCGTGGTGAAAATGACATAAGAGTTCAGTGTCCCTTGAATGAAAAGTCTGTTATTTGAATTGCTCCTCCTTTGACTCAGAATAGAAGTAAATAGTCATGACTAGCACCTTCAGATCTCTTGTCGTTTTTTTGCAGCAGGGAAAAAGACGGGCCGGACAAGAGCTTTGAATGATGGCAAAATGGAGCTGCCACCCTTAGAAGCGGTGCTGCGATATCCCATTGAAGTCTGGGCATCAGCTGGAGAGGCATTCATCAAGCCGGAGAAGGTGGAAGCTGATCAAAAGCAAATGAAAAACTACAGAAAACTCATAGCCGATATCTCCTTTGAGCTGCAGAAAGAAAAGCACAGACTGCGTCAAATGCAAGGTTTGGACAGTGAGGGAGTGGTAGTATGTACTAACAGATTATTCATTGACTGACTAAGTGGGGTTACTGAATGGCAACTCTGGTGTAGTATTTCTTTTGAAGGACAGAGATTCCATTCCACATGTCGGTCTACATGTAGAATCTAGAGTCTAGACTGAATGAGGGGACCTAAGCATGTATGAGGAGTTGCCCTTCGTCGGGCATTGAAAACTTCCAGTAGATAGTTCAGGTCAAAAATCCAGAGTAATGAAACAAACCTATCAACGTCATCATGTCTAAACATGGCTTCAATGGAGCTCCTCTTGATTAGAATGATAAGTTTTTTTCAGTATGTGGTTGGATTTTTATGTGGAAGGCTAGTGTTAACATATACAGTTTCTTCTTTGTCAGGAAGAAGATATGTCAGCCAACAGCATGGTCACTACGAAGCGACAAGCAGCTCCAGCAAGCCAGTAGTACTGAAAAATCACTGGAAGGAACCAACCTACAATGAAACACTAGCTCGAGATGAGGTGTCTCATTTAGAGAGGCAGCGAATGGAAGTCCAGAGTCGTCATAGTAGTATGAATACCAAAAAGAATTCACGACTGTATACTCAGCCCAGTATGGTACGCATAGAGCATGAGGTGTGATGTAGAATTAGATTTGAGACGCTAAGATGACTTGCATATTTTTTGCAGCTCTCCAGTGCTGCGTTGCTATAACCAGTATGCATTTGTAGAAACGAGTCTTGGCCTTTGCTAATGGGGAGCCGATTTCACGAGCCCAATATGTGTGGGGTCAGAATCTAGAGCAGATCTTACAAAATGCTACCACCAGATTGAGTATGCGAAGACCTGCCAAAGCGGTATTCAACTTATCTGGACAACTGGTAAGCTAAAAAGTGTTCATAGGTAGACATGTCTATATCTTTGATGCTAATGCGTTCGTTGCAAGCTTACGCTATAATATAACTTAGAGCTGTAATAATTTACTTAGATTAGGTTAATTTTATTTTACTTAAATATCATCACAAAGGCAAAAGCCTTTCAAAGTGGTCTGCGACCCCACTGAGGTGTTTCAGAACTTTTCACATATTGTGAACGCCTGTGCATTGAACCTTTCTCAAACTGTCCTACCCATACTAACTACTTAATTGTGTTAGTATTGGTGGGAATGAGTGATCTGCACTTGTACTAAAACCTCCTCTTCTATTAGTTACTTTGTAGTTGGTTTAAGTTATAAGACGGAAGGGAGTGAGCCAAATTACATTTTCGTAACAATACACGTGGAGTGACGCGTGGTAGCGGCTCTGGACTTGGGGACCAGAAAGGTTACACAGTGGACTGGTTGTGACCTGCGAGTTGACCCGCGAGTTGTGATCTGCGAGGCTGTTTTCAGTTCACATCATATTGCCTCGACTGTTGGGTTAATTTTATTTTACTTGCATGACTCTATTAGAGGAAAAATCTTCTCGAAATAGTCCAACATGATGGACACACTCCGCCCCACGTATCGGAGGCAGTATTGACCAGTTTTGGATGCGACTATTTATTTCAAAATGTGTGGCAATAGGCAGTGTTTCATAAGAGTTTCAGTAACGCCTCGTAATTTTCCATATAAACCTTGCCCTGTGCCAGCGGCGCACGTGCACGCTCTACCTGTGAAAGCACTTGATCATCATGACTCCTTTGTTTTGGCTGACAGCGGACTTTCGATGAGATGAGTAAGGATGATATTGTGTGCGTCTCTCCGGGAGGCGGTTACCAACGACCAAAAGATATTCAGCAGCATGTAGAGATACGAGCTAACTGGGCCAGAGCAAGGAAAGAGATGGGGCCGACCGCAACAAATATTGTTATTCACGCCCAGCTAAACCCTAATATCGATGTAAGTGCAAGTCTTATATTTACGTCAAAAACTCTACAAGGCTGTGATTATTTGGTCAAGAACACCTAAAATAGATCATGCAAGCAAATTCACATACAAATGTACCCGGTTTAATCTGTACAGTGTAGTCCCATTGATGGCTGTGTGGATTCTGTTTCACTTTCTCAGCCAGATTTCCACCAGATTCGTATTAGTCATTACTTTTAAATTTTAGGTTGATCCGTTTGGACCTCCAAGTCTGGCCTCAGGATCAGCGCCAAGTCGTTACATAACGGAAAAATAGAAATACATTCGCAGAAATGGAATTTATGCACACATGGTTATTGTTCCCCACTACAAAGGGATTTTTTTAGTTTCTTAATAAGACAGATCTTTTCATTTCTACGATGCTTTTTTATTCTCTCTAGAGGTGATCTCTGTTGTGGTATTTATTTATTTTAGTAGTATTTTAGTAGCATTAAATGGTATCGGTATCATTTACATCCCCTTTATATATTTAGTATCGGTAATAAAAGGCATAACAAAATTGAAAGAGTTTACCTTTACCTTATCGCAGTTTTCAAGTGGTTGCCAAGTTAACTGTCGAGATCGTTTATCAGGATTTGCCACTATCGCCATCAAGCTTTGCCCCCCCCCGGCATGCGGCAATCACAGGTCATTGACCTCCTAACATCTGAGTTGACTAAGAATAAAAGTCGCAGCTATTTCATCCAGCATCTTTTAAACTTAGCTTGAATTGGTATTGGTCGGGGCGACTTCTCAACTAGTTGTGTCATTACTGCATCAACTTACAGCAATACACACCTGGCATAAAGAAGATTACTGTGGTTTGGGCCAAATTTCATAGCTAGTCACATAATTTGTAAAGTAGAGGGGAAGTTGAAGCCATAGAGCAGTAATTCAGACATGGTGATGATATCATGAGAAAGTTTATAGTGATGTATTAAAGAAGCTTAGAATTTCACCACACGCATCTGACTAGCACTCTATAATGGTAACACAAGTCGGGGTTAGAAATCAAACAACCAACATGGTTGATGACTCGATAGCCTATGGAGAACACCTCTTTGGATCACGGGGAAACATAGAAGTCTTGCGGATGTTGTCGAGTCCGAGATAAAGCATGGCTACTCTCTCCAAACCTACAACCATGCACCAAGTATTTACAAGGCGAAAACTTTATAAACTAAGCACAATCGGTCTAACAATTTTCTTCGATTAAGGGGAGGCAATAACCCCGAGAACAACAAAAAGGTGTAGTTTGAACACATTCCAACACATTTTGGCAACGTCCATGTAGTTCTGATGAGTTTGACAGACTATGCACATAAATACATACCAATACCGCCACCAGCATGAGGAGGACATCCATATCTGAATGAGTCCAAATATGGTCTGATCTTTTCCAAATCTAGAATGAAATGCACACAGATAAAACCCATAGAACTGCTTCATGCTGAATGACATAATATAGCAAACTATGGTGGATAGCAGGTTAGTTCCGCAGTTATGGAGCTTGGTTTGAGATCGAAACATCTTGAGGTCAAGTCCTAGTTCTGCGGAGTGACCATTGGGAGAATGGGTTCCGCACGGGATTCCTAGCTCCTACCACTCTTATCGCTTCAACAACCCTCAGGCTTGGGAGGTTCGTTAAATAGGATGACAAGTGACCAAGTTAAAAAAAAGAGAAAAAAAGTGATTGAAATACCTACCAATTTCGTGGTGCTTGGCTCTTTCAATGAGGAATTCCGGGTCATGAATTCGTTGGGCTCCGGATAGAATCTCCTCGCCTCTCATGAACATATCATATGAGTTGCTACTCTTGGGGTTGTTAGGATCAGGCATTGTATAGAAAGGGCGTATCGCCAGTGGGAACTTATCCAGGATGTAAAAGTCAGTGTCGTACTGTAACAACAAAGCAGCCAAAGGGTTTAAAACCATGACACCCTCTGAGGCTAACAAATCAAATATTCTAGCGTTCTGAGAGCAGAGTTTCTTGTTATAAAGTTTTTCAGAGAAGGAATCCTGTAATGCCTGTTGTCAAATGTGTAGACATGTTATGTCTCTTGTACTCAGGGCCATTATAAAGGGAGCTTCAAACCAACAACATTTTCATTTGTTCAGAGCTCGATTCCAGGGCACGTACCTTAGCCTTAACCAACCTGCCGAGCAGCTTTTCATTAGGAGTGGAAAGGTCATCTTCTTCTCCCATCTCTACGCCCACTTCTCTTAACATGGCGACCGCTTCAGGAAATTCCAGTCGCAGCCTATATAATACAAACACAACTTAACCACATCATATCATCTTCATAATACAGTGACACATGAAGGCCCTAGTAGTCCGATTTGAACTGTTAGCTCGCGTTTGAACCATCTCTTGTAGTGGAGATGGGCCATAGCGTAGGTTCCTTGCCAGTATTCTTCTGTACAACAGACCACTGCATAGTGGTGACTGATGACCATTTGGTGCAAGACTGAGTGCACTAGGTATCAACTCACGAAGGCTCCAAGAATTTGAACGGTTCTGCTGGGAATTGTTTGCCCACTGTTTGAATTTCGGTGGCAAACTCTTTCTGCAACCCTTTGAAGATCTCCACAAACATGTTGCCAATAGTCTCAACCACTTCATGGTAGTGATAGTTGAACGCCATTTCCATGTCAAGGCCAACAAACTCACAGAGATGGCGATGAGTATTGGAATCCTCTGCTCTGAACACTAAAACCGGAGTGAGATTTCTTTTACAATCGCCAGGATTATACAGAACAGGACTTACTAACACTTACATAAGATCAGTACGCTTTAAGATAATCCCCATACTCTCATGCAAGCATTACGTTGTGGTCGCAACAACGTCAGAAGATAGATCAGTAATCTGATGGGTAATACATCAGAGATGCCACCTCGCCTCCGACCCATTTATCATACCGATTATGCAAATGTCATGGGTGAGTGAATTTCAGCTAAATAGCTAGATCTTATACTAACCAGCGCCCACAGTGAAAACCTTTTCAAAGTCTCCAGCTATTGCCATCTGTTTGTAGAGCTGTGGTGACTGGGCGAGGTAGGCACTGTTTTTGAAATATGAAACTGTGAAAACATTAGCACCTCCCTCTGAAGCAGCTAAAAATGAAACAAAATCCATCTAAGTGAAAGCCAACATAGACATTTACATGTTAGAAATCTTGGCTAGTATCCTATTTACGGTCCAATCCTTGCACATTATATGGATTATATGTGTCGATATAGTCTGGTTTGGCCCTTTATACTTGCGCAGATTAGCCAAGTTTTGACGATTGGTGTGTAAACAAAGGGCTGAGGTTGACTGACCCTCGACCAGGAGCCCGAGGAAGGCAACGGGAAACAAAATACCTGATTATCATTTTTGATAATCTGATATGTTACCATCTATTGACAGTGATGCAATACCTGAAATTATCTTGGGACTGTTCATTTCCACAAAATTCTGCTGGGTGAGAGATTCACGGAAGAATCGCATAATGGCGCCCTCTATCCGGAATATAGCCTGGTTGGTAGCAGTCCTCAAGTCCAGTACTCTGTTATCGAGACGTAGGTCCTGCTTCACTGTAGCCAGGCCCTGCGAATGACATAAGATCATTTTTACATAGATGGTATCACTAAACCAACGTCTTTTTTTCAGGATGGTCCATGGTTTGCCCATCTATGGCCATTACGGGTGGGTTTCCATTATTTCAAGTTGCAATCTGAATCTAAGAACAAGGAAAAACAAAGTGATGTACAAACTTGGAATTGAGTATACATGATAGATCTATAGATCTATTCCCATGATTTCAGTCAGTTACAATCAAAGAATTTCAGTCGCGATCATGTGAACAATGCGGTCGCAGTCAGAAAACTTAATATTTCGATCGCATCAGAGTTGTCTTATCTCAACTTTACCTCATCGGTTGGAGCCAAACAATCGTTCGCGATTCGTTATCCCAACGTAGCAATTAAGTATCTGCGGTAACGTTGACATTTGCCTAAACTACCACGCTAACGCCTACTTTCAGTCGCGGGATTCTGTTCGTGTGATTTCGGTCGCAGACCGCGGCCGAAAGTAAAAGTTTAAATTGCGCTTTTCGGTCACGCTCTTGAACAGTTTAGCAGATTTCGCGACCGAAATCCATCTCAGTCACAAAAAACTGATCCTGCGAATGCACCTATTACCTCGAGAGTGGTGCAGAAATTGGCATACTGAGTCTAAGTCACTTAGCGTTTACCAAGGTGAGTCATTAGGAGACTTCCTGCTTACACCTGTACGCCCATAGAGAGGGTAAATCTATGGATGGACCCCTTATTCGCGATCCGAAACTGACAAGGGTGTTGCAAAAGACATAGTTCCTGCCTGAAGCGGGAATCAAACCAGGACCCCCTGTTCCAAGGCCCAGCACGCTATTTCACCCCGCATACTAATGAGTAATGCGCGGTAGTTACAGACCTCCTCGGCGGCACAAGACTCGGGCCGGGAAGCATCCTCAATCTGAAGAGGAAGTCTTGGTTCAGCAGCACTAACCACCCACACCTACAAAGTATATCATAGACTTCCAGGTCCTGCAGGCGAAAATGGCTGGCTCATGATACACATGCAACAAAGGGCCAGTTGTCACTGAAAATAATAAATATCAAATTATTAGGATGCATTTTTATGATGAAATATTCACACAAAGTGGAGAAGAAAATTAGAAGAGTCTTCCGGTAGGCTCACATGCCCAGTGGGGCACGATAGATGGTGGGGCACGATAGATAGCGGGGCACGATAGATGGTGGGGCACGATAGATGGTGGGGCACGAGAGATGGTG
>Ga0224501_10001781_pt1 | contig 16774 bp, 15 predicted proteins | sample SF_Oct11_sed_USG_4_FD_169105 | JGI IMG/M metagenome (GOLD analysis project Ga0224501, IMG submission 169105) | Sediment microbial communities from San Francisco Bay, California, United States - SF_Oct11_sed_USGS_8_1 | ecosystem: Environmental > Aquatic > Marine > Sediment | place: USA... | reverse complement strand
CGCCGCCGAGGTCGTGTTTCCGTCGCTGCAGAGCGACGGCTCCATTGAAGCGTCGGGTGCGGCGTGGCTTCGTGGCCCTTGGTCCAGCGTTTCCGTCGCTGCAGAGCGACGGCTCCATTGAAGCGCGCCGAAGGGATTTGCCGTGCAGAAGCCAAGTCGTCGTTTCCGTCGCTGCAGAGCGACGCATCCGCCGAAGCATAGGACCCAGTGACCAGAATTCGTCCACCATCGAGCCTCCAAGCCCCGCGGCTCCGATGCCTCGCAACACGGCGCTCGCTGGCTGAGTAAAATCGTTCAATGTCAGCCGCAACGTCGCCCCGACTGCCAAGACGCACCCTGAAAGGGCTGGGTGGAAACACCACAAGCGCGACATGGGTCCCGTGATGGCAAGACTCGTGCGACGCTTCGGTGGGCCCGGTTTGAGGACTCGTGGTACACCTTTCGGGGAGCCCGAATGCAGTTTGCCATTGAGTTGCTGTTGGATCCGGTCACGTCTGTGACGTTCAGGGAGCTTTGCCTGAGCCAGTCGCGCGCCCACGCTCCGTGCGACTTTCGCGTTGTGGGGAGGCCTCGGCCGCGCTCGATGGGCGCGGCCGGATCTGGCCCCCAGCCGTTTGATTTCCCACTGTGAATCCCGTGACCCCTGGAGACCGGGCCACCGTTGGCGTATATTCACGGCGGTGGGCGCGCGCTGGGCAGGCGCGTGTGTCGTTCGGTGCGCAGTACGTGGTGTTGTCAGACCAGAGCGAGCGCCCATCCGTGGTGCGCTATGTTTTCGGCGAGTGTGAGCTCGAGCTGGGCTCGTACTCGCTTTTGCGCCGCGGTCGCACACATCACCTTACGCCCAAGGTTTTCGAGTTGCTGCGCTATTTGATCGAGCAGCGCGGGCGCTTGGTGTCCAAGGATGAGTTGCTCGATAGGCTGTGGGCCGACAGTCATGTCAGCGAGGTGGCCGTGCCCTGGGCCATCAGTCATGCCCGCCGCGCCATGGGGCAGGCCTCGCGCGCGAAGGCGCCCATCGAGACGGTTTACGGTCGCGGGTATCGCTTCGTGGCCGAGGTTCAGGAGGTGCTTTCGAATGCTCCTGTCGAGCCGCCGCCCGAGCCGCCAGCGGCTTTTTCGTCGCCGCCACCACCCTGGGCGGATCCGCCCTTCGTGGGCCGTAGGACGCTGATGGCGACGCTGCGCACACAGTTGGCAACGGCCTGCGCCGGGCGCGGTGGTGTGCAGATTCTGGCGGGGCCCGGCGGTATCGGAAAGACGCGTTGCATGGAGGAGCTGGGCGCTTTCGCACGCGGTCGGGGCATGGCGGTGTGGACGGCCCGCTGTAGCGAATTCGCTGCCATGCCGGCGTTTTGGCTGTGGGTTCAGGTGCTCAGGGAGCTCGCCCGTGACCGGCCCGGCCTGGGCGAACGGGCCCGGGTGCTGCTCGACGCCCTGTGCGATGGGGCAGCGAGGCACGTATCCGACGCGGCGACGCCGGCCCGTAGCTTCTGGTTGTTGGAGGAGGTCTGCGCCTTGCTCGGCGAGGCCGCCCGCGAGACGCCGCTGTTGCTGCTGCTCGATGATCTGCAGTGGTCGGATGCGGCGAGTTTGGAGCTTTTGTGCTTTTTCGCACCGGAGCTTTCACGGCTTGCCCTGCAGGTGGTGGTGGGGCTGCGCGAGGGGCCAGGGCCGCGCGAGAAGCTTCTCAGACGGCTTGCGCGTCACGCCGAGCAGCGCCAGCTCGAACCGCTTTCACCGGAGGATATAGGCGCTTATCTGGCGGTCGTGACCGCCGCCCCCGCGCCCGATCGATGCCTGTCCGAGGCCCTGCAGCGTGCCACGGCGGGCAATCCCCTCTTTCTGACCCAGGCGGTGCGCGAGCTGGTGGCCGAGCACGGACGCGCCGAGTTGAACCAGCTGGATCCCGAGCAAATCGCACCTCTGCAGTCGGCCCAACAGTTTCTGCGCTCGGCCGTCGAGGTGCTCGAACCCGAGACGCGCCACATCTTGCAGGTGGCGAGCGTGCTGGGCGAGGAGGTGGAGATCGGTTTGCTCCAGGCGCTATGCGGCACGGGAGGCGATGCGCTCTTGGCTGCCCTCGATGCCGCCGACGAGCACGGCCTGGTGGTGCCCGAGCTGCCCACGCGCTTTCGCTTTCGTCACGCGCTTTTGTGCTCGGCGCTCTACGAGGGCGTGGGAGCGGCCGAGCGCGCCCAGCTGCATCGCCGGGCGGCGCACTTGCTCGAGGCCCGTGCCCGCGGGGCGATGGATCAGGGCGAGATCGCGCGCCACTATCATCGCTCGCTGGCGCTGGGCGACTACGCCGCCATCGTCCATGCCTGCCGGCGTGCGGCGACGATGGCCCATCACGCCCAGGCCTATGCCGACGCGGTGAGCTACAGCGAGTGGGCGCTCGCAGCCCAGGCCGTCGATGCCGATGCCCGGCCCCGCGAGCGCGCGGAGCTGTTGCTGCTGCACGCCCAGCTGTGCGGGCTTTCGGGGCAGACCGAGGCGGTGCGACAGGCGGTGCTGCAGCTGGAGTCGGTGGCCCGCGCCCACGGCTACTGGGATCTGATCGTGCGCGGTGCGCGCCTGCGACGACCGACCCATCTCATCGGAGGGCAGGGCGATGTCCGCGCGCGCAGGATGCTCGAGGACGCGCTTTCGTCGGCGCCGCCCGAGCAGCGCCGCGTTCGCGTCAGTGCCCTGAGTCAGCTGGCCTTCGTGCCGCCCTATGCCCTCGACATTGAGCGCAGCAAGGAACTCAGCGGCGAGGCGCTGGCCCTGGCGCGCCAGCTCGGTGAGGATGGGCCCCTGCTCGAGGCGCTGCAGGCCAGGCTCTACGGGCTCGGCGGCCCCGACGATATCGAGGCGCTGCTGGCGGCGGCCCGGGAGATGCTCGCGCGGGACCACACGCCACCCACCTGGTCCACCATGGACGCGTTGATCGCGATTCACGGTGCGGAGCTCTGTCGCGGCGACATGGAAGCGGCCGACGCCGCCCTGGCCAGCATCGGTCAATGCGCGCGCCAGCAGAAGTGGCCGGAGGCGATCTGGGGACACGCGCGCATGGTGACGCAGCGCCGGATCCTGCGCGGTGAGTTCCAGCAGGCCGAGGCTTCTATCTCCGAGTTGGAGGCGCGCGCGCGGCGGCTGCGCATCGGTTATGCAGCGCCGGTGGCCGCCATGATGCGGATTCTGTTGTTGGGCAAGCGCGATGGGCCGGCGGCGATCGCTCCGATTTGGCAGGGCCTGGGGGCGAAGGTCTTCTTCGACGGCGTGATGCCGGGGCTGCGGCCGAGCTTGGCGAGGATGTCGCTCAGCAGTGGTCAGTCGGAGTCGGCCCGCGCCGTGCTGCAGGGCATGGTCCGCGACGACGGCGTTGCGGCGCCACGCGAGGTCGGCTTTCTCAATGCCGTCGCTAACTTGGCGCTAATCGCGATCGAGCTGCGCGACAAGCCGCGGGCGCGCTGTCTCTACGAGGTGCTGGCGCCCTATCCGCACCACAACACCCCCACCTGCCTGATGTGGTACGACGGCTCGGTTTCCTATTTTCTGGCGCGACTGGCGGCAGCGGATGGGCGCAGCCAGGTCGCCGCCGGGCACTTCGACGACGCCATCGCCATGAACGAAGCCCTCGGCGCACGTCCCCAGCTGGCCGAGACCTACTACGAGTACGCGCGCTTTGCGCTCAGGAGTGGCGCAGGCGTGGAACGCGTTCAGGGCGGTCGCGAGCTGCAGGCCAAGGCGGTGGCGCTGGCGGGCGAGCTGGGCATGGCCTGGCTGGTCGAACTGGCTCGATCGCTGGCTTGAGGCCAACGCGCTGAGCAACATGGTTCGCAGTCAAAAGCTGTGCGTTGTATTGGCGTTTCGCACTGCTTCAATTCCAAAGATTTCCTCAAGATCCAACCGGCCGTTGCCGACATGCTGCCAGAAGGTGGGCTACCCGTTGGGTGGTAAGGATGGAGTCGGTCATGAAGCGGTTGCTTTATCGGGCTCGACGGCTGCTGCGAACCGCCGTCGCCCCATCGATGCTGGGCGCCTTCGCGTGCGGTCACGGGCGGGTGCCGCTGCCCCAGCGTGGCGGCAGCCCCGAAGCGCCGACGCCGGTGGAGCATGACTTCGGCAATGCGACCGCGGGAAGTGCCGGTGCCGCTGCGGGCACGGCCAGCACGGCGGCCATGTGATGGTCTCGGCCGACGCGAACATCCTCGCCGAAGTGGCCGAGATCACGCTGAACTTCTTCGACCTGGTGCTCTACGGCAGCCAAGGACCTGCTCCAGTGATTTGATTTCGATCGCGTGAGGCCCATCCCAGCCGAGCGCGAGCGTTCCCCAAGCGACCCGCGGTCTCACCGCTGCGGGAAGCGACCCCAGCACACATCCCCCCAGTGTTTGCGCACACCGCCTGTTCGGTCCGACCTCCCGGATGGGCGGTGTGCGCGGCACGCTTTTTCGCGCTCAGTCGACGATGGCGCCGTGGATCTTGTCGTCTGTGATGTAGCGCTCGAGCAGGTGCTCATCGATGCGGGCCAGGCGCTCGGCGCTCATGCCCGCGGCTTCGGGATTGACTTCCATTGCGCCACGATACACCTGGGGGGGTGGGGGCTGCGAGTGTGCCGTGGCCCGCCCCCTATCCGCTGCGGCGCGCTTCGAAGGTCTGCGCTCCCATCGTGATCGCGACCGCGCTGACCCTGCCGTCGTCGTCGCGGCTGAAACGCATCTCCGCCCTGCCAGACGCCTCGAAGCGATCACTGCCCCGCTGCACGAGGGCGGCGCTGCCAGCTGGGCTCTGAACGTGGAGCGCTCCGCCCTGTACGCTGAAGACCACGTGGATGTCCGGAGCGATGCTGAAGCTGCCCGCGTAGTCCTCGAGGGGGCTGGCCGGTCCGATCTGCCGGGTCGACAGGCAGACTTCCGGTCCGTGCAGCCAGCAAGTCTCCTCCGGCTCGTGCTCATGCCAGGAACGAGGGGTGGCCGTTGTTGAGCAGGCGCTCGGCTTGCAGTGCGATCAGCACGTCATGGTAGACGTGGCGCGGGTCGTCATCGGGCGTGGTTCGGTAGCCGGCGCTGGCCATGATCTGCCAGGGGCCGGCGCCCATGAAGCGTTCACGCGGCACCGCCGCAAATGCGTCCAAAAAGCGGTCCCGGTGACAGTCCCACGGTCCAGGCTACGGTCTCGGCGTAGTGACGGCGAAGTAGCTCGATGGTTTTGGCGTCCGTTCCCATAGCCAAAGGTTACGCGGGTTCGCCCTCGCGCGGCAATGGCAGCCTCTGGCGAAGTCTGGGCGTGCGCATTCAGCCGGGCTCCACACCGACCGGACGCAGGCGGAACATGCGCGGTGTGCGGTCGGTGAGGCGCTTCAGGTAGGCGTCGTAGCCGGGGTAGATGCTCGAGAATTTGGGCCAGTGCTGGGCGAAACCGGCGTCGTCGAGTTGCTCGGCCTCGACCTGCAGGCGCTCCTGGCCCACTTCGATGGCGGCTCGGGGCTGGGCGCGCAGGTTGGCGGTCCAGGCCGGGTGGTTCTTGGTGCCAAAGTTGGTGCCGACGACCAGAAAGTCGTCGCCGTCGCGGGCGTAGATCAGCGGTGACGTGCGCGGCTTGCCGCTCTTGGCGCCGGTGGTGCAGAGCAAGAGGGCGGTGAAGCCATAGAGCCGCGAGCCGATGCGGCCGCCGGTCTTCTTGTGCAGCCAGGGGTCGATCATGGGCCCCAGGTGGCGGTAGACCGCGGCGAAGAGCCGGCTTGGGCCGATCTTTCGCAGCATCGAGCCCGCGAGGGTGGGGCCGATGCGCGCTTCCTCGGCGCCGACCCGCTGCAGGGCCTGGGTTAGCTCGTTTTGGTTGTCGAGGTTCATGCTTTTCCCGTTCACTGAAGAGAGGGGGCCATCGTCCCGCGTCGGCGTCGGCGCCGCTGGGCGGCGGTGGGTCGCGTAGGGTTGGTCCAAAATACGGCGTCGATGCCCGTCAAAGGCTCGACTTTTCGCCCCGCTACCCACGTCGCCCGAAACGCTAGCGGAAGGCGTGCAGGGTGACAACGTAGGTGCCGACATCCGGGCGCCCGACTTTCAAATGCCAACGCGATGGGCGATCCTCGATGCATGTCCCAGTCGACGACGCCTGTTCCCGATGGTCCACCAAGCGCACCCCTGCAGTCGGCGGCCGATTGGCGGGGCCCCGGACTGGCCGGCCATCGCGACTGGATCGAAGTGCTCAGCGAGCGCGACATGGAGGAAATCGATGCGGCACTCACGCGCGTCGAGGCGAGCGGCAAGCCACGGCACGAGCTGCGAGCGGCCGACTTTGGCTTCCAACACTTCGCCGAGGTGCTCGCGGACTGGAAGCGCGAGCTGGCCGAAGGTCGCGGCTTCCTGCTGGTGCGCGGCCTGCCCGTGGAGCGATACAGCGAGGCCCAGTGCGCCTTGGTTTATTGGGGCATCGGCCAGCACCTGGGGACGCCGGTCTCGCAGAACGCCGACGGGGATCTGCTCGGCCACGTGCGCGACACCGGCGATGATCCCGATGACCCGAACGTGCGGCTCTATCGAACCCGGGCGCGCCAGGATTTCCATACCGACGGCGCCGACATCATCGGCCTGCTCTGCCTGCAGCGGAGCAAGTCCGGTGGCGAGAGCCGCATCGCGAGCTCTATCGCGATCTTCAATGAAATCCTGCGCACCCGCCCCGAGCTGGCGGCCGCGCTCTTTCAGCCCTTCGCCTGGGACCACCACGGCCAGCAGCGCCCCGGCGCTCGGCCTTTTTGGGAGATGCCCATCTGCAGCCTGCGCGGCGGGCGGCTCAATACTTTCTTCCTGCCCTGGTACATCCGTCAGGCCCAGCGCCACTCCGATGCGCCGCGTTTGACCCAGGCGCAAGCCCAGGCCATCGAGGCCATCGAGCAGCTGGCCAACGACCCCGAGTTCTACCTGGAGATGGAGTTTCTGCCGGGCGACATCCAGCTGCTGAAGAACTCCGTCATTCTCCATGCGCGCAACGCCTACGAGGATCACGCTGAGCCCGAGCGCCGCCGGCATTTGCTGCGGCTGTGGCTGGCGACGGACTTCGCCGACGGCTTGCCGGAGACTCGCACCGGCGTGGTGGCGCAGAAGAAGTAGCTTCAGCCGTCGATGCTGCCGCTCGATTCGTCGCGCCCGGCGCTCTCCACCCGATTGCGTCCCTTGCGCTTGGCCTCGTAGAGGGCAGCGTCGGAGGCAGCGAAGAGACCCTCGGCAGTGCCTTGACCGGTGGTGAAGTTGTGGGCCATGCCCACGCTGATCGTGATCGGAAGGGCCCCGTCCTCCCACGGGATTTCGAGCTGCTCGACCGCCCTGCGCAGGCGCTCGGCCAGGGTCAGCCCGGCGCCGTGGTCGTTGCCCAGCGCGATGACGGCGAATTCCTCGCCGCCGTAGCGGCCCAGCACGTCCTCGCTGCGGACGACGCCCTCGAAGCAGCGCGCCAGGCTGCGCAGCACCCGATCGCCAGCCAGGTGGCCGTGGGTGTCGTTGACGTGCTTGAACTCGTCGACGTCGATCAGAAGCACGCACAGGTCCACCCGATGGCGGGCGGCGTAGGCGAGCTCGGCCGGCAGCCGGTCGTCGATGTAGCGGCGGCTGTAGAGCTGGGTGAGATCGTCGCGGACGGTGCGTTCGTAGATGGCCTGGGCGGCGACCTGCTCCAGCTCGTCGCAGCGGCTGTAGCGCAGCAGCGTACCGCGCCCCAGCTGGATGCGGTCGCCGTCGCGCAGGGCGTGATGATCGCTGAGCTTTTCGCCGTTGACGAGGGTGCCGTTGGTGCTGCCGAGGTCGCCGAGAAAATCACCGTGGGCGGTGCGATTGATGCTCGCGTGCTCCCGCGACAGGCCGGGGTCGGCGATGGAAATGGCCACCTCGGGGCTACGCCCGATGACGTGTTGGGCGCTTTCGAGCGGGTACACGCGCCCCGGTTCGGGGCCGCGCAGGACCGTCAAGATCGAGACCATCCGCTCCGACGTGGCGCCGCCGCGATCGAAGTCCGTCTTTAGCGTATCGGTGTCGGCTTCCATGGCCGGTCGAGAGTCCGGGGGGTTGGAGCGGGTCATGGGAGTCTTAGGGCCATGCCTGCCGGCGCGACCCTCGGCTTGCTCTGGATACCTTCAGTCGCCGCCCTTGGCCAGTCGACGGCGCGATTTCCGGCTCAGCGCAGGTACAGGCGCGGGTCCTGGGGGCGGATGTCGATGTGGAAGTGGTCGCGGTGGCCCTCGTTGTAGTTGGGGGTCAGCACCGTGGAAAAGCGCCCGCTGCCGGCCATGCGGCAGGCGATGTCCAGCAGCTTGCGCCCGCGGCGGGTCCTGGGCCTGGCGCCGCTGCAGGTCTCGCGCTCGGGGGTGGTTTCGAAGTCGTAAAGCACGCTGAGCACGTCGTCGAGCGTGAAGAAGCGCAGCAGATCCAGGCCCATGCCCAGGGTGTGGAAGCTGGCCCGCGGGGCCGTGCGGTAGGCGCTCATCACGTCCACACCGCGGACCTTGTGGCGTTTGAGGATGGCGACCAGGTCCGGCAGGCGGCTGGCCATTTCGCAGCTCATCAGCATCGTGCGCTCGCCGTGGGTCATGCGAAACCACACGCCGTCGACGCGGCCGCGCAGCTCCACCGGGGTCGGCACCGGGGTGGGTAGCTCGTAGTCCCAGGGGCGGGCTCGGATGCCGGCCTCGCGCAGGGCTTGCAGGCATTGCTTGTCTTCGCGGATCTGCCAGCGCGAGCGCGGCTTGAGCTGCCAGCGGCCGAAGGGCATTTTGGCGCGGAAGTTCTCGAAGCCCGACACGCGGCGGGCGATCACGCGCGCGACTTTGCCCGCGGGGCTCTTGCGTGGGGCGGCGAAGCGGGTGGCGCGCGGCGGCGCCGGCGGTGCGGGCGGAACGTGGGCGCCAGCGTCGACGCCGAACTTGCCGCCGCCGCTCGGCGCGAGCGGCGGCGTACGCGTGGGGCTGGTCTGCGTGCCGGGTCGGCCGGCGTCGGAGGCCCTGGGCATGGGCGCGGGCGCGGCGCCGTCCGGACCGCCGCCGTGACCGGCGGTTTCTTCGGGCAGTCGCCAGTGGTGGTCGAAATAGCCCATGGCGAGCGGGGCCTTCGGGCCGCGTTGCTGGGAGATCAAGCGCGGGCGGGTGGCGGTGCTGCCGCGATCGTAGACGATGTAGTCGGGCAGGAAGTCCGGCAGTCGATGGCCGGCGTCGACCGCCTTGGGCGTGACCCCCGCCTGCACGATGACGTAGCGCTCGGGGGCGAGCGGGTTGGGATGGATGAACTTCACGCCCACCTCCGGCCCGTCGAAGCGCCGGCTTCCCAGCTTCACGCCGGCCCTGTCGATGGCCACGGGCAGGCGTCCCGCAATGCGTTCGAGCACCCCGTTGGAGCCGGGGGTGCCGTAGAGCACCAGGTGGTGGCTGGCCATGAGCGCGGCGTCGACTTCCGTGTCGGCCACCACCTTCTGCTGCAGGCGCCACAGCCACAGGGGCCAGCCGTGGGCGCCGCGTTCGGCGCTCTGCTTGAGGCGTTCGCGGCTGTCGGCGTCGCCGGTGCCGTAGACGTGAGCGATGGCGCCGTAATAGGCGTCGGCGATGGGACCGGCGCTGCCGGGTTTCTTGTAGAGGGCGTCGGGGTCCTCGAGGGGAAAGCCCGTTTCGAAGCCGCGCGCGCCCCTGCGCAAATGGATCACGTGGCCGAGGCTGGCGCGCTTGCCTTGATAGATGATCTGGTCGTTGACTTGTAGTTTTGTGGCGTCGCCGTCGCCCACGGGGGCGTCGCGCAGGTCCAGGGAAAAGGCCGCGACGTTGTCGGTCTCGACCTCGATTTCGCCATCGCGGGCCACGGCGCGCACCCGGGCCAGCTCCGGGTAGCGCTCGATGCGCGTCACCGTCACCCAATGTTGGCGGGCGGCACGATAGTCGCCCGTCAGCAGCCGCACCTCGCTGGGCCTTTTCTTGCGCCGCACCTCGGAGAGCTTGGCGTAGTTACGCCCGTGCCGGTGGACCAAGTAGAGCAGATCGTGTCCAGCGTCGAACCAGGTTTCCTTGAAGGGCACGCCCAGCTTGCCGATGTGCTCGGTCAACTCGTGGACGAAGTGGGGTTTCATGGGGCCGGTGTCGTGGTGGCCGTGGTAGTAGCGAAAGTCGGTATTGAGCGCGTTTTCGGCCAGCTGCATGCCCGACAGGGCTCGCATCTGTAGCTCCTGGGCCTGTGGGAAGCGCCCGCCGGAGTACTGCAGCCAGCTGGGCGCGCCGGCGATGGCTTCCACCAACGAGAAGCGGTGGGCGTGGCGCATGCCGATGTTGTAGGCGCCGACGCCGCCGTTGCTCAGCCCGCCCAGGGCGATGCGGTCGGGGTCGACGCTGTAGTGCTTCTGGACGTCGTCGATCACATCGAGCACATCCTGCTCGCCCATCCAGCGCCACATCACCTGGCCGAAGCCATCGGGCGCCACCACGATCCAATCCGGGGACCAGCGCGGGCTGTAATCATCCCAGAGATGGATCGGGTACTCCTTCCAGTTCATGTTGTTGCCGAGCACCACGCCCAGGAAGAGATTGCCGTTGGCCGAGCCCCCGTGCAGCATCACCATCAGCGGGTAGCGCTTGGCCGGATCGTAGTCGGGCGGGATGTAGATGGCGTAGCCCTGCAGCAGCTCCGAGATGGCCGAGCGGTAGCCGCGCATCAGGATCTTGCCGCGCTGCTCGACGATGGGGTCGCGGCCCTCGGCGGCGAGCTTCAAAAAGCCCGCGGCGCGCCTTCGCCAGGCCTCGGACTGGGGCTGAAACTTGCCGGCGATGCGCTCGGCCACGTCGATGTTGTAGGCGATGGACAGCCGTGCCCCCGACGGCAGCGAGGCGCCGGGGCCGGCCTCGATGCGCTGCAGCTCGGCCCGCAAGGCCTCGACCTCGGGCGGATTTTCGGCTGCGGCTCGGCTGGGTGATAGCAGGATCAGGGCGCACAGCCCAAGGGCTGCGGCCAGGGGCTGGGCGGCACGGTGGCGGGCGATTTGGGGGGGCACGGGGAGACTCTCGACGCCATTGTGCCACCACCACCAAGCGCCGTCATTGGCGTGCTAACCTCCGCGGCCATGCAGGGTTTTGAGGACGCCATCGGCCTTGGGGTCGCGGGAAATTTCACAGGTCACCTGGAGCAGGCGGGGGAGGCTGCCGACTTCGTGGACGTGGCCGTCGCCGACGCGGCTGCGCCCAAGGGGGTCTTTCCCTTCTACGTGCCGGGCAGTGGCGATCACTTCTTGGCCACCTATCCGCTCAGCGCCGACACCATCCTCTTGCCCTCGCGCGACGCCACCCTGCAGCTCGAGCCCGAGCTGGGCGTCGTCTGTGAGCTGCAGTACCAGGGGGATCGGGTCGCCGCCGTCGTGCCGCGTGCCTTCGGCGCCTACAACGACTGCTCGATCCGCCGCGAGGGTGCGGGCAAGATCAGCGAGAAGAAGAATTGGGGCCCGGCGTCGAAGGGCATCTCCGGGCAGCTGATCGACATCGACCGCTTCGAAGCCGGCGGCGTGCTCGACCGCTATCGCATTGCCTGCTACCTGGTGCGCGAAGGGCAGGTCCACAGCTACGGCGTCGACAGCCCCGTCTCGGGCTACAGCTACTTCTACTCCCAGTTATTGGAGTGGTTGCTCGCCCGCCTGGGCGAACAGCGCGACGAGGGCCCGCTCGAAGACATCGGCCGCTGGCTCGAGGTCGCCGGCCGTCCGCGCCGCGCGGTCATCAGCGTGGGCGCCACCCGCTACACCGACTTCGGCGAGCACAACTTCCTCGAGCCCGGCGACGAAGCCCACGTGCTGGTCTACGACGCCGAGCGCCATGAACTCTCCGCGCTCGAGGGCGCGCTGATGGCGGGCATCGAGCCAGCCGAGGGGCTGTCGCTCCTGCGGCAGCGGGTGGTGCTTCAGGGGTCGGAGTGAACGACGAGGCCCGCGCCCTGATCTCAAACGCGGTCGCCTTCGCCGCATCGCATCACCACGACCAGCGCAGGAAGGACGCCCGGGCCACGCCCTACATCTTCCACCCCATGCGCGTGATGTTCGTGCTGTGGGACGCCGGCATCGACGACCCCGTGGTGCTGAGCGCGGCGCTCTTGCACGACACGGTCGAGGACACCGAGGCCACGCACGCGAACCTCGTCGCGCGCTTTGGCGAAGAAGTGGCCGCCGTCGTGGCGCAGGTCACAGACGACAAGCGTCTTCCCAAGTCCGAACGCAAGCGGCTTCAGATCGTGGAAGCGGCCGACAAGAGCCCGCGCGCCAAGCTCGTCAAACTGGCAGACAAGATCATGAACGTGCAGGACATGCTGCACTCGCCGCCTGAGGGCTGGTCGGAGCTGCGCTGCAAGCAGTACCTGGGTTGGAGCAAGAGCGTGGTCGACGCCATGCGCGGCTGCCACGCCCAGCTCGAAGCGCGCTTCGATGCGTTGTTGCACGAAGTGGAAGTCGCGCCCTGGCCGATGGATGGCAGTGAGGCGCGGCGTTAGCACGGTTGGAGGACGGCCGTCAGGGCGACGGCGGCTCTTGCTCGCCCTCGATGCGATGGGCCCGCGTCTCGTCCCGATGCTTCTTCAGATAGCGCATGAAAGGGGTGCCGCCGGTGCCCACGTCGGTGGGGTTATTCTCGCCGCTCTGGCCCTGACTGTGGATGTAGCTGGCGGCAAACTCCAGGTGTAGGGCACGAAAGCGATGGGTGGCTTCGACGCAGCGGTCATAGGCCGCGCGCAGCCCGGCCGCGCCGCTGCCGAGGGCCACACCGCGCACGCTGGGACCGGCCTCGACCGCCTCCAGAAACGCCCGATGGGCCGGTGGCATGTAGTCGCGCATCTCCATCAGGTAGTCGCGCAGGGGATCGGGGTGGTGAGCCACGCCCAGGAGGGCGTCGATGCAGGGCACGATGCTGCTCTGGGCGCCGGTTTCGCCGCGAAGCTTCTGGGGCTCCTCGCCGTAGGCGGCCACGCCTTCGTAGACCAGCCCAAGGGGCAGGGCAGGGTGGTTTTTCCAGCCGTGGATGAAGGGGCGCACGCGCAGGTAATAGGTGCGCGGGTCGCAGTACTCCGGGGTACGCGCCAGGGTTCCGTGCATCGCTTCGAGCGCATCGGCGACCATCGAAAGCTGCTGGGCCAGGGCGTCCAGGTCGCCCGCCGCGACGGCCTGCTGGGCCGGCATGATCGCGTTCAGGGCAGCTGCAGCGCGGGCCTCGATGTCGACGTGCACAATGATGAACCACTCTTCATCGGCGCCCGCCAGAAAGTTTTGCAAAAGCGCCAGGTTGCCCAGGGCGATGGGCCCGTCGGCCTCCAGGCGCCGCCAATTGTCGAGGGCGTAGGATGCGTAGCTCAGCACCGGCGGGCGCCCCAACTTGGTAGCCACCGCATGCCAGGGCATGGCCAGGTTGGCTGGAAGCCGTCGGCTGGCATCCGGCCCCTGCCACACGTAGGCGTGGGCGATGAACGACAGCAGCAGCATCGCCCGCCGCTGCTCGGCTTCGGTCCGCAGGCGCGAAGCGTCGAGTTGCGGCATCTTGGCGACGAAGTCGCGCACCCGTTGATTGACCAGGAGCTTGGGCAGGTCGGCTGCAACTTCCTCCCAGGCGGCAAACTCGGAGGGCAAGGAGCCCAGGGGATCCTGTGCCGGCAAAAATCCCCGACTGGGATGCAGCGCGCCCTCCGGGTCGTCAGAGATCCCCGGTGGTGGAATGGAGTCGAAGGCCATGACAGCAGCGGTCCTTTCCGGGACGCCGTTCAATCGCGCGCCCATGCTCCAAATATAGGGCGCCGCAGAGCGGTACGCATGTACCGGTAGGCGGCCGTGTGGCATCAGGTGGGCTTAGAGCGGCGATTTCAAACCGGTCGGCGCCCTAGAGCGGCTGGTGTCAAGCCGGGTTCAGGCCAGGATCGTGATGCGAAACTCGCCGACGCGCTGAAAGCCGAGCGCCTGGTAGGCGCGAATGGCCGGGATGTCGCCGTCATCGGTAAAGAGAACGGCGCGCTCGACGCCGCGGGCCCTCGCTTCGAGCAGCGAGTGGGCCACGGCGCCGCGCGCAAAGCCCCGGCAGCGCTCGGCGGGCGGCGTAAAGACGCCTCCGACCTGCACCGCATCCGGCAACTGAGCATTGAAGCTCGAGAATGACACGGGCCGGCCGCCGTGCAGCAGCAGGCAGCCGAGCCGCTCCTGCAGGTGTTGCTCGAAACGCTGCTCGCTTTCGTCGCGCAGCTCGCGGCCTTCATGGGCGCCGAGGGTTTCGATGGAGTAGGCGCTGAACCAGTCGACCAGAAAGGCTCGGTCCTCGGGCAGCACCTTTCGCGCCGCGACGTGCGTGTCGTCGAGGACCCCGGGGCGCCGCAGGGACCGCAGCTGCAGTGCGTAGAGCCCTTCCTCGCTGTCGAGTTGCTTGTCGAAAGTTCCGAGACCAAGGCCTTCGACGGCGGCGACCACCTGGTCGCTCGCTCCGACCAGCGCCTTGAGCTCACGCCCGGAAGCCTCGAGCGCTGCCGCCGCCAGTTGCGGCATCAGCTCGATGGGCGCCTGGGGGATCAGGTTGCCGTTCCAGTAGTGGGCGACCACGCCGATGACGGATTCGCCGCGCACGGCTGCCGCGTAGGTCGCCTGATGCCTGGCGCCGTGGTCGACCACGCCGGCCAGTCGAAGGTTGCTGCGCAGGATCATCGAGCTATCGGCGTGCTCTTGCAGGAATCGCTCGAGCCTCGCCTCGTCGCCCTCTTCGAGTATTCGGATGTTCATGGCTTTCCTCGTGTCTCGTGATCGCGCCACGAAAAAGCCCCCTCGGACCGTGTCGGAGGGGGCTTTTCATCGGCGCTGGAGCTGATTGTCAGCGCTCGCCCCCTGGCGGCTTGGCGCCGCGGGTGAAGGCCTTGCCTTTCCCGCCGTCGGCGCGCAGCGCAGCGGCGGCCACTGCGACCGGTACCAGGCGGCGGAGGTCGCTGTGCTCTGTGCTCTCGAGTCGAACTCCCATAACTCGCCAAGGGTGAACACAGCGATGGACGCGGTCAAGGCGAAGCGAAAGCCCCATCAAAGCTTCGGGTGAGCGGCCAACGCTTCGGTAATGTGCTGCAGGGCCAGGCGGTAGCGCAGCTGGAACTGCGCCTTGTATTCCTTCTCGGAGTACTGGCGGTTGGAGTGTCCCCCGCCCGCTTCGTCGACGGCGATTTCGTTGTGGTGGGGCAGCGAGCCCGCAAAGCGGCGGGCCGCCTGACTGGGGAAGACTTTTGTGGGGGCCTTGTTCGTGATGCTCTCGATGAAGCCCTTGGAGTCATCGGTGAATGAATAGCGACCCGAAATCGGCTTGCCGTGCCAGGCCGCACGTCGCTCGCGGGTCGCAGGGGTCAACCCGGCAGTGGGCAGCCGAATGCACTGGCTCGCCGTGGCACGGGCCGTATAGATCTTCGTTGCCGCCACCGCCCCGGCGTGACATGTCCCGGGCGTGGACGCGATGCAGACGGCTTCGGTGCGGCGCCTGGCGCAGCCGATCTACGCGGCATCGCTGCTGTCTGCGATCGGCAAGGGCACCATGCTGTTGCTGATCCCGATCCAGGGCCTGGAACTGGGCGGCCTGATGGGCGGCTTCAGCCTGCCGGGCATGTTCGCAGTGGGCGCCGTGCTGACCAACCTGCCGGGGGCGCTCGCGGTCACGCGCTGGGGCCACAAGCCGGTGATGCTCTTCGGCCTGGGCCTGGTCGCGCTCAGCGCCCTGGGTGTGGCCTACAGCCCCAGCCTTTTGTGGATGAATCTAGGGGCCTTTGCCTATGGCCTGGGGCAGGGCGCCAACGCCTTTGCACGCACCACCTATCTGGCGGATATGGTGCCACTGGAGCAGCGCGGACGCGTGGTGTCGGCGGTGGGCGGCAGTCACCGCGTCGGCCTGTTCATCGGGCCGGCGGCAGGGGGCGCGGTGGCGGCCTTTGCCGGGCGACCCACCGCGATCGCCACCGTCGGCCTTTGTGCCGCGCTCGGCCTGATCCTGATCGCCCTGTGGCTGCCACCGGGCAAGACCCAGCCTGCGGCCCGCCCGGCGACGCCCTGGTCCATGGTCGGCCGCGTGCTCTCCGAGCATCGCCGCACCTTCGCCACGGCCGGCCTGGCCATGCTCACCCTGGCCATGATTCGCCATGGGCGCATGTTGCTGATCCCCATCTGTGGCACCGTGCTCGGCCTGGGGGCCGCCGAGGTGGGCGTGGTCAAGAGTCTGTCCATGGGCGTCGACATGCTGCTTTTCTACCCGGCCGGCCTGGTCATGGACCGCTTTGGCCGCAAGTGGACCGCGCTGCCGTGTCTGTTGGTGTTGGCCGTCGGCGTGCTGCTGATAGGCAGCGCCGGTAGCTACGAGGCATTGTTGGTCGGCGGATTGGTAGCCGGTTTTGGCAACGGCCTGGGCTCGGGCATCAACATGACGCTGGCGGGCGATTTCTCGCCGCAAAAGGGGCGCGCCGAGTTCATCGGCGTGTGGGGACTGACCAGCGACCTGGGATCGGCCGTCGCGCCCTTCGTGATGGGCGCGGTCGCCAGCGCCATGAGCCTGGCGGGCGCCGCTGCGGTCACCGCCGGCACGGGCTTCTGCGGGGCTGCGCTGGTGCTTTTTGCCATGCGCGAGACGCTGCAGCGTCGAACGGCTTGACGGTGCTGATGACGCCGGTCCTTGGGGCTTTTTCTTGGCCTAGATGTGCTCGGCGGGAGTCATGATCCGCTCTCGGGACCGCTACGGCGCCAGCTGCGGCGTCCGGTCCCCTTGAAATACACGGAGTATTCCGGCGGAGGCCGTCCT
>Ga0224501_10001780_pt1 | contig 16777 bp, 16 predicted proteins | sample SF_Oct11_sed_USG_4_FD_169105 | JGI IMG/M metagenome (GOLD analysis project Ga0224501, IMG submission 169105) | Sediment microbial communities from San Francisco Bay, California, United States - SF_Oct11_sed_USGS_8_1 | ecosystem: Environmental > Aquatic > Marine > Sediment | place: USA... | reverse complement strand
CGCCAAACCGAAAAGGAAAAGCTCCATCTCCACCGAGAACATCCTGTTCGTCCTGGGTGGCTCGTTCCAGCGGACAGAGGACAACCTGGAGCAGCTGATCAAAAAGAGGATAGAAAAAGGGACGGGCCGGTTCAAGGAAGATGGCTCGGTCACCATCACCGGCTTTATCAACAGCGACAAAAGGCCCGCCGAGCCGAGCCGCAACTATTACAGCGAGGCGGAAGCGGATGACTTCATCCGGTTCGGGCTGATCCCAGAACTGGTGGGGCGGGCGCCGGTGCGCACATATGTGAACCCCCTGTCGAAAAACGACCTGATCCGCATAATGACGGAGACGGAGGACTCTGTGCTGGCGCAGTACAAATTCGAGTTCTCCCTGTTCGGCATCGAGCTGACCTTCACCCCGGACGCCATCGAATGGGTGGCGGAGAAGGCGGAGAACAAGAAGACCGGCGCCAGGGCGTTGATCTCCGTGTGGGAGAACCTGCTCACCGACTTCCAGTTCGAATTGCCGGGCCGCAACTTCAAAGCGCTGGAGATTTCCGCAGAGGTGTGCCAGGCCCCCAGGGATCATATCCTGGTGATGCTGGAGCAGTCCCCTCTGGTGGATTTTATCGAGAAGTTCCGCAGGGACCATGGTATCGAGCTGGTGATCCCGGAGCCGGTGGAACAAAAGATCCGTGAATACGCCAAAGACAACTCCATCCCCATCTCCACGGCCCTGATCCGTCTGCTCTCCAGGGCTTCGGCGCTGAACTACATGAACATGAAGGGAAAGTTCACCATTACCGAGGAGATGCTGGAAAACCCGAAATATTTCGACGACATGTACGTGAAATGGCACCAGGCCCAGATGGACCTGCAGGAGGCCAGGGATAACGCGGCGGAATAATCGCCAGGCCCTGGGGCAGTGAGCCGGAAGCCCGTTGTTTGAATCCCGGCCCGACTTGCCAGGCCCCCAGGGGATTACGATATAATAGCCCGGCGCCTGTTCACGGCGAGCCAATCCTGTGGCGCACATGGTATCGTTCATGTAAAATTGTCCTTTCCCTTTTGGATCGCATGATCCTGGCGCCCCCCAGCAAGAGAGACGCCATTGGCGCAAGCCAGTTACGGAGAGAGTTTTGGATTTAATAAAGACCCTTTTGCCCCCGGGCGCTCAGGTTGTCTCCCTGACCACCGACGACGGGGTGAAGCTGGCCGGATATTACATTAAAGCCAATTACACAGAAGCCGACGGCTCTGGAGCCGACGGCTCTGGAGCCAGCGGAACAAAACGGCTCACCATCATAATCCACGGCCTGGGGCGGTCTTTCCTGTCCATGGCGGACCGGTGGAACGCGGTGTATCCCCATCTGGGCTCGGTCCTGTTCCTCGATCTTCGCGGCCACGGGCGCTCCAGCCGCCGGGCGCTGATCACCTTCGGCGACAACGAGGCGCTGGATGTGAAGGCGGCGGTGGACCGGTTCCGGGATGAGTACAACACCATAGTGTTATGGGGGCACTCCATGGGGGCGGCGGCTTCCCTGAAATACACCGGCGGCGGAGGGAAACCGGACGGGCTCATCCTCGAAGCCATGTACCATTCCTTCGACGACGCCATAGACACCCGCGCCAATATCTGGCGGGCGCCGAAAACCACGGTGGTCCCGTTGGTCAAGTTTCTTTTCCGCCATGTCATGAGGATAGACTTCGAAGGGCTGTGCATGCCGCGGATCCTGGAAAAGATAAACGGTGTGCCCACTTTGCTGGTGCAAAGCCGGGAGGATGAGAAGGTGCCCATGGCCTCTTTTGAAAAGCTGAAAGCCGCCCTGGGCGACAAGGGGCGGTCGGTGGTCTTCGACCAGGGGGATCATGACAGCATCTTCCGCACCAACCGAGAGGAGTATATCAAGTTGGCCGGGGAGTTCATCGGCTCCATCGGGAATTAAGCGCCCCCATCGCCTCAAAAATCCTTTTCCTCAGCGCAGGTTGCCATAAGGCATCCTCCTTGCTACACTGAACCCACAAATACAATTAATGGAGCCACCGAGCAGTGATCCGCAAGACAGTATTATTGGCAGCATTGGCGTTCGTTGTGGCCGCTCCTCCCCTTTTTGCCGTGGATTTTCCCGAAAAGCCCGCCGATACGGACTGGTATGTGGACATGGCGGAGATGATCGACGCCAACGCCGCCCAGGAAATAAACAAGATCGCCCTGGATCTTTGGGTCAATGACGATATCCCGGTGTACGTGGTCACCATCCCCAGCCTGGTGGACATGGGCGCGACTGGGCTGACCGTAGAAGGATACGCCACCGAGCTCTTTGACCATTGGGGGATCGGATCGAAGGATCGCAACTACGGCATGCTTCTGCTGGTCTCTCGCGGCGACAGAAAAGCGCGCATAGAACTGGGGGCCGGATGGGAACGCTCCCACGACCGCGCCATGCAACAGGTGATGGACACGCTGATAATCCCCAAATTCAAGGAGGGGAATTATGGACTGGGGATCGTGGATGGAGTGCGGGGGATGAACTCGGTGGCCCGGGGCCTGGCGCTGCCCAAGCCCACGGCGCCATGGTGGTTCATGCCATTGGTTATCGCCGTTGGCCTGGGGCTGGTCTTCCTGATATACAACCTGTTCAAAACCGGCCGCAGCGGCTGGGCCTGGGCGCTGATCGTGGCGCTGGCTGTGGCCTTGTTCTTTATCCTCAGAAACGCCGGGCAAAGCTCCGGCTCTGGCGGCGGCTTCGGCGGAGGCTTCTCCGGTGGCGGCGGCGCCAGTGGGTCCTGGTGATCGATATGAAAAAAGCGAGCGAGATATTTGGCACAGATGGCCGGGAAAAGATCCGGATGGCGGTGACCGAGGCGGAGAAATCCACCGGCGGGGAGATCGTGCCGGTGGCGGCCACCTCCTCTGGCCGGTATGACCGGGCGGAGGATATCTTCGGCTTCCTGTTTGCGCTGCTGGCGCTGACGGCAGGTTGGCTGATATGCCGTCCCGCCTCTGCGGCGGGAGATTTTGGCGGAGGATCCATGGGCACACTGCTGCCCCTGTGGGCGGCCCTGATCATACTGCTGGTAGGGTTTTCCCTGGGCGCGGCGCTGGCCACATGGGCGCCTGCGTTGCGGCTGCCGTTCATCACAAAGGCGGAGATGCTGGCGGAGGTGGAGCGGGGCGCGGCGGCGGCGTTCCACAGCTTCCGCGCCCATGGCACGGCCTCTCGCGTGGGAGTGCTGATTTATGTGTCGCTATATGAACGGACCGCCAGAGTCCTCACGGACGATTCCGTGGCCGAAAAAGTGGCCCCGGAGGCATGGGCCGAGGTGGTGGGGCTGATAACAGAAGGGATGGCCAAGGGCGACCCGGCGGAGGGGATGGCCAGCGCCGTGGCAAAGTGTGGCCAGATATTAAGCGGCCCCTTCCCCCGACCGACCGGGGACGTGGACGAGCTCTCCAACGAGCTGCGTATCGTGGATTGATCCTCGGCCCTGGCCGAGGTGGAATTTGGAAGTTGTCTGTCCGTCAAACAACATGACATGAACATATGATACGGAGTGTGAGCCATGGAAATTGCTGATTCGATCGCCCTGGCCATGGGCGCCGCCTGGACCAGCGGAATCAACCTGTACGCCACCGTGGCGGTGCTGGGCATCATGGCGGCCACGGGCCACATAGTCCTGCCAGAGCAACTGGCCATCCTTCAAAGCCCGGAAGTCATCGCCATCGCGTCTTTCATGTATCTGGTGGAGTTCTTCGTGGACAAGACTCCCGGAGCGGACTCCGCCTGGGACGCGGTCCATTCCTTCATCAGGATCCCCGCCGGAGCGGTGATCGCCGCCCAGGCCATGGCCCCGGTGAGCCAGGAGGCGCAGTTCATCGCCTTCCTGCTCGGAGGCGCCATCACCACTTCCGCCCACGGGACCAAGGCGGCCAGCAGACTTATGATAAACACATCCCCGGAGCCTTTTTCCAACTGGTTCGCCTCCATCACCGAGGATATAACCGCCATCGGCGCCCTGTGGCTCACCTTCAACCATCCCTATGTGATCATAGGATTCGTCATAGTTTTCTTCATCTTCGCGCTGTGGATCACGCCGAAGATCATCAAGGCTTTCAGGGCTATCCTGAGCAAGCTGGCGAGCTTCTTCTCACCGAAACAGGCGCCACCCATGGCCGCGCCACCCGTGACAGCGCCACCCTTGCCGGACGAGAGAGGGCCGGATCCCGGCCCCTGAACATCGTCTTATGGCGTTGCGGAGGGTGATTCCTGCGTTTTCAGGAAAGCGTATTTGATGGTGAAGCAGCCGGACAATTTGGAGCAATAATAGCTCAGAAGCTGGAACTTCACAAAATCTCCCCTGGCGGTTTTCATCACATACACGACCCCTTGCGGTCTTAGCTCGTGGGAAAGAAAATCGTAGCTGTACCATTTGTCCAGGGCCGGGTTCTTGTTCTCCGCCAGGTTTTCGGTGGTGGTGTCCTTGAAATATCCCTTTTCCGGCGGGCTCTTCACCGCGTCGAATGTCTCCGGCATGGTGATGGCCACCTCCGCTTTTCCTGTTTTTCCCGTGGCGCCGCCATTGGTCAGGATTTTGGCGCGGCGAAAGACAATATCCCACTCGTCAGAATCCACGGCGACCTTGTCCGCGGTGAACTGTTTTAAGCTCTGGAAGCTGAAGTGAACCCATTTGTTCCTGTCGGTGGCGTCCAGGACATAGGTGATGGTCTCATAGAAAGGCTCCGAGGTCTCCCTCGGGGCGGGGTTGGCCGCAATCAGTTCCGCCATCCCCTGGGCCTGTTCATATTTTTCTCGTTTCGATTCCATGGCGGATTGGGCGGTGAAACCCTGAATCCACCAGGCCGACACACCAGCTAGCAGGATTATGTTGACCACGATAAAGATCCGCAGCGCTATAGAGATTTGCGGACCCTGCTCCGCTTTATCTTCCTTTGTTATATTCTCTTCTTCCATTCAAAACCTCATTTCTTTCCGAAGCCCCATGGGATGGACCCCGGCGTGGCATAATCTGGTTGATATTATTCCAGGACGATATGGTTTCCAACAGGAGAATCGGATGCTCCTTGTTGCCAGCGTTTTTAAACTCGCCGTCCTCTGGCGCAATATGATACTCTATTTTTCAAAAGCCGTGTTCCGCCCGACCTCCATTGGCGCGCCGGGCCGGGCGATATTCTTGTTTTTCTGGACATTACCCGTGGACATCATCTGGACGCTTAAAGTCAGCGACCCTATCATAGGCAAGGATGCGGATGAGCATGTGATCAAGACAAATCCGATCCGTGTGGGCCGCTCCAAAGAAATGGATCTCCAGCTCACCAGGAAGAAGGTGTCCAACAGACACCTGATCCTGACCTACGAAGATGGCAGGGTGTATGTGGAGGATCTGGACAGCACCAACGGCACATTCATATACAAAAAGGGGATGTGGCTGCGCATCCATGGCAAGCTTCGAGCCCGCCCCCCGATCCTGATAAACGTGGGCAAATCCCTCAACGTGGTGGTGAAAGTGGCCGAGGAAGGGAAAGGGGCCAGGGATGGGTCGGAGCTGGGGATGGACCTTGCCTGGATCAACAAAATCGATCCGCATTCTTCTTTCGTGGAAAATATCCAGGAGGTGGAGACCTTCGAGTCGATCCTGGTCCTGGATCTGTGCCACTCCTCGGAGATGGCCCAGGACGATGAGAAAATGGCGTTTCATATGAAAAAGAAACTGAAGGATATCTGCGAGTGGGCCTTCAGCCAATACAACGCCAGGTTCATAAAAAGCACGGGGGATGGATATCTGACCACATTCATCAATCCCGCCGCCGCCCTTATGGCCGCCAAGGATATCCTGGCCGTCCTGAAACAGAGGAACGAGAGGACCAGCAACCCTCCCATCCAGGTGCGGTTGGCGCTGCATATCGGCAGCACCTACACCATAGACGATATAAACCAGGACATTCACGGCAACGATGTGAACATAACCTTCAGAATGGAGGGGGTCACGGAAGACGCTTTCGACTCCTTGAATCTGGAGCTGCCCGCCACTGACCGTATATTATGCTCCAAGGAGTATTTCACCGCCATTTCCGAAGAAGAAGTGGTGTCTTCCCAATTCACCTTCATCCTTCTCGGCGGGGCTTCCCTGAAGGGGATAAAGGACCCGAAAAGTATCTACCTGGTGACCCCACAGGAAGGGAAAGGAGAGCAGAACTTCCCCCCTGACGGTCCCTGATCCCGCGGGCCATGGCCAGGGGACGCCGCCTGGGCGCCCGCCTGCCTGGTGTTAAGTCTTATATTTTCTGCAACTCAGATCTTTTCACCCGCACCCGCTCTCCCGAGGGAACGGTCATCAGGACAAAGAGCCCCGAATGATATTCCTTTTCGGTGCACTGATATTCGGTGTCCTTGGTCAGGGCCACCTCGGATCCTTTGCTGGTCTTGGCGGTTTTCGACTCCCCAATGTACTTGACCCTCATCCTGCCCCGAGTTTCTGAAAAGGTCACCTGGTCGCCTGCTTTCATTTTTCCCCTCCTGAGATTTGGTTATTATTTATATCCTACTACGCCTTATACTTTCGTTTTTTCCTTGAAGAACAGATGCTCCACATGCGGGAATTTGTCGAGCATATGAGGAAAATGCATCGCTTCGCCGAACCGCTCGTTGAAGTCCTCCTCCAGGGCCAGTTCCACATATTCCACCTGCCGGGCGATCCTGTCCGCCTCGGCCCTTTTGTCGACATTGAGCAGGGCGATGCGGGCGCCGTCCCCGGCGGCGTTGCCCAGGAAAACCACCTTGTTCAAGTCGCAATCCGGATACATGCCGATGACCATGGCCTGCTCCTTGTCCACATGGCTGCCGAAGGCGCCGGCTATGGCCAGCCTGTCGAAGCTCTCCACCCCCAGCTTGCGCATCATCATCTGGCAGCCGGAGTATAGCGCCCCTTTGGCCAGCTGGATCGCCCGCACGTCCTTTAGGTTTATGGTGATATCCTCCTCGATAGCCGTCTCATGGCTCCAGGCCACCACATACTCCATCACTTTGGATTTCCCCATGCGGATCCTGGGGGATGACAGATCCGGGTTGAACTGGCCGTTTCGCCTGATGATCCCCGCCTTGAACAACTCCGCTATACCGTCGATGATGGCCGAGCCGCAGATCCCCTTGGCCTGCATGTCCATCTTCCCATCGCTCCACTTGTCGCTGCCGATCACTTTGAATTTGGCCTCCAGAGTGGCCGGATCGATCCGGATGTCCTCTATGGCCCCCGGCGTGGCGCGGATCCCATACTCGATCTCGCCCCCTTCCAGCGCCGGACCGGTGGCGGTGGAGCAGGAGATAAGCCTCTCCTTGTTGCCGAACACCAGTTCGCCGTTGGTGCCGATATCTATCAGCAGGGTCATCTCGTCCCGTTTGTGGGGCTGGTCTGATATCAGGCACCCCACGTTGTCCGCCCCCACGAAACCTGCCTCTATCGGCATGATGTGCACATTGCCGGAAGGGAGGATGTTCAGCCCCAGACGATCCGCCTTGATATCCATCGAGCGATGGATGACCGGGGCGAAAGGAGCGGCCCCCATATACTCCGGATTGAGCCCCAGCAGAATATGGTGCATGGCCGAATTGCCCACCAGCGTCAGCTCGCTGACATCGTTATGGGAGTAGCCCAGTTTTTCCGTGGCGTTTTTCACCAGGCGGTTGAGCCCCTCGATGATGGTGTCCTGCAGCTCCTTGAGCCCCGTGGAAGGGTTGAGCATGCAGTAGGTGATGCGGCTCATCACGTCTTCGCCATATTTCACCTGCGGGTTCATCATGCTCTCGGTCATCACCACCTCCCCTGTCTCCAGGTCGGTCAGGTATGCCGCCACAGTGGTGGTGCCGATATCTATGGCCATCCCCAGGTTCATCTCCACTTTCCCAGGCTCCACCCGGATGACCTCCTTTCCGTTCCATACCGTCACGGTGATCTTCCAGTCGTCATGGCGAATGATATCGGGCAGCCATTGCAACGCCCGGTAATCCATAGTCTCCACCTTTACGCCATGCTGTTTCTCCATGGCGTCGCGCACCCGCTCAAAATCCCCCTGCGGGTCGGAAAGCTCCGGCGGCTCCATCTGGATATAATATTTGCGCACTGCCGGCTTGAGCTCTATGTCGATCTTCCCGGCGGCCTTGCTCACCACTCCTTCCGATGTGCGGCTGGACTCCGGCACGAACACCAGCACATCGCCGTGGATAGTGGTGGAGCACGCCAGACGCATGTTCTCCTCCATCTCCTCGGAAGCCAGCTCCGCGTGTTTCTTCTTCAGCTTATCCAGCTTGCGCTGGGCCTTGGCCCGGGCCTCATCCGAGGTGGCGGAGGCTATCTCCTCATGCAGTTCCCGGACCACCTTTTTATCCTTCTCCGCCATCCGGCTGACATGCCCCAGCGACGAGGTGATCCCCTCCTTGGGAAAATCCCCCTCCATCACCTTGACTTTGCACTTGCCGCAGTTCAGGTTGTCTCCACAAACCGCCTCTATGCCCACGCCCATCTTGCGCGCCGCGTTGAGAATCGTTGTCCCCGCCGCCACCTTGGCCCTGCGGCCGGAGGGCTGAAATATCAATGTATGTTGTTCCATATACAAACCTGTCCTATCGTCTGGCGCGTAAAGCTGCGACAGAGCGTTTTATCGGTGGGTGTGACGGCCCGCGCAACTGCGCAAGCTCGCCCACCCCCCCGTGTATATCAATTCCGGCCCCCGGCTCATTTTGCCCCGGAGGCCGCCTGTTTTAGCCCGGCTTCCTACGCCTTGGCCAATCCTTTCCGCAAGGTCTCCAGCATGGTCATCGCCTCGCGCAGCGCGTTGGGCGCGTTGTCCGCGGTGGAGTCGGCCCCGTATTCGTCCACGGTCCTCTCCGACACCGGCGAGCCGCCGATCATGATCTTCACGTTCGGGTTCTTCTCCTTGATCATGGGGATCAGCTTCTTCATCCCCACCATGGAGGTGGTCATCATCGCCGACAGCATCACGATGTCAGAATCTGTGCGCAGCTGCTCCTCCACGAACTTTTTCAAGGGCACGTCGCGTCCCAGGTCGTGGACCTGCCATCCGGCAGACTCGAATATGGCCTTGATCAGGTTTTTCCCCAGGTCATGCACGTCCCCCTGCATAACCCCCAGCACCACCTGCCCCTTGGCGCTTCCCGCCTCCTGCTTGATGTGCGGCTTGAGGATATCCAGCGCGGCATACAGCGCCTTGGCGCAAAGAAGCGTCTCCGGCACGAAGTACTCGTGGCTGTCAAACTTTTCGCTCACCACTTCCATGCCGCCGGCCAGCCCTTCCATGGTCATCTTGTAGGCGTCGGCCCCGGAAGCCACCGCCTCGTTGGCCAGGTTGCGCGCTTCTTCCACCTTGTAGTGGATAACCGCGTCCGCCAAACCTGCAATCAGTTCTTTTTCGGATTTTGCCATTACTATCTCCTTCTGCTTTTAGTTTCTTCAGTTATAGATTTTTTCGGTTTTTATGCGTAGACACCGTATTTGTTCCTGGCCTCCACCATCCTTTTCGCGTTGCGCAAAGGGGCGTTGGGGCCGAACTCGCAGCCAGTGGCCAGGACAAACCCGCCATCCTTCATGAATATCTCCAGCTCGGCCTTGCACTCCTCTTCGATCTCCTCGGGAGTGCCCAGCATCGCCACCGGGCCCGGCGGAACCCAGCCCATGGTAGCCGTGGCCATTCCCCACTTTTTCTTGTGCTCTTCCCAGCTGTCCACGTCATCGGCCACATAAGCGTGGGAAACCACATCCGGGAATCCCCATTCGATGATCTTGTCGAAGTATATGCCGTTCCCACAGTTATGATGAGCCACAAGGACGCCCTGGTCCTTGATCGCCTGGCACACTTTCTTCATCCCTTCCCCCTCGAAATCCTCCCACAACTGCTTGGAGAGGATGCTCTCCGAGGCGTAAAGGTTGTCGTAGCACACGCCATGGGCGCCGGCTTCGGCCTGGGCCTTGGCGTATTCGCACAGCACCTCATCCATCACCGCCAGGGCCGGCTTGACCTTCTCCGGGCACTCCACCATGTCCATGAAGAATTTCTCCGGGCCGCGCATCATGGAAAGCGTCCCCAGCGATCCATACACAAACCCCACTATGGCGTGAGTCTTGCCGATCTTGTCCGACAATCCCTTGATGCAATCGATGACATACTTCATCCTCCCCGATTTGCGGGGATCCAGCGAGGCGATCTTGGCGTAGTCGTCCGGCGTCTTGATAAACGGGTTGTCATAGTTCGGATGGGCGGTGTCCATTTCCGGAAATATCACCTCCTGTCCAAAATCCCCCGCCTCCACCGAAAGATCCACCAGCATCACCACTCCGTCGTGGCCGATGAAATCCAGGGCGTCCACATGCCCGTTCACGAACGCCTCCACATCGACTCCCCTGGACCATTCCCCGTACGAAAGACCCGAGAACCTGTGTGAAGCGCCGCACACCAGAGGACCTACCGGCACCATGTCCGGCATCGTTTTCCCTCTGCCCGTGATCCCCACGGCCACTCTTTCCAGACTGCTCATTTCTCCTGCCATGTCATTCCCCTCCTAAAAAGGTTGTTTGTCGCGCCAGTTCCGGACCCTTTTTCCCGACCGACGCTTTTATTCTCCTAATCCAAAAGGATTAAACCACTCCATGTCACTTCTGTTTTCGGCGGTATCTCAAAGCCCATCTCCGCCCGTATGGATGTTTTGATCACATCTATGCCCACCCCCTCCAGGGAGGGCCTGGCCTCGTAGGGGCGGGGGCATTTCTTCTCCGAGCCCACCCCCACGCACTCCACGCAGAGCATGCACTCGCCGCCGATCAATCCGGTGGCGAAGGGATAGCCCATTGTCAGAGCCTTCCCCTCCACCTCGTTTATTATCTTGTGCAGCGCGATAGCCGCCAGCCGCATGTTGTCCAGATCCTGCTGCTCGTCCGACAGTTCCTTGCCCTTGTGCTTTTTCCATTCGGCCCCCGGCGCCGCCATGTACTTCAAAACTTCGTTTTTGGCGGCGGTATCCATCTCCCCTGCTATAGGGCTTTTCACCTGTATCATGATGGCGTTCTCATAAAGCTCCAGGGCGCGGCGGAACTCCTCCACCGTGGGCGCGTTGGGCGGGCATGTCAGGCAATGGCCGTAGTGAGGACACAGCGGAATCTGGCATTTCATCCGCACCCGCTCGTCTATGGCCACCAGCCGCGCCGGGAACACCCTGGCCCGCGACGCCCCCCGCTCCAGCGCGTACTCCTCCAGGATCTTAGAATTGCTCATAGGAAATCATTTCATGAAAATATACTTTTTGGGTTTATGGGTCTTCGCGTCCACCATGTTCTCGTTTAGCACCCTGTGCTTTTTCTTCCAGCAGCTGGGGCACATGTATCGCGACCTGAATCCCCGGTTTGGGCCGATGTAGCGTTTTTCCGCATGATTGCGACACATCTTTGTCCCGCAATCGGGGCAGATAAAATCCGCCACTCCATTGCACTTGTGGCAAACTTCCATAAACCTTTCCCTCCTATGTTGTAAGCCTTTTATATATCAGAGGCATCATGATTGGCAGAGCCTCTATATTATCGATCACCGTATAATTGGCCTGGCCATACATATATGGCAGATAGTCGCGGCTCTTCTTGTCCACCGTCACGCAGAACGACGTGACTCCTTTCCGTTTCCCCTCCCACAGCGCGCGGCGGGTGTCCTCCACCGCATAGGACGCGTCGCCATAATCCACGTCATAGGGGCGCCCGTCGGAGATGAGGATCAGCAGCCGTATGCGGGTATTCATCCGGGCCACCAGCCGGTTGGCGTGCCGGATCACCGCCCCCAGCCTGGTCTGCGCCATGGGCTCTATGGCGCCAAAACGCATCTTCACTTCGTCGTTGTATGGCTGGCCGAAATCGCGCACCACATGGAAGTCCGCCCGGTCCCTGCGGTTGGTGGAGAAGCCATACACCGCCCACTGGTCCCCGATCGCCTCCAGCGCCTCTGCCATCAGGATGATCCCGGTCTTCTCCAGATCCACTATCGTCCTGCCGGAGGGCAACTCCTCGCTGGTGGAATAGCTCATGTCCACCAGGAACGCCACAGACACGTCCCGCAGGTTTTTCTCCCGACGGATATACACCCGGTCCGATGGGGTGATCCCCGCCTTCTTTTCCACCATGGACTCCACCAGGGCGTTGTAGTCCACCTCGTCGCCCCGCTCCTCCCGGAAGAAGCGCTGCACCCTGTCTGGCCGGAGCAGGGTGAAATGCCTTTTCAGCTGGCTGACCAGGCCATAGTTTTCCTTCATCGTTTTGTTGTAGAACTGCATGCTGGCCGCCGCCATGTCCATCTCCCGCACACGGCACCACTCTTTTTTATAGTCATCCAGCCCACTGTCCCACTCGTCATAGTGAACCGCCACCCGGAACCGCTTCTCGTTGTCGATGTCGTCGATAATCTGGCGCAGATGCTCCGCCACTTCGTCGAACCGCTCGCCGGTGGGGGCGATCTGCCACAGCAGCTTGTCCGGCTCCACACCCTCCGACTCCTCCAGTCGACTGAAGGCTTCCTCCAGGATTTCGGCGGGCATTTCCTGTTCCACGCTGGACAACCTGATCCTGGCCGCCTCTTTCAACGCGGCCAATCCCGCCGCCGCGTTCTCCACCAGATCGAAATCGATGACACCCCGGTGGAATATCCTGTCCGCGGACTTGCGGGCGAGCCTGGTCTCCAGGTCAATTTCTTTTTCAAACCGCTCCATGGCGCCGAGGGCCTGGTCCAGGGCGTCATCCACCCCGGCGCCATCGGCCAGCACTCTCTGGCGCGCCTCCCGCAGGATGGGCAGCAGAGGGTCGTTGGCGCCCTTGTCCATCTCCAGCCCGAAACTTATGGACTCGAACAAGGTTATGGGGGCTTTTTTGGCTTTCTTATGTTTCATGTATGCCGCGATGATGATGGCCTTATCCTTGGCCAGGCCGGGGTATCGCCTGTCCATCACCGCGTCCACCCGCTCATCCTCCAGCAGTTCGAATACCATATGGGCCAGAGCCTGGTCGTGGAAACGCCCCAGTTTTTTCAGCTTTTCCCTGTCCACGTCGAAAGTGCCCAGTTCTATGTGGGCCATCTCGTGGGTCAGCAGCAGCTTGAACAGCTTGAAGTTGTGATCCTTGTCATCGAACTCCCCAAGCTTGGTGGGAAGGTAGATGCGGCTGCCATCCCCCACGGCGAAGAAGCGCCCCAGCCCCGGCATGTTTTTGTAGAATATGGCGGAAGATCGCACCTGGGCCGTCCGCCCCAGCAGCGCCTCGGCATAGGAGCGCAGCACGATGTGGCTGTCTCGCAGCTCCAGCCCCTTGACCAGGTCGTCCACCGCCACCCGGCTGCCGCCGCTTTGCAGGGAGAAGAAGGAGCTTCCCTTTTCGCTATGGGCGTCGGTGACCTCCAGCCCCTTTTCCACCCAGTCCTTCAGATCCTGGATGGAAAGCCTTCCCAGAATCTGGGGGGCGGACTGGAAATATTGCTCCCCCAGCCCAAGCTTGCGCCCCTTGCCGGCGGCGGCGCCCTGGGCCAGCATGCTGTGGGCGTTGTAGCTCTTTTTCACCGTGGGCGCCTTCTCCACGATATACATCCCCAGCCGGGCCCATTCCTCCATGTCCCCCGGCTCGATTTTTTTCAGCGCCTCCGGGCTAGATTTGAAATATTCCTTGGCCGCCTTCCAGCTTTTCGCCGTCAACTCCTCGCCCAGGGAAGCCCACAGGTCGAACCGGCCCGAGCCCAGATACTGGAGCATCTCCACGCTGGCGTTGAAGTAATTGGAGGCCACGTCCTGATCCACCTTGGCCAGGGCGGCTCCGTGGGAGAGCCATTGCAGGGTGTAGTCAGGCTCGATGGCGATGAAGGATTCCATGTTGTTCATGGCGGTGGCCATCACAGACCAGCGCGGCCGCCCCATCCCCAGGATAATCCGGGCGGCGCTTTCCCTTTTTTGCGGCTCGTCCAGCCCGGCCACGATGTTGGCGGCGGCGCCCAGAGTCCGGGAGGCCACGGGCTTGTCGAAGGTGGCGAATATCTCCACGATGGAGAGCCAGGCGTCCCTGCCCCCCTCTTCCAGCAATTCGGATGTCTGATCCATAAACTGGTCCACCAGCCTGGCTGCGGGCCCCAGTTTATCTTTCAGGCTCTCCGTTCGTGAAGCCATATCGCGCTCCTAAAACGCGGTTAAATGATCGAGGAAACTATTTCCTCTAAAGTCTTTTTTATATCCGGATCATCGGTAATCGGGTCTATCATCGCGGTGGAACAAGCCCTCCGGGGGGCCACACCGTTGCGGATCAGAATCCCTGCGTAAATAAGCAGACGGGTGGAGACTCCCTCGTCCAGCCCCCGGTTTTTCATGGCGCGGAATTTTTCCGCCACCTTGCGCAGGTTGGCGGCGTCCTTGCGCTCCACTCCCGCCTCGCGCATCACTATCTCTTCTTCCAGGCTGGCTTCAGGAAAATCGAACTCTATGGTGATGAAGCGCTGTTTGGTGCTCTGCTTCAAATCCTTGAGCACGGTCTGGTATCCGGGGTTGTAGGATATGGCCAGCATGAAGGAGTCGGTGGCTTCCATGATCTGCCCCTTTTTCTCCAGCGGAAGAACCCGCCGGTCGTCGGTGAGCGGATGGATGGCCACGGTGGTGTCCTTCCGGGCTTCCACGATCTCGTCCAGATAGCATATGCCGCCATGGCGCACCGCCAGGGCCAGCGGCCCGTCCTGCCATCGGGTGGAGCCGCCATCGAGCAGGTATCGGCCCACCAGGTCGCTGGTGGTCAGATCCTCATGGCAGGCCACGGTGATGAGCGGCAAACCGAGGGTGTAGGCCATGTAGGACATGAACCGGGTCTTCCCGCATCCTGTGGGGCCTTTTAGCATAAGGGGGAGCTGGTTCTTATACGCTATATTGAACAGCGATATCTCGTCGTTTATCGGCAGATAGAAAGGCTCGCTCTCTATCTTGAACTCCTCCATTCTCTTTTCGCCAGCGGCGATAGCATTCACATGAGTCATTAATCCTGCCTTGTAACTTTTATTCCTATGGCTTTCTTATTTCCAGGCGGTATCTCTCCGCCGTCATTAGCATCCCTTCGTGAGCCGCCATGTGGATCTTTCCCTGCTCCAGCCCCAGCACCACGGCGTTCAGCGTCAGAGAAACGTCCCCCTGGGGCGTCTCTTTATTGGTCTCCACGGTAATGTCTTTCGGATCCCCCACCGTGTTGGCGTATATAAAGCACTGGCCACTTTCCACCACCGCTTTTATATGGCCTATGTCCAGCGCCCCGGCGGCCGCCACTTTTTCCGTCACCGCAGCCATCAAATCTTTGGCGAACCTTTTCAGCTCCTCCAGCCCGAAAGGCTCGCCCCGCCCAAGGGCCGCCACAACAGCGCAACTTTCGAACCGCTGGTGCAGGGGGCTTTTCGGGCCATCCACCCCAGGGTCGGCGCTCATGCGGGGGCCATTTCCTGCTGGGTCCGTCGCACTATTTCCTCCAGCCCCTCGCCAGACCTGACGGAAAGCCTCACTATTTTCGCTTTTGGATTAAGCCGGGCCACTTCCTCAACTGCTCGCGAAATGTCATTATCTTCCGCAGCGTCCACCTTGCTCAGCGCCACCACATCCGCGTCCTTGACCTGCCTTGCCACCAACCTGTTGATGGTATCAAAGTTTATCAGTTTCTCCACCCTGGTGGTGTCGAAAAGGACAATCACAGGACCCAGCGTAACCGGAGTTTTCCGCGCGGCCAGCCTGGCCGTCTCCTTTATCGACTCCGGCACGGCGATCCCCGTGGGCTCCACTATCACAATATCCGGTTTCTGCTCCCGTCCCAGGATCTCCAGGGTCTTCATCAGGCTTCCGGCCACCTGGCAGCAGACACATCCGCCGCCGATATCCTTGACGGTCATGCCGGAGAGGCTGAGCACCTTGCCATCCACCGGCACTTCCCCCACATCGTTAACCAGGATGGCCACCTTGGTCCCGGTCGCCGCCAGCGCGCGAACCAGATCCAGGATCAGGGTGGTTTTCCCCGATCCCAGATATCCGGCCACCTGCACCAGCTTCATGCTATGTCAATGCTCCTTCAGGGCCGCAGTGAGCTCCGCCATGTTTTCATTGGTCACCTCCGGCCAGATATCGCATCCGGGCCAGACGGCGTTGGCGCCATCCCACATCTTTTCCAACCCCGGGCGCACTTCGGAAGTGGCGCCCTGATGGAGGATTTTCACGGGATCGAACCCGCTGAGGATTATCACCTCGTCCCCCAGCTTCTTCCTGCTGTCCGCCACACGGTTCTTGTGGTCCACACTGACCGCGTCCGCGCCGCATTGGGCCATGTCCTCGATTATGTTGTTGGTGTCTCCACAGATGTGCAGGATATTCGGCCTGGGCATCTCGTTCATGATCCGAACCAGGTGCGGCTTGACCAGCGATTTGAAGCTGCGCGGGCTCATGACGTCGGAAGTGGCGCCCATCTCGCGCAGGGTGAAATAGTCGGCCCCCGCCTGCTGGTACAGCTTGAAAACGTCGATGATGTATCCGGAAAGAACCTCGAGCAATTTGCCGGTCTTTTCCGGCTCTATGAAAGACTCCTCCAGAAGCTCGTCCAGTTCCTTCAACTGGCCCGCCAGGGTGAAGGGCCCCAGGATATATGTCCCCACCGCCACCTGATCGCCAAACTCCTCTTTTAGCCTGGAAATGGCGCCCATGATAACCGGTATCCTCCCCGCCTGGGAAATATCGGC
>Ga0224501_10001779_pt1 | contig 16783 bp, 18 predicted proteins | sample SF_Oct11_sed_USG_4_FD_169105 | JGI IMG/M metagenome (GOLD analysis project Ga0224501, IMG submission 169105) | Sediment microbial communities from San Francisco Bay, California, United States - SF_Oct11_sed_USGS_8_1 | ecosystem: Environmental > Aquatic > Marine > Sediment | place: USA... | reverse complement strand
TTTCAGATCTGTATGTATTACAGAGCTTACATTCTACTCCAAAAATGTATCAGAGCTCACTTACCCTTTTGTTGTTGACATATACAACCAGCTCATCCTCGGAGTAGATAAACTGCCCTTTCATCTCAATGATATCATTCAGTAAGGACATACGGTAGCTATCCTGAATGGTATAGTTGAAAAGTTCCCCAGGGTTTACTACCCCTGTCTGAAATAAATTGGCCCAGTCTAGCTGTTATAACAATGGGATCTGAAAAAACCATATATAGTTAGAAACTTTGGAGTCTCTTGGCCCTGGTAGGAATCAGAGCCAGTTTCAGGGTCTAATAAAGGGGAAAACCAAGTAAGTACAACTCTCTTATCCTAGAGCATCGATTTTTGCTCATATTGAGATATGTTTTTGCATGCTTACCAGAAAAAAGGGTCATATACATGTATGATGCACATTCTTTCATTTCACCTTTCATCTCTCTCAGCATAATTATTTACAGAAGTACATACAATCGACGCATTGAGTTGCAAGGCCTTTCGTTTAATTAAAGGGGATATGGAGAGCTAAAGAGGATTTCAATGGAACAGGGTAAACATAGGAATGAGAGATATTAGTATGACCTCCACAGCGCCGTTGCGGGTGTAGTTGAAGGCAACTGGATATTCCTTCTGTGTCAAGACATAAACTTCCAAAGACCCTCCAGTATAGGTATTCGCACCAAATGCAAACACAAAAGCTGTTCCAGCATTATCCGGAGCTGCAAAAGTATAGAGATTGTACGAAAAAAACCAATACCCATGCGTATATAGAGGGACTACATAAATAGCTGAAAGTAGATAAGGGAATTTCAGAAGAAGCAATGCCTGTCTTAGCATCTGGTGGAAATATCTACACAAGTGTGTGAGAAAATCAAAGGCAGAAACACCCCCACTCAATTCAAAGTGACCTTTTTCTAGGAGTGGCGCCTACCCCCATATATCTAGTGGGATTTCAGAAGATATGATATCTACTCAAAGGAAAGCCATGCTAATAATAATATAATAAAGGCAAATGATACCTACCCAGGTGCACGCGCGTGTGAGATGTAAACAGGAATACCAACAGCAAGCAGGACCGTGACCTCATCATCAAATCAATGCTACGAATGCAGTAGCCTGAATGGAGTAGCCTGAGGGGGCCTAGCCTGAATGGAGTAGCCTGAAGGGAGTAGCCTGTAGCATACATGTAAGTGCAGTCATCCATGCACGTCTTCTATGGTCACCACTCAAACTACCGCGCAAGTCTATCGCCTTCATCATAATTTCATTCTATCTGGTGTAACTGGATTAAACTATTGAACAAGTGTGTTTCTCTTTTTGACTGATACCTTCCAAAATTTTGTAAAGTTTTCATCCAAACAAAAACAGCACTTGATTTCATGTTTATCCTGGATTGATCAAGAGATCTATTAAAATAGGTAATCTGTACTGAATAGAAGTCAGCATCGCATTATACATAGACATAACGAGTTTGTCAGCTGGTGCAAAGCACCTCTATTGGTACAGATATTGTCATTTCATTGGATATTGCCATGAAATTGACAATGGTTTATAATAGCATCAGATCTGATAGATTGTTAATTCAAAGCCCAGCTAATGTTATTTCGATTATAGCTAGATTTCAAGGCCGCTTTTATAGGAGAGAAATTTCCAGTTAGTCGGCTGAAAACGGGCGCGGAAAACAAGGGCTCTAAGAAATAGTCCTATTTTAAAGCCCTTCAAAGACTATCAAAAATGTCTTTTCGAGCGATTCTGTCACTCGAAACTGTGCCCCCAGCGAGATTCTATTCAGTCAACGAATCAAATCTCATCTTTGCACCTCATGGTAAAACTGCAGTAACTGTACTAGCCTCTGTAAATGGCAATGAGTCTGCAACAGCAAGAGTTGCGGCGTAGTAAATAATTCATCGATTCTCTTGGTTAGAAAAGTGACTTTTGATGGCCACTCACTACATTTACTGAAATAATTTGGACAATTAAATACCTTTAGATTGCCGTATCATTTATTGTCTTCTTTTCTATTTAACTAGGTCAACCAATAGTCGCCCTTTTTTTAATCACTGGCAGGACTCTGGCGTCTCCTATAAACGCAAATATCGCCCGATGTAGCTCACCTGAAACATGGCCTGAAAACTCGGCTCTCCGATAAAAGTGGCTTAAGGTGAGATTTTGGGCCTGAATGAATGTTTGTGCCTGTCCATGTAAACCAATATCTCGAATTAATCAAGGACAAACCATTTGACACAAAAGGTCTTCTGTTGAGCACAATATAGATGTTACATCTACAATGATGAATTGTAACCTTGATCTTAAGACATTAATTAGGTTGATGGAATGAACCAAAAATATTATTGCAGAAATAGCATGCAAACCCACCGATCCAACACGAGAAACAAAATGTTCACCAGAAACTAACTACAACAAAAAAATTGTGAAAAAGTGCCATTATGAGAAAAAGTAAAAAAACAATCCTATGACAAGTTTTTGGGCAGATAAGATTAAGAATCAATAGTTTAACCTGTTGCCAACCACATGAGTAAAATAAGCTCCTGACGCTCGAGAAAAAGAATTGACGAAAAAGATACCGGGCTTGCAACCCAACTAAAGAACCCGTTTTGATTTTTGCAAAAAAATCCATTACTAGAGTAAACAAGAGAACTCTTGTTACCTAGCTGTCTTTGTGATGTTAGTAGCCTATGAGGAAGCGGCCAAGTGGAAACAATGTTCTTAAAAAAAACTCAAAACAAGGAAGAGCTGGGCAGTATGCGTGAAGTGTAATACACATAGGTATTTAAAAAGTTCCAATTCCTGAGCGCCTAAAATAACAGAATAGGAAATAAGCCCGGAAACATGTACGGTTGTCAGCGGGCTAACTTTACACACGACAGATTTATTATTTACCGCAACATTCAGGTAGACAAAGGTAGGCCCGCGTGATAGAGGATACCTAATGGTTAAAATGTCAACAAAGTATTCTAAAAGAAGCAGCAAACTAAAATTGCTAGAGACAAAACTGTTCTTCGGAACATTTCTTAAGCCTAGCCACTAAAAGTCTCCTCACTAGAGCAGTTAAGATTCATTAAAATCAGCTTGAGAATTATGTCATTGGGTTTTCGTTGAGCTTTCCTATACTGCATCATGCAGCTCTTTCTCATCAGCATGGGGGTCTATCACTTTTATCAGCAATGATTGTTATATGCACAAACTCCAATCTCTTTATGTTTTATTGACAATCAATAATCAAAATCCAAGTTCTTATATTACTGATATTTTTCTCAGGAATTGTAAAAATATGGTCGAGGTGTCACATGATCTTTATTGGTCATCAAGAAGAAGGATAGACAAAACTCAAACAACTCAATTCAGAGTGTCATGCAGTCAAAACGTTTAGTTTTTTCCAGTGTAGCAGTCAAAAAACAAATTAACCAAAGACAAGGATGAGCAAAAAACTTACCAAGGGTGCGGGGTAGTTACGTATCTCTGAAGAGGAAATCAATGTGTGAAGATCATGATGTGAGGTTTATGTAAAGTGAATACCCTGTCCTACGGATCATTGTTAAATAGATTGGACTGTTTGTAAAGCAAAGTAATAATAACTTAGTTGTCTCACTCCTCAGAAGCACTTGAATGAAGCCAGTTTAATACTATCTAGAGTAGACATCCACAGTGATAACCTACACATGTTGTGCTCTGACAGTTTGGTGATGTGCAAAACAAGTGTATGTGCTGCGAGGAATCGTGCTCTGGAATCTACCATCTCACATGCTCGGCCATTGCTCGTACTTTCACACAGCTACTGCTTTTATCCAACAAATTTACTATATATCACTGTTCTTTGTTTATCTCAGCTATCAGGAATGGTGCAGAAACTGAGTCTTTTCCCACATGACATTAGGAGACTTTCTACTTGCACCTGTGTACCCCATAGAGAAGGGCCTCCTTCATTTTAAGCTCAGGATCCAAAACCATTAAGGGTGTTGTGAAAGACAAAGTTTTTCCCTCGGACTGGTAAACAAACCAGGGACCCTGGGTCAAACCCAAAAGCTGAGTACCTATTACCTGTGACATGATATGGCGCAGCAACATGTGAACTATACAAGATCATCGGTGCATCGACACATCATTGTCACCATCCATGTCAGATGCTGCTATTCTGGACGTTCCTGCTGGTTGTGACTGTAAAAATGCTGAGAAATACCACAGAACAGTGGATTGCATGACTTTACGCTTCCTGAGCATAAACCCGACCAAGGCCAGGAAGCACAAGAAAATGACGGTTTCGTCTAGACGCAAATCAGTGGATGTGGATAGTAGCAACCAGGGATACCTGGGAGCCAGCGACTGGTGAGATTTTGTAACATATTTAATACAGCTATCCATTATTCCAGATTACTCTCATTTTCAATCATTGATACGAGGTCACTGAGAGAAAAAGTGGGGGGGGGATGGTGTTTCTATAGCCTTAACAGGAGTTGTCTTTCCTCTTCATCATAGTGCAACCATCGATGCAATATATTGATGGCTATGAGGAGCTTGTTCCAGTCTAATCTCAGAAAATTTAAATGAAGTTATATAACTTAATTGTAGTCTCAAGTTCATGATGAGTGTCTGTGAGACCAGTTTAGTAATTAATGCTGGCCAATTGCAATTGTTAATTCATATATATTCATACCAATGATTTCAATGGCTGCCATAGGGAATTGGGTGTGCGATTGTCCAGTATCTTACTAATGTGACAAGCCTTGCTGCCATCCGGTATTATGAAAAGGATCTGCAATAGGAAGGTCAACCTGATTCACTTGTTCTACTCATTTCTAATCTAGCTGTGCCTGTTTCGAATTCGTTTGTGTACTGTGACAAACTGAGTTTGGGATGCTGAGTTGATCAGCAACTACCACTCCACTGACTGACAGTAACACCCTTTAATTTAAATTTAATGCTCATCACAAATTTTAAGTTATGTCAATCAATTCAATCAATCAACGAAATGGTTTACCGTTGACCAATTCACTGAATCATTGGGCAAGACTAGGACTAGCCTAGGACTAGCCTCTAGTCTAGTCCTAGGAGTTCCATATTTTATACCAGTAACTTGTAACTGTAAGTGTAAGTGTAACTTACGCTGTAACTCACGTTAGTAACAGTGACTAAAGTAATTGAGATTGATACTGACCAGTGAATTATGACTCATTCATTGACTGTACTGACACTGATACTGACAGTGACTGACTGACGTGACTGACTGACAGTGACGCTGTCGATTGAGTGACTTACAGCTACACTCCCAGTCACTGATTGACTGAGTGAGTGAGTCAGTCACTCTCACTCAGTCACTGAGTCAGCCACAGTCACACTCACAGTTAGTGAGTTACACTTACTGATAGTGATTGTCAATGATTATCACTCATTCACTGTCACTCATTGTGACTGTCACGACAATGACAGTGAATGAGTGATAATCATTGACAGGGAGGGACCGAGGGAGTCACACACCTCAGTCAACGACTGAGCGAATGACAGAGGTATTTGCCAATTGATTCATTCATGATTAACCTGAAACGGCCGGCTCCTTTGTCGAATGATTAATTTGTTTTACCGAAATTTTAAAGGCTCAAATTTTAGCGACTCTTCCCGGTAAGAAGCGACCTAGGCCGTCTGCCGGGAATAGAGGCCTTTTTATTGTTAGGGCTGTAATTCTAACATCGGTGCGGCGAGCACCTGAGCCATCAGTTGTCGTTCATCATCGTACTCGTACAGGCTTGGACACCGCAGCAGCGTTACAACATGGGCTGCCTAAACGTGCCCATGCTGGCGTTACTTACGTGTATAATGATATCACAGACTACGAGTGAGATCCTTAATCCTCCTTACTTCAATCTTGCGGAGGGCAGTTCCATCTCTGCCACAGCGACATGCGGTGTCAACAGCACAGATCCCAAAGAACTGTTCTGCAGACTCACAGGAGCCTCCGCTGATGAACGACAAGAAATTCTTAACGCCAATCTCTACCTCGCTGGAAACAGTCAGATCATCATGGGTCAACTGTGTGACTATTGCGCTGCACCAGATGTACAGGGAGCACTATCTTCTCAGGTTCACTCAGCAGAGTATGCCATTGACGGAACAGAGCGATGGTGGCAGAGCCCTCCTCTCTCCAGAAGCTCGTCTTTCAATCAAGTCAACCTCACTGTAGATCTCGGACAGGTAAGATTAAACTACTTGTCAATCTTGCGAAATTGAGAGCGAAACCGAGCTAGGCTCGATCGAATCTGTATGCCTAATCTTCACATCACCTTTGTTGTGCCTGTATGATCACGTACCGCCTTACTGGTTCCACCAAATTGGACACAGTTAGACAGTTGAAAGCAGCTTCGTCTAGACCATTTTGTGTCTTGGGTGGATTTTTATCAAATATGTAGAAAGTCAAGGCACTTCGGTATGGAAGATGATGCGTTGGTGCTACCCATTGTTAGACAGCCAGTTATTTTCTTTATGCCGATAGTAACCTATCTTTTTGGTATGAATATCTCATTTTTGAAGCTATACAGACATGGCCTGAAGAGTTTAGTTGAGTGGTTTTGTCGTCTTACAAACCATCCAGTTAGAGGATTGAGTACAACTTCATCTAGGCCTGACCCAGATTCATGCTAAGGCACTGGTTACATAATGATAATCTATTCATCTAAACATGAATCTCACCGTAAAAAGGAGGCCACCCTACTATCTTACTGTATCATATTGTTCATTCTGTCAAACTGGATGGGGCGGCATAATACACTTCATTGTACTAAAAATAGTGTTCATGGCTTGCACTAATAATTTATCAGACATAGGAAACTGGGTATAATTACTACTCCCTGCAACACAGGCCTCTTTTGTACTCAGATTATCATCTTGTGGCCTGGTTGACCTAGCTCGCCTTATGTACACAACGCTCCATTCATACAGTATCACCAGTGTGAACTGGATTAGTTTGTATAAGGAAGCTGATTATCCAGTAAAGCACCCTTATGATTAGAGCCTATCTCAAGCCCCTAGCTTTTATGAAATCTCAGCTTAACTAACATTTCTATGCCCTGTCAACCCTAATTGGGTCGAACCTACAAGTTTTCATTATTGTCCTTTTCAGGAGTTCCAAGTAGCCTATGTATTCATCAAGATGGGAAATTCGCCACGACCTGGTGTCTGGGCCCTTGAGAGATCCGTGGACTTTGGAAAGACCTGGAGTACTTGGCAGTACTTTGCAGACAGCGCTGCTGATTGTATGCTCAACTTTGGTGTTGAGGCTGCGAGCAAGCCAACTAAAGATGACAGTGTAATCTGCACCACTGAGTTTTCCAAAATTGTACCTCTGGAAGGCGGAGAGGTTAGTTTAGTCTTCTAAATCACACCTCCTCTACACATAAAATAGTGATCCAGGTGCATAAAATGTCAGCTCCGGATTCTCACAAACTTATTTTATAAGATAAGATGAGACGATCTTTTCTAGGTTGATAGCACCACTGCTATGGCCCATGGTTTGCCCTTTATATATGGTCCCTAACTCTTCATTTTCACAGATTGCAGTTTCCCTTGTCCAAGACAGACCCGGAGCCGAGAATTTTTCTCAGTCACCCGAGCTGCAGCAGTTCACAAGAGCCACCAACATCCGTCTGAGCCTGTTGCGCACCAAAACACTGCTCGGACACCTGATGCTGCTCCAGAGACAGGACCCAACAGTCACCAGAAGGGTAGGTCATAGAGTTAGCAGGTAGTGTGGGTCTAGGCCAGGCTCATCCTCACATATTCCCTTGGTGAAGAAAATATTGACCATGGCTGTTTGGTTTGCCAAGAGAAGGGGCCCATTCTCTTGTATCTATTCGCCTGGGACAAAAGAGCCTTGTTCTCTCTGAAATCGTAAGGCGATCTAGTGGTTGGAATTGAGGTCAGTCTAGTTCATTCACCTGATTTGTCGGAAGAGGCTGATGTCTGCGTCAGTGTGTTAGGACATTCCTGTGGTATGATAAGCCTCTGCTGTTTGAATGACCCTGTGACCTCTCATCTCTGTCGGTTTTGAGAGCTGTTGAATGGCAAGGTAGAACAAATTACCACGCAGGAGTGAACTTGGACTACCTATTACTGGCACTGATGTGGTGTTAAAATTGGCCCTACCGAAGTACCTGCATTGAAAATTACACCTTTAGTGGCATAATTGAGGTTACACAGGGAAACTGTGATATATGGTCTGCTGTTACCCCAACATTATCAGCGATGGGTAATAGAGCCAAGTTTATTGCCTTCAACTAAGGTCAACTCACACCTTATGCATGTATGCTTTCCCTACTATATTAACTACTCTGCCTGTTTTAGTACTTCTACTCAATCAAAGATATCACAATTGGAGGCCGATGTGTATGTAACGGCCACTCTGATGTCTGTGATAAAAAGGATGCATTCAAACTGGTGTGCGAATGTCAACATAATACCTGTGGAGATCAGTGTGATCAGTGCTGTGAACCATTTGTGCAGAAAAAATGGAGAAAAGCAACAGACGAGAATCCCAATGAGTGTGAACGTGAGTTGACGTCTGTCTGAGGGCGATTTTGTGTGTGGTGTTTGGTGGTCCCTATTGCTGTGGGTCAGAGGTATGTTGGGGTTAGCGGAAAGCCATACACCTCAATACCAATCCACATGCCTCAGTGGCGGGTCATCAAACCACAGACCACGTTCAGCTGATATACTGCGGGCCGGTAGAGTTGAATACCAACTAACTGGAACCAGTGGGTGTTTCCACTCTTCGCTGTAACCTTTCCTGCTAGAACCCTCCTGGATCCTATGAATTATGTTCAGTTTTCTTCAGTTCCATGCCCGATGGAATGCTTCATTCATTTCAGTCAATGAGGAATCCATGACTAGAGCCATAACTAGAGAGTGTTTGAGAATAGGAGTTAGCCCTCTTGTTTACACTCCTCGATGGATCAATATTATTCACAGATTCAGACCATATCACGCCTTCTTCTTTTGCAGCCTGTCAGTGCTTTGGACATACTGATAAGTGTGTTTATGATGAGGAGGTAGATAATCTAGGTATCTCGCTGGATATCCACGGTAACTATGAAGGAGGAGGAGTCTGTCTCGATTGTCAAGACAACACCATGGGTACCAATTGTGACAAGTGTGTTCCTGGCTACTACAGACCTCGCGGTCGCAGTCTCTATGATCGGGATGTTTGCGAAGGTACGTGGCCTGTAGTACCCCTGAGCTATGTTTTATTTTGATCAGTGGCATACATCACTGTGTGGATACACAGGTTCCCACAGGATATGAAAATGGAACTGGTCTGACCTAGTTTTTCACTCTCTGTTACTAACCTTGTTTGTTTGTGGTTAAACTTTTATAACCACAATCGCTGGCTGGTTGGTTTTCTGCACTGTACTTAGCACTAGGTGAGCCTGCAGTGGCAGTAAAACTTCACTGCTATGACAAAAGATAGATTGAAGCATAACATGTGATAAGCCATTCTTTGCACAAGTAATATCCTACTTGGCCTCAATGAAGCTGTTTGTCTCCGTGTTGTAGCTTGCGTTTGCGACCCTTACTATACCACCGGAGATTGTGAAGATGAGACCGGTATATGTTACTGCAAAGAGCAATTTACTGGACCTGACTGCAAGGAGTAAGTCATTTTCATAGAGATGTAACACTCACTGGTTTAAAGTTATTTCCTTCCAGTTGTTGAGGTTTGCAGACTGAATATTTAAACCCTCTGTACGCTGGTGTACTTAACTTGTGTCTCACTTTTCTACTCAAACCTTGTAGTTGTGCTTTTGGATACTATGGGCCAGATTGTAAACCATGCGATTGTTTCATCAATGGAACACAAGATGGAATATGTGAGGTCGGTGGTGGTCAGTGCCCATGCTTCGTCAACTTTGGAGGACCTCGGTGTGATGAGTGTGCTCCTGGTTTCTGGAACTTCCCAGATTGCATCGGTTAGTATATGAACAGAAACCCGATGCGAGGAGGTTTGCCTGATCTTGTCAGATTAAGGGTTTTATCAGGAACAGCATATACATCAGCATTATTTGACGAATTTGTATCATGTAATAATTTCATCATAATATTTCAGAGTGTACATGTAATGGAGTTGGCCCCATAGACAATGTTTGTGATCAGGAAACTGGACAGTGTCCTTGTGGCTTCGCATTCACGGGCCTAGAGTGTGATTCTTGCCAAAGTGGACATTACTCCTATCCTGACTGTAACTGGTGCGATTGTGATGCTACCGGCACCATCGACACAATCTGTGATGTGAACTCCGGCCAGTGCATCTGTAAAGAGAACTATGCAGGGGAAAGATGTGATAGGTGTGCTCCCGGCTTTTTCTCTTATCCTGACTGCCTGCGTAAGTTATACACTTAGAAACGTTCTCCACCGAGTATGTGTGAATAAATGTATCTATGGTTTCCCACCTTTGCATACTCTCTATTAGGTGCCGCCAAGCAGATTCTCCTGTCCCACCCTGTGTGGGCATTTGGCTATATTCAGAATTCCTAAGGGTTGGGCTTCATCGAAAGTAGTAAAAGCTACGAATTATGGGAGAAGGTCATACTCACAGTGATGGCTTGGTGTAGGCGCGAGTTGAACCAAAGGTCTTTCGATTGAGATTCCAGTGCTATTCCGCTACAGTCTCAGGTCTTTTTGCCTTTTGCAGCTTGTGAGTGTGACTCATCTGCGACTGTCGGTGGTAGCGTTACCTGTAATGACCAGGGACAGTGCCAGTGTCAATACAACTTTGGTGGCAAAAAGTGCTCAGCCTGTTCACCTGGCTTCTACGATTACCCTTCATGCAAGGACTGTCAGTGTGATAGAAGCGGCAGCTTCGGGCAGAGCTGTGACCAGGCTAGTGCTCAATGTGACTGCCGCCCAAACTACACCGGTCTGAAATGCGATAGGTGAGTACCTATCAAGTTTCCCCATACAGTAACTTAATTAGGAAATTTTTAGACCAGTGCTTTATGGGATCATCACTTTTCTTTGTAGTTGTGCTCCTGATTTCTACAACCATCCAACCTGTGAGCCCTGTCTGTGTAATCCCGCTGGAGCTGTGCCCGTGCCTGGCTATCCTCTGGGTGGTTGCGGTTCTTTTGACGATGGCTATACCCTCTGCGAGTGTAAGGAGAATGTGGAGGGACACACATGCGACCAGTGCAAGCCAGGATTCTATGGCCTACGCAGAGAGTATGATGAAGGCTGCATAGGTAAATAGCAAGCATTGAACCCATTTTTTTACCCGGGCACTTGGCCATTCTATTTAATGGACCTCCTAGGCCTGAGGAGGCCGAGGAGCCCATTCTCAGTATCAGCGCTCAGCATGACTTGGTCTTGAACCTAGGATGTGCCAATTTTGAGACCATCGAACTATCCCGCTATCCCAACTACCCATACCAGCTACTACTTCTAAATTTACCAAACAATAGAGGCAATTCCCCTCTCCAGTTTACTGAATAGTTAATTTAATGTGTACTTTTTTATACAGGTTGTAACTGTCATCTTCCCGGAACACTCCTAGCTGATAACATGTGTGACCCAGTTACTGGCCAGTGTGTATGTAAAGTCAATGTGAACTCGGACAAGTGTCAAGAGTGTCTACCTGGTACCTACAACCTGCAGGAGTCTAGTGTCTTCGGGTGTCAGGACTGTAACTGTGATGTCGGTGGTGCTGTCAGAGATTTCTGTGATGCTGACAGTGGACAGTGTGTTTGTCGTAATCGCGTCACAGGCCGAACCTGTTCCAAGTAAGTTTGTTTGTAGTTGCGCCACTGGTCATGTAGTTATCCTCCCTGATGATGGAGTTGAGGAAGGATAACTCTGTATATTGAGGTATGGGTATCTCATTAGTGGATTTATTCTCAGGTATTCTGTAGAAGATGTTTATTCAAAACAACTTTCACTAACCAATACCCTCACATCCATCGCATCTTTACTGGATGGCTTTAGGCCTACGCAAGATAGCATCAAATAATGGGCTTGACAGGATAAGCACATGCGCCCATGGCAGATAGCCGTTTTTCTTGTTATAGGCCACTGAAGAACCATTATTTCCCAACATTGCACCAGTTCAAGTATGAGTTGGAAGATGGTTATAATCCTCATGATGATGACTCGACCGTGAGATTTGGATTTGACGAGGCCGCCTTTCCCGACTTTTCTTGGAGAGGTTACGCTGTTTTCTCGCGGGTTCAAACTGAGATTCGTATCACCATTGATGTGGATAAGCCATCTGTGTTCCGCCTCATCTTCCGATACATGAATCGTAACCTGGAGACGGTGAATGCCGACGTTCTCGTCACTCCGGATGATCCTCAGCAGGATGAGCAGGTGGACATGTTGAGTTTCCCACCCACAGAGGAGCCTGACTTCCTTACCACTGACACTTCATTCGTACTGAACCCCGCCAGATGGACCGTAACTCTGAAGACCGAGCGAGATTTGGATGTGGTGAGTTTTTTCCACCGTAGTGCTTATAGTCCTTGGTACAAAATTCTAGCAAATCTCCCACTTCAAGTTCCTAGCGTGGTTTTGGAGCACCACGGTATATATAACAGAAGTCCCAAGCGGCGGATAAGGGTCAAGTCCTCTCCATGGTTGTTAGAGATCCACATCTCCTTCCTCGAGAAGAGTAGCTGGTGGGTGAAGTGTAAGCCAAGATTTACTGACCATCAACCAAGAACCTAAGGAAGGCAATGGAAAACCACCTCAGTACCATGACAATGACGGTCCTGAGAAACCTGCCTATGACGGTATCATCATCAATCGGAGATTTCTTGCCCGTTATCAGTGACATGGCACCTCATGCTCGGTATCAATGGACTGTAATCCTACAAGTTCTATATATATTTATTAGCACTCTGACCAAGTTCTTGTGGTGAGTATGTGAATGAGCCTATTTTCTAAAATCTTCACCATACGGGAAAAGTAGCTGGCAGCCATATTCTTGTGGAGGAGATTCAATGGTTTGGGCGGGGGCGCATTTCCACAACCAACCGCATGCTTACTGCTTGTGTTCAGCTTACATTAGACGAAGGCCTTTGCATTTTACTCCCAGCTTGTGAAAGATTCCTACAATCCCCCAATGAATGGTTTGTATATTTCCTAAAATCTAGCATCTGTGATATTCTTTGTTTAGGATTATATGGTGCTGCTGCCCCAGGCCTACTATGAGGCAGCAATACTTCAGGATCGCCTGCGTAACCCATGCATGATCCCCAGCAGTGGGGAGGAGTGTCTTCATTACACCTACGTAGACCTCAGCAAGTACAGTCATCAAGATGGTGGTGACGCTATGCGACCTGATGGGGAGAGTACCAAATTGGAGACAAACCGCGACTACCTGTTCCCTCTCGACTCACCTAGCCTTGCTTTGCTGCAAACCAATCAGCCGGAGCTGCTGTTCAATATCACCCTTCCTAAGCCTGGTTCTTATGTGTACGTGATAAATTACCTCAGCGATATGGCCATGCGACAGGAAGTGACCATCACGGTTATGCCGGAAGGAGAAAACTCCACTATGTCTAAGGCGTCATTGTATGAATGTCTGTATAGGTAAGTCTTTAGGTATAACGTGACTATGGTGTTACGCATCTACTTCAGTTGTGCCCATCCTGTGGCTGAAAGGCAATCTACCCTTTCACTACCTCGAGACACAAATAGTTGAAGAACTTCTGGAAACGAAAGTATTTTGAGATTCTTCTGATGATTTCTGGATTTATTGATTTCTTCACTCCTAAATGTTGCCCTCCCCCCAAATGACCGCTTGTTTAATAAAATTGAACTTGCCTGACCCGCCCCATCGTGTACTATCTCGGTATATCCTATTGTCCCAGGCTATTTTTCCACTTCCATAAAACCTCTGCCAATGCCAACAGCAGTGAGAAAATCCTTCATAGGAGTGTTATTGTATTTGTAGCTCTTTATGTCGACAAGTTGTTATTGATATGGAAGGCGGTGCTGATGCTATCTTCTCACCTACCACAAATGTACAGGTCAAAATCTCTCGAAGTGATAATGACACCTACGGATCTATTGTAAGTCTCCGAAAGACTCTTGTTCAATCGACCGCTTGTAGTTTAGGGTTGGTCTGTTGATGCAAATAAAGGGTTGCAATTGGTTAGCATTTTATTGTTTAGACAGTTTTCTTGTTTCTACTTCCTTTTAACGGGCCTCTCAAGAGCCTTGTTGAAGCGGTAGGAGCTGGGATATAAACGAGGAGCTCAGGTTCTAACGGTTGCGAGTTCAGCTCTGTTTCTGAGTTGTCATGATATCCTATCCCGCCAAACTAGATGTACAGGGATCCTTCTCTGTGAAACTCGCCGGGGCCATTCCATGCCATCTTGCCAAGTACTGATAGAGTGCTGTGCTAAGTCGGTGTTTGTCTTTCTAGGGAAGCGTCATTGCCATCCCCGAGGATGAATGGGTTGATCGTCTCCTCCGTCCAGAGATTATGTGTGTCAGAGTTGGTGGCAAATGCATTGAGAGCAAATACTCCAACCATCCCGACGCCATTAAAGTGGAAGCTGAGATAAAGACAAATACATCTGATGTGACCCCATCAACTGCTTCGGATAAGACTGGCCTAGTTAAACTATCAACAGACGCGGTAAGATCCGACAAGCATGGTATGAAGAATATTAGTTCAACTTTAAAGCGGTAGTCGTGTGGCATATGAGCGAACCATTGTTTCTCTGAACTGTTGCATTCCTCTCCAAAATTTCGCTCCTCTATGTTCATCGTACTAACCTCTTATTTACCTTCTTTATTTAACCAGTGTTTTGATCATCCATATATTTTTAGGCTGTTATGGTGCCTTTCTCTGGCTTGGAGAGCGATACCTACGCTATCATTGTCTCTTACTACCAGCCCAATGATCTTGGTTTCCCAATAAATGTCTCTGTTGATGTAAATGGAGTTATGTACACCGGTTTCTTTGATGCGGACTATTGTCCCAGTACAGCGGGCTGCAACAGCATCATCCAGGTAAGAGTAACCAAACTACCAAACACACTATTGTGAAGTAGAAGAGTGGGTACCTAACAATATATGGTAAATCTCTACTGCCTGCCCAACTGCGGCTCCGAATGTTACTTTTATGAAACCAAATTGTTTTCGTTTATTTTGCACATTTTTTATTTGATTTGAAAATTCTATTTTAGATAGAAAACTTCAGGTCTTTTTTCATTAAGGTCCATGGAAATAAGAGTAGCTTTTTAGTCAACCAGGTGCCAGAAACAAATTCCAGTAGACAGTCAAGATCAAAATCTGAAACTGTTATTCCCTGTGCGGGAAGGGGACTTGGAGGTTAGTTCCCTTGGTCGCAGCTTGGGAGCAAAGCTTTAATTACTGTGGGATGCCTTCCTGTCTCCCCCATTGACTTCACACAACCCTTGCATTGTAACCAATGAGTCGCAGCCACCATCTCTTCCAAACATTTAATCTTTCTTTTCAGTTTGATGACATTCTGATCAAGAATCACAACTTGGACGTGCTGTCATCTGACCTGACGGTGAATATTTTACCTCTGGAGAAGGATATTGATGTCTGGGTAGATTTCCTGCAAATGATGCCGGAAATGAGGCTTGATGAGCTCCAGGCTCTCACTAGTACCCTCGCTCCCTATGATCTCTCTGGTCGGTTCATCTCCGAGTGTACTGGAGACAACTTCTATATCGAGTAAGTCTCCGTTCTTTAGTTGGACCCATTCTCACAGACCAATTTCTCTCAGTTTGTAGCTTGTGGATCCATAGAACTGTCCTCTCTGTGTTTTGGGCTAAACAGAGTTTTGCATCAGAGTCAACTTTAGAAACTTATTTGAACACTGTATTTTACCTGGATTATTTAAATAAGACCATAGGTCCTTTTCACATTAAGGGCAGTTGAAATCAGAGATCTATTTAATCAAACAAAATCAGATCCCAGAAACAGAGTCCAGTAGACAGTCCAGGTTAAAATTCAGGGTAACGGACTGTAAACTAGCAAAGATGCTGTCAAAAATAAGTACGGAGTGAGATTTTCAGGGAAATCTATTAATGTTGAATGAGAAGTCTTCGTTCTCTAGTATCAATATTGTTTTTTTTAGGCTGCAACATTTCCTCTTTTGCCACGACGAGTCACTTATACCCCTTCCAACAGTATGCAGATGAAACTGACGCATGAAATTCTTTGTACATTTTAGTGCTGAACGAGGTCAGATTTCTCCCTTCTGTCGCTCCTCAATCTTCTCTGTGACGACCGAGTATAACAATGGAGTGCTAGAATGTGGTTGTGATGCCGAGGGTAGCGTGTCCTTCCAATGCTCGGAGTTCGGCGGCCAGTGTCGCTGCAAGGAAAATGTGATCGGACGAACGTGTAATGCTTGCGCACAAAACTACTTTGGCTTCCCTGACTGCAAGCGTGAGTGACACCGAGTTAATAACCTTTACGCCGCTGTGATAGTGGGCAGGCATAGTATGGAGAGTCCGTTATTGGTGGGAGTTGTGTTGTCTTTCCCAAGAAGAGTGGCCCAAGTTTCGGCGGTCGACGTGTGAACAATAGGCCTAAGCAGACCACCGCTCATCCTTCCAGAACCATCCGTTCAGTCTTGTAACTGGTACTTGGCACTGAAGCAGCGGGTGCTCTGGTAGAGTGAAGCTGGCAAACTCAGTTTCCACTTTGCCAACCTTGTCAACTTGTTTGGTTGTGGTCTTTGTTGCAGTGCCACTGACAGCAAATATATTAG
>Ga0224501_10001778_pt1 | contig 16787 bp, 18 predicted proteins | sample SF_Oct11_sed_USG_4_FD_169105 | JGI IMG/M metagenome (GOLD analysis project Ga0224501, IMG submission 169105) | Sediment microbial communities from San Francisco Bay, California, United States - SF_Oct11_sed_USGS_8_1 | ecosystem: Environmental > Aquatic > Marine > Sediment | place: USA... | reverse complement strand
AGTTGATGACGCGATCGAACAGCTGGAAATTCTCGCGGAAGAAACCGAGGAATGGGCAGACAGGGTAAGGGCCTATCTGGCGCAGGGGGAAATATACCGAAGCCACCAGCGCTATCAGGAGACCTTTGATATGTACACTCAGGCGCTGAGACAAAAACCCGAAGATATCAATTTGTTGTATGCGCGTGCACTGGTTGCTGAAAAAGTTGATCGTGTTGATATCGCTGAGTCAGATTTGCTCAAGGTGCTGTCGATAGACCCGGAAAATGCAGATGCACTCAATGCACTGGGTTATACCCTGGCAGACAAGACAAAACGTTATCAGGAGGCCAAAGAATATATTCAGAAGGCCATGAGCCTGTTACCCGATGATCCCGCTGTTATGGATAGCCTGGGCTGGGTGAGTTATCGACTCGGTGAAATGCAGGAGGCATTGAAGTGGCTGTCGCAGGCCTTTGCACGGGTGGTCGATCCAGAAATCGCAGCCCACTATGGAGAGGTGTTGTGGCAGACCAATCAGAAAGACAAGGCCAGGGCCATCTGGCAGAAGGGCCAGGAAGTTGATGCCCAGCACCCAGTCTTGCTTGAGACCATGAAAAGATTGCAGCCATGAACTGGCAGTATGCGACCGGTTTTAACAGCATGCGTGCTGTATTATTGATTACTCTTCTGACTTTACAGCAGGCCTGTAGTTATTTGCCGCGCCTGAGCCAGAAAATGCCGGAGAACTGGGCTCAGACAGTAGCCCAAAGACAGCAGATTTCATCATGGAAGGTGGTTGGTCGCCTGGGTATCCAGACCGAACACAATGGCGGTAGCCTCGATATTTTCTGGAGGCAGAATGCAGACGTCTACAAAATTCGCCTGGTGGCAGCCATGGGGCAGGGTACGACCCTGATTACCGGTAATACCCACGGCGTCACTCTGAGAACGGCTGAAGGTGTTACCTATGCTGAAAGTGCTGATGAGTTACTGGCTTCCAGTCTTGGGATTAATCTGCCGCTATCGGGCATGCACGACTGGTTGCGCGCTGTACCCGTGGCGGATCATCCCGTGCAGAAGCAGTTATGGGATAAGCAGGGGCAGTTGTATAAGCTGGTTCAGGATGGCTGGAATATTGAGATGTCAGACTACAGGCAAGTAGGTGAGCACTCCCTGCCACACGCCTTTTATATGAATCGCGATGATCAGCCAGAGCTGGAGATTCGTCTGTTAATTCGGGAATGGGTGCTGATGGACAAAGAGATCACATAATGACTTTGCCCTTAATCTGGCCGGCCCCGGCCAAGCTCAATCTTATGTTGCATATCACAGGCCGTCGACCCGACGGCTATCATGAATTGCAAACGGTTTTTCAATTTCTGGATTATGGTGATGAGCTGAGATTCGAGCCCCGGGCGGATAATGAGGTTCGACGTATTTCTGATGTTGCTGATGTGCCTCCAGGACAGGATCTGATGGTCAGGGCAGCCAGGGCGCTTCAACAGGCCGCAGGTTGCCAGCAAGGTGTTGATATCTATATTGATAAAAAACTGCCAATGGGTGGTGGACTGGGTGGTGGTAGCTCAGATGCTGCTACCACGCTGCATGCCCTCAATAAGATATGGGCCTGTAACCTGAGCGATGAAATGCTAGCGGATATTGGTTTGAAACTGGGGGCAGATGTACCTGTGTTTATCCACGGATTTTCAGCCTTTGCAGAAGGTATCGGTGAGCGACTGACACCGATTGAACTGGCCGAGCCCTGGTATCTGGTCATAACGCCCGATGTTCATGTCTCTACGGCTTCAATTTTCAATGATTTAGAATTGACACGGGATTGCCCAGCCATCAAAATATGCGGCCTCTCGGAATCGGTCTGGGATAATGTGTGTTTGCCGGTGGTGGTGAGGCATTATCCGGAAGTTGCCAGGGCGCTGGAAATGCTCGGTCGATATGCCGAGGCGCGGATGAGCGGTACGGGTGCATCGGTATTTGCTACCTTTGAGACCGAGGCCGAAGCGATACGGGTTCGTGATAGCTTGAGAAATTCGGGCGATGTCCTGATACCTGAGACGTGGAAAAATTTTATTGCCAGAGGTGTAAATAGGTCGCCCTTGCAAGTGCAGTTGAGTAACTATTAGTCGATGGACTTGAGTGATAGGACGGCTGTGGAAGTTTATTGGGCCGTCGCCAAGCGGTAAGGCACCAGGTTTTGATCCTGGCATCCGGAGGTTCGAATCCTCCCGGCCCAGCCATAATATTTAACTGGATGAGAACCGTAGAGGTTCGACAAAATCGTCGGGAACGATTTTGAACAGCCGAAGGCTGACTCGGAGGGCGAAGGGCGGGAAGCCCGGAGTAATCCTCCCGGCCCAGCCAAATTTATAGTGTCCACATAGTGGATATTCAGCATTATTTAGTACACAAGACGAGAATTAACAGTGACACGAGAGAATAGCCAATTGAGGCTTTTTACTGGTAATGCTAATCCTGAACTAGCGAAAAACATTGCCGGCAAGCTGAATATTCCCCTGGGTGGGATTTGTGTCGATCGTTTTAGTGATGGCGAGATTTGCGTTGAAGTGCTGGAAAATGTTCGCGGTAAAGATGTATTTATCGTGCAGCCGACATGTACGCCATGTAACGATAATTTGATGGAATTAATGGTGATGATCGACGCTATGCGCCGCGCATCGGCCAAGAGGGTAACTGCGGTAGTTCCGTACTATGGTTATTCGCGTCAGGACCGTAAACCCCGTTCAGTCAGGGTACCGATTACGGCCAAGGTAGTGGCCAATATGCTGGCCAGTGTGAAACTGCATCGTCTGCTGACGGTTGACTTGCATGCCGATCAGATTCAGGGATTTTTTGATATCCCTATCGACAATGTGTATGCATCACCAATTTTACTGGCAGATATCTGGCAGCAGCGTTTTGAAAATTTACTGGTGGTTTCGCCGGATGTTGGTGGCGTAGTACGTGCCAGGGCTTTGGCAAAGCGCCTGGATGATGCAGACCTGGCGATTATTGATAAACGTCGGCCCAAGGCCAATGTGTCCGAGGTAATGAATATCATCGGTGACGTAGAAGGTAAAAACTGCGTACTGGTTGATGACCTGGTGGATACAGCAGGTACCCTGTGTAAAGCAGCAGGTGCCTTGAAAGATCATGGCGCAGCAAGCGTATCTGCTTATTGCACGCACCCGGTACTGTCGGGCAAGGCCATTGAAAACATCAGGAAATCAGTCCTTGATGAGTTAGTGGTGACCGATACCATACCATTGAGTGAAGAGGCCCAACAGTGTTCACAGATACGACAGGTCTCTGTTGCCAATATGCTGGCCGAAACGATTCGTCGCATACATGCTGAAGAATCGGTTAGTGAGATGTACGTTGATTGATAAGTAATTATTAATCACCTGAAAATTCTGGATGGTTCTTATGTGGAGCTATCTGAAGGAAGGATGATCAGATCATCCGGATAATGGCTTCTCTGGTCGCGGGGAAGTTTTTTAAGTAATCGCCATCAGCCGGTCTGGTGGTATTTTGGAGAATATTATGACTATTGAACTTAACGCTACGCTGCGTGATGACATGGGCAAGGGTGCGAGCCGCCGCCTGCGTCACGTTGGTAAATTACCCGGCATCGTATATGGTGCTGGCAAAGATCCAGTGAATATTACGCTGGTACAGAAAGACGTACAGTACGTATTGCCTCAGGAGGCCTTCTTTTCACAGGTGCTGAGCCTGAATTTAGACGGTAAAAAACAAGATGTACTGTTGCGCGATTTGCAGCACCATCCTTATAAGCAGGATATTATGCACATCGACTTCCTGCGTGTAGATGCGAAAACAGCCGTACACGTACACGTTCCTTTACACTTTATCGGTGAAGAAACTGCGCCTGGTGTGAAGACTGAAGGTGGTGCGGTAAGTCATGTGATTATGGAAGTAGAAGTAGAGTGTCTACCTAAAGATATCCCAGAGTTCATTGAAGTCGACCTTTCTGGTATGCACCTTAATGATATTCTGCATTTATCTGACCTTAAATTACCTAAAGGTGTTGAAGTTCTGGCGCTTAAACAGGGTGCAGATCATGATACTGCTGTTGCTAGCATCCATGTTCGTAAAGGTGCTTCTACATCAGATGAAACTGCAGAAGAGTCAGGTGAAGGCGAAGCTGAAAGTTAATCTGTCGTTAGCATTACTGTACAGATATGGCTGAGCGATCCATCGATCTTAAGCTGATAGCAGGGCTGGGCAACCCCGGTTCTGAATATACTGAAACCCGGCACAATGCCGGGTTTTGGTTTGTTGAAGAACTGGCGGCCGCCAATGGTGCCCAGTTTCGACCAGATAAAAAATTTCATGGTGAAGTGGCAAAAATTAATATCTCCGGGCGCGATGTCTGGTTGTTAAAGCCACAGACCTTTATGAATCGCAGTGGTCAGTCGATTCATAGCATGATGTCTTTCTACCGCTTATCGATAGAAAATATTCTGGTTGCACACGATGAGCTTGATCTTGAGGCGGGTGACATCAGGCTAAAGACAGGTGGTGGTCACGGTGGCCATAATGGCCTGCGTGATACGATTGCGCACCTGGGTAGTAAAGACTTTCATCGCCTGCGTATTGGTATTGGCCACCCCGGTAACAAAAATCAGGTGTCGGATTATGTGCTGCATCGTCCCTCGCAGGATGACCGTATTGCAATAGATAACGCTATCAGTAACGCGCAGGCTGTATTGCCGATGCTCGCAGAAGGCGCCATGGAAAAAGCCATGCACAAGCTGCATACGAAATAGTCGTTGAATACATTTACAGAGAATTTTTAGAGTACAGGTAAAGATATGGGATTCAAATGTGGCATTGTTGGTTTGCCGAATGTGGGTAAGTCCACGTTATTTAATGCGCTGACCAAGGCGGGCATTCAGGCCGAGAATTATCCATTCTGTACCATCGAGCCAAATGTGGGCGTGGTCTTATTGCCCGATCCTCGTCTGGATAAGCTGGCTGAAATCGTTCATCCTGAAAAAGTGGTGCCAACGACAATGGAGTTCGTTGATATTGCAGGTCTGGTTGCAGGTGCCTCCAAGGGCGAAGGACTGGGTAACAAGTTCCTAGCCAATATTCGTGAAACTGATGCAATTGCCCATGTTGTACGTTGCTTTGATAACGACGATATCGTGCACGTTGAAGGCAGAATTCATCCTGAGAATGATATTGAGGTCATCGATACCGAACTGGCGCTGGCTGACATGGAGACAATCGCCAAGTCGATGAACCGTATCGCCAAGGTCGCCAAGAGTGGTGATAAGGATGCCAGGGCCAAACTGGCGCTACTGGAAAAAGTACAGGCACAGCTGGATACCGGCAAACCTGTGCGCGCCATGGGTTTGAATAAGGACGAGATGGCCAGCCTGTATGAATTCCATTTGATTACCATCAAGCCGGTGATGTATATCGCCAATGTCAATGATGACGGTTTTGAAAACAATCCTTATCTTGATGCTGTCAACAAGATCGCTGAGCAGGAGGGTGCAGTGGTTGTACCGGTTTGTGCCGCGATTGAAGCAGAGCTGATTGACCTGGATGATGCAGAGCGTGATGAATTTATGCAGGAAATGGGGCTGGAAGAGCCAGGGTTAAACCGGGTGATTCGTGCAGGTTATAAATTGCTGGGGCTACAGACTTATTTCACTGCCGGTGTTAAAGAGGTCAGGGCATGGACCGTGGCTATTGGCGCGACTGCACCAAAGGCAGCGGCAGTTATCCATACTGACTTTGAACGCGGGTTTATCAAGGCGGAAACCATCAGTTATCAGGATTTTATCGCTAATGGTGGTGAGCAGGGCGCGAAGGAAGCAGGCAAGCTACGCGTGGAAGGTAAAGACTATATTGTGCAGGATGGCGACATTATGCACTTCAGGTTTAATGTTTAATACCTTTATTGGCCTGTTTTTATTGACACATTGGTCGCAAAAGTTCAAAATCTGCGGCCTTCAAAACATGGTTATGTAGCTCAGTTGGTTAGAGCATCGCATTCATAATGCGGGGGTCGGTGGTTCAAGTCCACCCATAACCACCATTTTGTACCAAAATCAAAAATCTGATCAAAACTGTGCCGGTTTCGGCATTATCTGTATTTCTACCTATACTGTACGTTTGGAAATAAACTCATAACTTTTGTGATTTTTCAGGTGCTGTGGAACGCTATATGTTAGGTCTGTTTAAGAAAAAATCTAGCAAGCAAATTGATCAAGCCGTTATTCGGGTTGGCACTGCTTTGCACAGACAGATCAAATCGGCCTCGGATGATGCGGTGCAGGCGAACTGGAAACCCGTATTTAAACGTATGGATGATGCTGTTACCGCCGGATATTTGTTTGGTTATGTGCAGTCCTCGTTTGCCGAGTTTGACCTGGAGGAGAAAGTCATGAATGACTGTATGCGCAAGATCTTCGATGGTATTTTTCCTGACGGAGGCTACTCCTTTGTCATGTCCAAAATCGACATGTTAAATAATGCCGATGATATGGGGCTAAATATTAAAATCGGTGAAATCGCCGTTGATTTTGGTACAGGCATAGAACTGGGTGAACATGATGCCAAGGTCAATAGCGGTGGCCTGGATGTTGCGAGTAGTCTTAGCCTGTATCTGACTACCGGCAAGATCAGGGGCGCGGATTAGTAATATCCCTACCCAGGTAATTTTCGTAAAAGTCTTTAATTTCGTATAGAATGCTCGGTTTTTTCCCGCTGAATCTATGGGGTGGTGGAAAATGGCAACACTCAAAATTGGTGTAGTGATGGGCAGTCAGAGTGACTGGCCGGTTATGGAACATGCTGTCCAGCAGCTGGAGGCCTTTGGGGTTCCTTATGAGGCACGTGTCGTCTCGGCACACAGAACCCCCGATTTATTGTTCGATTACGCGTCTAAGGCACGTGAAAATGGCCTGGCCTGCATTATAGCTGGTGCCGGTGGTGCAGCGCATCTGCCCGGTATGCTGGCCTCCAAGTCAACCGTGCCTGTTCTGGGTGTGCCGGTACCTTCAAAGTATCTCAAGGGCATGGATTCACTGCTGTCGATTGTGCAAATGCCCAAGGGCATCCCGGTGGCGACTTTTGCCATTGGCGAAGCCGGTGCTGCCAATGCGGCCCTGTACGCGATTTCACTGCTGGCCATTAACGATAAGGCACTGGCTGAGAAGCTAGATAGCTTCCGTGAACTGCAGAAAGAAACTGTGCTGGCGATGACGTTACCGCCGCAAGACTGATCGAATTACCAAAGATAAGTACGCCATGACGAAATCGAACCTTCCTGAAATTCTGCCTGGGGCTACATTGGGTGTTCTGGGTGGTGGTCAGCTGGGCCGAATGTTCTGCGTGGCAGCGCGTACGCTGGGCTACCGTGTGATTGTGGTTGACCCCGATGAAGGTAGCCCTGCCGGGCGTATTGCCGATGAGCATATCAGGGCCGATTACCTTGATGAAGCGGCACTGGATATACTGGCCTCACGCTGTGATGCGGTCACCACGGAATTCGAGAATGTACCAGCGCAGAGTCTTCGCTACCTGGCTCAGAAGACGCGGGTCTCACCTTCTGCCGAGGCACTGGAAATTGCGCAGAATCGCCATCGAGAAAAACAGTATGCACTGAAGGCTGGCCTGAGCCCGGCCCCGTATCACCTTATTCAATCGGATGCAGACATTGATGAAGCGATAAAGCAGATCGGTGTGCCATCAATTTTGAAAAGCACCACACTGGGTTATGATGGCAAGGGTCAGGCGGTGATCAATAGTGCTGATGAATTACGTGCAGCATTCGCCTCGATGAACAGGGTTGAGTGCGTGCTGGAGAAGAGAATCGACCTGGCGCTCGAAGTCTCGGTGATTGTGGCACGTAATGGCAGAGGTGAAGCAGTCAGTTATCCAATCGCTGAAAACGAACACCGTAATGGCATTTTGCACCAGAGTGCGGTGCCTGCACGCATTGAAGAGTCACTGGCTGATAAAGCCAGGCAGCAGGCACTGGCGCTGGCGGAATCGATGGATTATGTTGGCATACTCGCCGTGGAGTTTTTTATTTCCACTGGCGGTGAATTGCTTTTCAATGAGATGGCGCCGCGCCCGCACAATAGCGGCCACTATACCAAGGATGCCTGTGTAACTTCACAGTTTGAGCAGCAGGCGCGAATGATGTGTGGCTTGAAGCCGGGTGATACGCGCCTGATTTCGCCAGTGGTGATGATTAATATGCTGGGTGATCTGTGGGACCCGGACTGGTCGGCGTTATTGTCTCACCCAGAGATAAAACTTCACCTGTACGGTAAAACTGAAGCGCGCCCTGGACGTAAGATGGGGCACTTTAATGTCCTGGCAGAGAGGCTGGAAGATGCCATCGATATTGCCAGAACAGCCTTCCAGCAACTGGAAAAATAACGGCCAGCCTCCCTGCTGTGCTGAGTTCGGCTAACCTCGATTAACTATGACGCCTGCCCTGGTTGCGGTTGCCACCCGAGTGACTGCGTCGCTGACTATTTTGATGGCCAGGTCGAGGTCTACGTTCACGTTTGGCTCGTGGTTTGGGGGTAGTCAGTAGCTCGGCTGTTACCGGCTCATTGTTGACACGATGGCCAATATACTCTTCGATATCCATCAGGTAGTGTGCATAATCCTCACAGGCAAAACTGATGGCAGCACCGCTGGCGCCAGCACGTGCGGTTCGGCCGACGCGGTGGACATAATCTTCACCAGACTGCGGCAGGTCAAAATTGAATACATGGCTAATTTCGGGAATGTGCAGGCCCCGGGCAGCAACATCGGTAGCGACCATAACATCGAATTCACCATCTTCGAATTTCTTCAGTAGCGTCTGGCGCTTTTTCTGTGGTACGTCACCGGAAAGCAGAGCTGACTTGATGCCATTACCTTCTAGCCAGGCATCGACATCCTCGGCGACACGCTTGGTATTAATAAACACGATACTACGTTTGCTTTCCAGTGACTGCATCAGGCCAAGAAGTAGTGGAATCTTTTCATCATTAGCCGGGTAGTAAACCGTCTGTTTGACCTTGTCGGCCGTTTTGGTGTTGGCCTTGATGCGAACTTCGACCGGGTCGTTCATGTGGTCATAGGCCAATTCACTGATACGGTGTGAAAGCGTCGCAGAGAATAGCAGGCTGAGTCGTTCCTGCGGAGCAGGGCAGCGGTTGAGCAGGTATCGAATGTCCTTGATAAAGCCAAGATCGAACATACGGTCGGCTTCGTCCAGTACCACGCACTGGCAGGCCTTAAGATCAAAAACATGTTGCTTGAAATAGTCGATAATCCGGCCCGGCGTACCAATCAGGATATCAACACCTTCTTCCAGCTGTTTACGCTGGCTATCATAACCCGTACCGCCATAAGCAAGGCCAAATTTAAGGTTGGCGTACTTACCTATGCACAGGGCATCTTTGTGAATCTGGATAGCCAGTTCACGGGTCGGTGCCAGAATCAGGGCGCGGGGTTGTTTGAGGCTTCTTTTATCGCTTGCTGGGTGCTTTAGCAGGTAATCAAGGCATGCCACCATAAAGGCGGCTGTTTTCCCGGTTCCGGTCTGGGCCTCACCGGCAATGTCCTGGCCAGTGATGGCTATCGGGATGCTTTCGGCCTGTATTGGGGTGCAAAATTCAAAGCCAGTATCATTCAGTCCCTGGATAATGCGCGGGTCAAGATCAAACTGGTCAAAACGTGTTTCTGTAATGTTAGTATCTGTCATGCGCGTAGCTTAACCTAAAATTGAAACACATACAGAAAAGGGGTGTACAAATTTGAAAAATAGTCTAAGATACGCCGAAAATACAAGTCCAAGAAGTTCAGGCAACTTCAGTTCAGCAAAAATCCTAATTTTTATTCCGTAGTTCCTAGAACAGAAAACTGTTACCAGAAAAACTTAATTTCGGAGGCCTTCCCGCAGTGAGCAGTCAGATTGTTTATGTTACAGACGCTTCATTTGAACAAGACGTTATAAAGTCAGATATCCCTGTATTGGTTGATTACTGGGCAGAGTGGTGTGGCCCCTGCAAGATGATTGCGCCAATCCTGGAAGAGCTGGTTGGTGACTATGCTGATAAGGTGAAAATAGCCAAGTTGAATATTGATGAGAATCCGAATACACCACCTAAATACGGTATTCGTGGTATTCCAACATTGATGCTGTTTAAAAATGGTGAAGTTGAGGCGACCAAAGTGGGTGCCTTATCCAAATCACAGCTGGCAGCTTTTATTGATAGCAATATGTAGTATTTTCAGGATAGATATATAGCGAACAATAAATACACTAATAAAATTCTGCTTGCCTGGCAAGCACATACCTTTGCCGCAAATCTTGCGGCTAAGGCTAAACCTTACTGGTTAGCCGACAAAAACCAAAACCAAAGAAACGCAAAAAAATAATTAACCAACCTTTCAAATATCTCTTATGAATCTTACAGAACTCAAACTAAAACCTGTTCAGGAACTTCTCGACATCGCCTCATCCATGAAACTGGAAAATGTGGCGCGATCTAAAAAACAGGAAATTATTTTTGCCATACTTAAAGCACACGCCAAAAATGGTGAAGATATCTTTGGTGATGGTGTGCTTGAAATTTTACAGGATGGTTTTGGGTTCCTTCGAGCGGCAGACAGTTCGTATTTAGCAGGGCCGGATGATATTTATGTTTCACCGAGCCAGATTCGCCGATTCAGCATGCGTACAGGCGATACCATTTCTGGCAAGATTCGCCCACCGAAAGAAGGCGAGCGTTATTTTGCACTGCTCAAGGTCGACCAGATCAATTTTGAGGCATCAGATCAGTCACGCAATAAAATTGCTTTTGAAAACCTGACACCGTTACACCCTGATCAACGCATGATTATGGAACGTGGTAACGGCAGTACTGAAGATATCACCGCCCGTATTATTGATATGGTTGCACCTATTGGTAAGGGGCAGCGTGGCCTGCTGGTATCACCACCAAAAGCCGGTAAGACCATGTTGATGAGCAATATCGCCCAATCGATTGCAGCCAATTACCCTGAGTGTTACCTCATTGTATTGCTGATCGATGAGCGCCCTGAGGAGGTGACCGAGATGCAGCGCAGCGTACGCGGCGAAGTTGTCTCCAGTACCTTCGATGAGCCAGCCAGCCGTCACGTCCAGGTAGCAGAAATGGTTATCGAAAAGGCCAAACGCCTGGCCGAGCATAAACGCGATGTGGTAATTCTGCTGGATTCGATTACCCGTCTGGCACGTGCCTACAACACCGTGATCCCTTCATCGGGTAAAGTGCTCACCGGTGGTGTTGATGCACATGCTCTACATCGTCCAAAACGTTTCTTCGGTGCTGCACGTAACATCGAAGAGGGCGGCAGTATTACAATCATCGCAACTGCACTGGTTGATACCGGTTCAAAAATGGACGAAGTGATTTACGAAGAGTTCAAGGGTACCGGTAACATGGAAATTCACCTTGATCGTCGTATTACCGAGAAGCGTATCTTCCCTGCAATCAATATTAATCGTTCAGGCACACGTCGCGAAGAATTACTGACCAAGCCGGACGAGCTACAGAAGATGTGGATTTTGCGTAAACTTCTGCAGCCTATGGATGAGATTGGTGCGATTGAATTCCTGATGAGCAAAATGCAGTCTACCAAAACCAACAATGAATTCTTCGATATGATGAAGGGCTAACTGGCTCATTCAGTAAGCCTGCCTGTGCTTCAGGGATGAGGCTACAGGATTAAACCCCGAAAAAATTGTATGCCATGGACAATAACCCGGAAGTAAAAGAACAGAAACGCATCGGCCTGTTTATGGTAGTGGCGATGTGGATTGTCTTCCTGGTTTTGCTGACCGCCTTCTTTGAAGGTGTGATGGATAGACAGACCAACCCCAACCAGAATCTAAGCACACAATATGGTGCAAACGGTATCCGCGAAGTTGAGCTACAACGTAATCGTTATGGCCACTACGTTACCGATGGTACGATCAATGGACAGCAGGTGGTGTTCATGCTGGATACTGGCGCTACCGGCGTAGCGGTGCCAGAACATATTGCGCAGCAACTACAGTTAAAACGCGGTGCGGTGATGCAGCTGCAAACGGCGAATGGTGTTGCTATTGGTTATGCAGCGGTGCTCGATAGTGTCGCTATCGACGGTATCGAAATGCATGAGGTTAATGCAGTAATCAATCCCAATGATGATACCGATGTCGTCCTTCTAGGTATGTCCTTCCTGAAAAAAATTGAATTTACCCAGCGTGGCAATACCCTGATTTTGCGACAGCTGCCACAGTGGTAGTGGGCTGCACTAAATACTGTATTAGTTAGTGACCTGAATCGTCAATTGCCTTGTAGACAATAATATCGATTAACTGCTTGTTGTCGTTGAAACACCACTCACCATAGACCGGGGTATTAACCGTCCCCCAGTAATACCAGCCGAGATTAACCTTGATGGAATGCACGCCCTTCTGCCGATGCGCCTCTTCCCTCTCCAGGCAGGGAACACCTTCACGCACCATCAATGAACCTTCAGGTTGAATTTTCCTTTTAATCAATGGCACGGCTTCATCCATGCTGATTCCAGGCTGGGTAATCGCCAGGTAATTGTGTCGTAGTGTCTCCGGTGATTTGCTCAGGGTAGAGCAGGCAATCACGGACAGGCTGGAGAAAATCAGGATTAGAATCAAACGCATGCAGTTACCCATTTCAGATATAGTGGTTACGGTATGTCTATAGATAGAACATACCGCAACCACATTAGATAATCACCTTTTTATTTACTGGCTATAATGGCCTCTGGTTCCAACGAACCTGCCACTTCTTGCTGAAAGGCAGGTATTTGCCGTATTCATAGATAGCCAGACCGCCAAGAATTAATGACGTACCCAGCCATACATGAGGGCCAATGGTCTCATCATTGATGGCAGAACCCAGCAATAAAGCAGTCACTGGTGTGATCAGGGTAATCAGCGCTACGCGCTCCACATTAATATTTTTTATCAGATAATAATAAAGTGGAAAGCCGAGCGCAGTACCGAATATCGCCAGATAAACAATCGCCATGACCGAGTGCAGTGGCCAGACCTCCGGTATGCCTGCACTATAGAAGGCATACGCTAAAAATAATGGCGTGGCTACAAACAGGCTGCCAATAGTGATCGATATAGCTGGTATTTTAGGTTGCAGCTTCCTGATGATGACGGCACCGAGCGATTGAGAAATTACTCCCAGTGTTACCGCAGCAACGCCCGACAGGGCAGCGGTAGAAATACTCAGGCCTTCAGCGAAAACAATACCTAACCCAACTATTCCCATCGACATCCCCAGTACACGCCCAAAAGTAAAAGTGCTTTCATGTAAAATCAGCGAAGCAAAAATACTGGTTAGAACTGGTGAAAGCCCGAAAATAACCGCAATCCAGCCAGACGGAATAAACTGTGCTGCCCAGTAAACAAAGTTCATTGTCAGAAACAGCGACAGGCCGCTGGTCAGGTAAACGCGTCGCGCAACTGCATCCCAGGGCATAGGCAGTTTTTGCAGGCGGGCGATAAGCATCAGCGCACACAGGCCAATCAGCATACGTAACGCCACACCAAACTCAAAGCCAATACCGATACCACTCCACTGAATACCCAGGGGCGTAGTACTCCATACTAGAATAACGATGATATAAGCCGCAGGAACGGACACGTCTTCTTCTCCTTATCGTGTGTTAAAAACAAAAAAGGCCGCTGGTTTTACGCAGCGGCCTTGGATAAATTGGGTTCTGTAATTATTAAATAACAGACGGCCACCGCAAACGCTGCCAGACTGGCAGTGCAACCATGCATCGTTTCGCTATGTGGGCGTTAAATTTAATCATGGTTAGATAATCGAGGTTTTCACAAAAGTTGTCAACAGAAATTTCCATCAAGAATGTATTATTTAATACTTCCACGCACCCAGTTCTCCAAGGACAGTTGATTCAGTGAGATAAGTGACGTTGTTGTCGAGAGCCAGCCGTCGAATATGGCTTAGCAATTTATCGTGCGGCATGTCCTGAATCTCTTTTCCAGAAAAATCGGCGTATCCAGAGACATAACCCCACATGTGTAGCAAAACATTTTCAATGAGCTTTGGATTCGGTGGTTGACGCAAAATCGCATTGAGTTCAAGTGCAACCTGGTGACTGTCTTTTGAACCCTGTCGGCTGGTTACCCATTTGCCAAAACGCTTGTAAGATGGAATGTCGCGTGCCATCACAGAATATTTATGCTGTGCCCAGAGTTGCTGGGCATTTTTTGGTAGCGGGATTCTACCTGGCTCCAGGGTTTTATATTTTTCTGAAAGAATGGATAACTGTGTTGCCGGCGCATCAATATATCTCTCCGGCCATGCCTCAGGTTTTGACCTTAATAAAACCGGCGAGCGGTCAATATAACCGCGCAAATCCATTTCAGCAGCCAGCAGTTTGTGCCGCTGTCTTAACGCCCAGCCGTAACCCACCCAGCGCAGAGTCTCCGGGTGACTTGAGTAACCTTTTTTGTTATTAGCAATAATAGAGACGATGCCGTGCAGCTCGCGGTGTTCACCGAGCAGGCTCTGGCGGTTCAGGTAACCCGGGTCAATGTCCCAGATTCTCATACTGCAATACGCTCGAATGGCCGTGTAAAAAATTATTATCAGGCATGATAGTCATCATGATAGTGCTATGAGCAGTAATAAAAAACACGGATAAACTGGGGAAAGCATTAAGAGGTATTCAGTAAAAAAATAGACGCCTGAAGAAACCTAAAATCAATATCTCTTATTTAATTCAGTTACACAGGAATAAAAAAAGCCGGTTAGCCTGAGAGCCAGGCTAACCGATTTCAAAGGAGAAAATCGTAGAGTTGCCGGGTTATATTATTTCGCGGCCAGTGGTTTGATGGTCAGTTCTTCATCCGTCGCAGGGATAAAGCTATAACTGGCATAAATGTTCTGTGCCTCTTTGGTAGCAAGGTATTTCAAAAAGCGCTGGGCGTTGTCTTTATTGCGGCCATTGGTCATTGGGCCAATCGCATAGGCTACTTTTTCCTGCTTGTTATACGGGGCAGCAATGGCAACACCATCAACGGCACGGCCTTCATTTTTTGCATGGGCCACTTCGGTGGTCCAGACGATACCGACATCAGCCTCGCCGTCTTCAATGCGTTGTGGTGTCTCCCTGTGGTGGCGTGAAGTAAACCAGGTCTTGCCGGGAACGGCCCAGCAGCTCTTGCACTGCTGTCCGCCGGTGACCTTGTCATGCAGGCCCAGGTCCTTGAGCATTTCGCTACCGTAGAACTTGAAGATGCCTTCAGTTAGTGGGTTGGGGTGAGACTGCACCAGGTCATCGCGCCCGAGGTCTTCCGCGCCCTTGATGTTTTTGGGATTACCCCTGGCAACCATCAGTTCAAGTTTATTGTGAACGTAGATCATGTGTTCATTCATCAGGCCTTTGCTGTTGAGTTTTTTCAGGTGATTAACATCGACACTGGCATACAGGTCCGGGTTCATCGCCGTCTTCTGGCCTTCAATCTCACCCTGTTCGAGCAGCTGTTTTTTCAGGATCTGGCCGGGTGGAATGGTTTCAACATAAACAGTCTTGATATCGCTATTTTTAGACTGGAAATCTTTAATCAGGTCTGCCATTACCATGAACTGGTTACCGGCTAAATACATCACCAGATCGGAGGTGTAGGAGTCGCCAATCTTGCCGTATTGAATATTGCCATCAACATGAAAAGTACGGTAATCATGCCCCTGGCCGTCATCCTTCTCTTCGGCAAATGCCGGGTTAATCAGCGCACATAGCGCGGTAAGTGTAAAAACCGTCATTGAAGATATTTTCATATTGTCTCCTTTTCCTGGAAATAAAAATCGAGATGATTAGGGCCTGTTTCTATGTCAGGTAGGGATAGACGGATGGAGCTGGGGATTTATTCCCGAATTTTTATTGAACAGGTAGGTGGGGACCAATAGAAGGGGTAGTGATTTTTTAAAGGCTCTGACCCCTTAAGTTTCATAATTTTTCTATTTATTTCTATTTACTTTTTTGGTCTACGGATGCCCATAGCAAACAAAACAACTGAAGCAGTTAAGGTTAAAAGAAAGCCTGATTGAGCAAAGACTGGGTTTCTGCACCCGGGTGTTTCCCATAATTTCATCCAGCCACCCTGACAATTTCCGGGAGCAAGGGATGCCGAAGATAAAACCCAAAGAAAGAACCAGCCAGCAATTAGTAACATTATTATTGAACTAATAATTAAAATAGCAGATTTATTTCTTGTGTTTGTCACTATTTATTTCGCATATAACGTTGTGATAACCGGATCGACAAAAGGAGAGTCCGTGTGCCGATTTTTGTGCGCAAAGTTGATTGCCTTGTTATGTTTATTGTTTAGCATCTCTATTAACAGTGACAGTTAAATGTCCTTTCTTAAGGCATTTATTGAGTTCCTTCTTTAATTCAGTAATTTTGTGATCATTAGAAGTTTTGCTGCTTTCAAGCTTTGCAATACTCTTTTGAAGCTTTCTATTCTCTGCTTTAAGCTCTTTTATATATTCACGTATTAATAAGGGTGCTGACTTCAATGCCGATTTTATATCCATGTCCATTTTATTGCCTCATTTAATAAATCTCATGCTTTACTATCATACCTTTTTAATGAAAATGATATTAATAGCCAGGATTTTGCTTTTTCAATATCAATAATTGCTATATAGCCAGAAGTATCCGTTTCAGGCGCTTCGATAGCGCACGAAACA
>Ga0224501_10001777_pt1 | contig 16795 bp, 13 predicted proteins | sample SF_Oct11_sed_USG_4_FD_169105 | JGI IMG/M metagenome (GOLD analysis project Ga0224501, IMG submission 169105) | Sediment microbial communities from San Francisco Bay, California, United States - SF_Oct11_sed_USGS_8_1 | ecosystem: Environmental > Aquatic > Marine > Sediment | place: USA... | reverse complement strand
CCCGATAGCCGCCTGGCATGGGCAGTGCTGTTCGGTACCATTCCTGTTGGCCTGGCTGGACTATTGTTTAAAGATATTATCAGCGATCATCTTCGCACGCCGGTGGTGATTGCCGTTGCGACAATTTTCTTTGGACTGTTGTTGTGGCTGGCCGACCGCAATAAAAACCTGAACCGCGACGAGCATAGTCTGCAATGGAAAGATGTCCTGGTTATCGGTGTCGCACAGGCGATTGCCTTAATCCCGGGTACCTCTCGCTCTGGTATCACTATCACGGCAGCATTGATGCTGGGTCTTACCCGTCAGTCCGCTGCACGCTTTTCATTTTTACTGTCCATCCCCGTTATCGTACTGGCAGGTGGCCTGGAGACGCTGGAATATTTGCATGTGGCTAGTGCCAGCGATATTAATTTCCTGATGATGGGTGCGATAATCTCCGCGCTTAGTGCCTACGCCTGCATCCACTTCTTTCTCAAGCTACTGGAAAAAATTAGCATGATGCCCTTTGTGATTTATCGTATGGTGCTGGGTGTCGTGCTTTTGTTTATGTTTGTCTAACGCCTTATGATACATGAAGTTAATTCACAGGAAGTCAATCCTGTTTATCGTTACCTATGGTTCTGGCTGGCCATTGGATATGCACTGATTGCACTGGTCATCTACGCCTCTTTGATGACCGTATTACCGGAACCTGTTATGCCAATGCGAACCTTTGTAAAAGGTGTGGCGACAGAATATCTCGATAGAAGGTCGGCACTGTGGATGTACTTTGATAAGTGGACGCACCTGTTCACCTATTTTGTTTTGATGGGCTGGTTCGCACAGATCTACCATGTTAAAAGACAGCGCATTATCTATGCGCTTGCCTTTATTTTTATGAGTATCGTGCTGGAATTTATCCAGAGTTTTGAGGGTGTGCGTAAACTGGAAGTGCTTGATATAGTCGCAAATACTTTTGGCGTGATAGCGGCACTGTTAGTCACAAAAATGCCGGTTTTTAGAAATATCTTATTAAAGGTAGAGTCGTATATCAGGTTTTAGATAATGCAGGATAGAATTATTCAAATGGCAAATCCCGTTCATCGTTATCAGAAACTATGGCTGGCTATTGGCTATGCACTGGTTGTACTGGTGATTTATCTGTCGGTGACCAGTACGCCACCTGACCCGGGTATTGAAATTCCTTTCTTCGACAAGATTGGGCATACACTGGCTTATTTTGTTTTGATGGGCTGGTTCGCCCAGCTCTATCACGAGAAAAGACAGCGCCTCATCTATGCGCTATCGTTTGTGACCATGGGTGTGGGGCTGGAATTTGTGCAGAGCTTTGATCCGGCGCGCATGGCCGAGTTTGCCGATATGGTGGCCAATACCAGTGGTGTCATCGTCGCATTGCTGCTGACGATGAAGCCTGCGTTTAGATTGATTCTGCAGAAAGTTGAGGCTTATGTATAATTTTATCATCGCTCCAGTAAGGCAAAGTCTTAGTTCCTGACTTCCTTTACCAGCCGAATTCTCTCTTCACGTATTTTGTTGGCCAGTTCAAGATTCTCAAACCCCTGCTCGCGTAAGGCGGCGACGTCTACGTTCTGCGCAGCCCTGAATGCCCGCCGGAAATAATCGCTCTGCTCAAAATATTTGTTTTCATAACCGGTGCGCCCATGGGCGTCGGCCTCAGAAGACAGCAGGAATTTTTCAAAGCGTTCTGGTTTCCTGAAGGCATCGAGTTTTTCCAGCGTCTCCACCATGGTCGAGGCTTTTAGCTCCAGTGCGCGGTGGTAGTGCATATGAAAGCGTGCGGTACGCTCGGCCAGGTCGCGATAGTCGTTGGGGATGCGCAGGCGTTGACAAATCTCCAGTACCAGGTCGGCACTGCGCGCCTCATGGCCAATGTGCCGTGGCCATTCTTCTTTTGGCGTTGTGCCCTTGCCAAGGTCGTGCATCAGTGCGGCAAAACGCACGTCGGTTGCATGGCTCAATTTACATGCCTGCTGTAACACCATCAGTGTGTGAATGCCGGTATCAATTTCGGGGTGATGCTCTACCGGTTGTGGTACGCCGAACAGGCGATCCAGCTCGGGCAGGATCACCTTGAGTGCACCACAGTCGCGCAGTACTTCGATAAAGCGTGAAGGTGAACGCTCGCCCAGTGCCTTTTCCATTTCCTGCCAGACACGTTCGGGTACCAGTGCATCCACCTCGCCGGCGGCGACCATGTTCTTCATCAGCTGCATGGTTTCATCGGCGACGATAAAGCCGAGGTGCAGGTAGCGTGCGGCAAAACGTGCGACACGCAGAATACGAACCGGATCTTCGGCAAAGGCCGGTGAGACGTGGCGAAGAATTTTATCGTGAATATCCCGTTGGCCGTTGAATGGGTCGATGATATGCCCATCCTCATCTTTGGCCATGGCATTGATGGTCAGGTCACGTCGCTCCAGATCTTCTTCCAGGGTGACGTCTGGTGAGGCGTGTACGGCGAAACCTTTATAACCGGGTGCGGTCTTGCGTTCAGTTCGTGCCAGTGCATACTCATCTTTGCTGACAGGGTGGAGAAAAACAGGGAAGTCCTTGCCGACCTGCTGGTAACCCTGGGCTAGCATGGCTTCAACAGTAGCACCGACAACCACCCAGTCTTTCTCATGATAGGGGTAGTCAAGTAATTCATCGCGGACCGCGCCGCCAACCAGATAAGTTTTCATGGCGTTAGTCTGCCATAAAGATATTTATTTTTGTTGAAGTATTTAGTTTGAAACAGGTGATAGGGTTTGATATAGAGCTTATAGTTTCAAGAGTAGGCAACGGCATTTATGTAAAGTAGCTTCGTCATTACTAAAAATGAGATGCCGCTGCACCTCTATCTGCAACTTTAAAATACGTGCTGAGTTTTCATTACTAGCAGCACTCCACGCAGTTTCTGCTCTTTCGCTTTGCCTGGTACAACATTCTATCAGCAGCTTCAATTATTGCCGCGGGTTCAGTATCGGCTGTGGGTATTAGCGTGCTAACTCCTACACTGACGGTGATTACATCAGAGACACTGGAGGATTCATGCGGTATTTTTAGCTTGAGTACGGTGTTGCGGCATCTCTCGGCAATCTCGAGTGCAGCAGCGTGTCCAGTATCAGGTAGCAGCAGAACAAACTCCTCGCCACCGTAACGGGCAAATAGATCAGAGGAACGTTGCGATACTTTATTCAATGCAGTGGCTATCTGGGTTAGACAAATGTCTCCCTGAATATGGCCATAACTGTCGTTATACTGTTTGAAATAATCAATATCGATTAAGGCAACAGAAACAGGTTGCAGGTTGCGCTGGGCACGGCCCCACTCTGTAAATAGTGAGCGCCCAAACATACGCCTGTTGGCAACACCGGTTAAGCCATCCTGAAATGAATAGGCCTCCAGTTGTTTGTTTTTGAGAATGAGTTCCTCTTCAAGTTTCTTGCGTTCTGAAATATCGAATATAAAACCGACCAGCTCGGTCGTCACACCATTTTTGCGGATAACGTGTACGACTTCGCGTACCCAGATGTAATGGCCATCAGCAGTAATGGCAGGGTAGTCGGCTTCGTGGTCAGTGCCCACCTCAGACTGGTTAATACAGTGGTTGGCGATTTTTTCTCTGTAATCGGGGTGTATCCGGTCAATCCAGTCCTGTGCTGTCTTCCAGTCATCCTGTTTCCAGCCCAGTAGGTATTCAATTTGTGGGCCGATGTAGGTGAACTTCTTCGCGGCCCAGTCCATTTTCCAGGGAATTGCTTTGGTTGATTCCAGCAGGGTTTTGTATGTTCCATCTTTGCAATCAATGCAATCGATGTTCATGGCTTTATTCTCATTAAATTTAGACAAAGTCATTTTGTCTCATTTAGGGTTACATACTGACACATTCCATGACAAAAAGCAGGGGTAATTATATTTGTTTTCTGTAAGAATTTTCTGAAAAATATATTAAGGCTGCATTAGATGCCTTGTTGGGCATTAATCTTTTCTGTGCGAGGCGTCACTCGAAATTGGCGTTGGGTATTTATAAACCACCCAATAGGTTGAGAGTATGAAAGTAACAACCACTACCGTCTGGATTAGATACGAGGCCTGTTCGCTGATCAGGTCTGCGCCCAGTGCAGTAAAGGCGACCAGTATTGAGAACTCGCTGGCCTGACCGAGGCGTGCACCCAGTTCCCAAGAGGTTTTATCTTTTTCACCGATATGTCCAAAAAAAAACCGAAATACCAGTGGTTTAAATATCACCACACCAAGTGCCACAACCAGGGCATCAAGCAGTACACGTTCGGCCATTAATACATTAATGTTCGCACCAATGGCGAAGAAAAACAGGATCAGGAAAAAATCACGCAGTGGCTTGAGATTTTCTGCTACCACCATGGCAATGGGTGATGAGGCGAAAGTTACGCCGGCGATGAATGCACCCATTTCATAGGAAAGTCCAAGCATACTACCAATACCTGCACCGAGCAGTCCCCAGCCGAGCGAGAGCAAAAATACGTACTCTGCAATAATGTCGAAACGCATCAGCAACGTATTAATGACATAGCGAACTAGCAGGAAAGACACTACTACCATCATTATCAGCTTCACCAGCAAAAATAAAGCGGTTAGTGGCACATTGTCCTGCGTTCCGGTGGAAAGCATTAAGATCAGCACAATAGCGATTACATCCTGCATTAGCAGTACGCTCACCATCATTTCACCGCGGTGCTTGTGGTGCAGTGTCGTTGTTGGAATCAGCTTCAAACTCACAATCGTGCTGGAAAACATCATCGCGGCACCAATAATCAGGCTCTCGGTCAGGCTATAACCAAAAAAGAGGGTGATCGCTGCTGTTGATAGCATAAATACCACGCTGCTAAACAGGGTCAGCGCAGTTGTTTGGCTAAACAGCTTAATCAGGCGATCAGGCTGCAGATTAAGGCCGATCAGGAACAGCAGCAGAATAATACCGAGGTGCGATAGTTGTTCGATGTGGGCGGCGCTTTCGATAATGCCTAAGCCCCAGGGTCCGGCCAGGATGCCAAGTGCAATGTAGGCCAGCATCACTGGTTGTTTCAGGTATAGAAATGCAGTTGCAAATAGCGCGGAGCCTGCAAAAATAACAACCAGTTCGTAGGTAATATTGGTGTATTCAGCCATAGACAGAGACGCTTATTTGGGCGTAGTTAGTGTCTCCATGTGGTCTTCTGCCTTTTTAACAAAGGCCTGGTATTCCTCTTCATCCATATAATGTCCCAGTTCTTTGCAGGCAGAGTGGGCGATATTCAGGTGCATCCTGGCATTGTTTTTATCGCCCTGTTTAGCGCAGCGGATGGTCGCGTGGATATGCTCCCAGACACTATGTTCTAACTGCTCCTTAATGGGGGGATGCAGGTCACCACCCTTGTTCCTCTGCTTGAAGTATTTCGATAGCTCATCGATACGCTCCCGGCTCAACGAGGTGTATTGTAATGGCGTAGCACTGTCAGATTTCTGCCGTGGTTTGCGCTCCTCGGCCAGATGTTGATAGCTTTGGTTGGTGTGCTCAGAACTGGTTGCCTGTGCCACCGTGGTTTCAATGAACTGCGACAGTGGGGTCTTGATACCATCCGGGTGTTTGCGTTTGATCTCGGCAGGCCGTGCATGGTAACTACTGACACGGTTGTGCAGGACAATCAGGGAGACTTTGGTATAGAGCTGCTCAAGACCTTCAATGAGTCTGCGATAGTAACTCTTGCTCATGGTGTGCTCCACTAGGGGTATTTATATAATCATTATAGGGTTAGACAGGTAGAGTTTGTATACTATTTATGCTGTGTTAATGGCTTTTTGAAACATCTAAGTACTAACCCTTCAGGCTGTTCTATGTAATAATAGACTGTTTCTAAATAATACCAAACAGAATAGATGATTATTTACCTGCATGTTTGATGGGGAGTAATCCGCGTTGACTATATGGATATTTCCATGCACAGTAATCTCAATGACAGCTTTCCGCACCTGCGTTTATGCGTTGCTGAAATTTGTCGATTGATGATCATGGGCCCGGGTAAAAAAATAATTGCGGCCGTGTTCTTCCCTTTTCTACTGTCTATCGCTAACACCGCAGAGGCATCCCTGACCATTACGGGGGCCGTAAATAAATTTAGCGATTTCAGCATTGAATACCTGTACGACAAAAATAATTCAATGACAATTGAAGAAATCGACAGGATCACTTTTGGCCAGGAGATATCCAGTCAGTTTGCGCTAGGTTATCGTCCAGGTACGGCATGGTTCAAAATTACCCTGCTCAACCAGAGTGAAAATGATCGGTTTGTTCTTTACTTCACCGAACCCTTCTGGACAGAGCTGGATTTATACCGCTATGAAGATGGGCAATGGCATGTCTACAAAAATGGACTTGCTGCACCATTGCAGGCAAGAGATATCCAGGATGCGAATCCTTCATTTCCGTTACAGATTGCATCGGGACAGACGATTACATACTACGTCAGGGGCACGACGGTCTCTTCGCATATAGGCGAGTTCCAACTGTATACGGAAAAAGAGTTTTACAGGGTGGGCCGTATCAAAATAACCGATGCGTTTAATAGTTATTCTGGTATTTTATTTTTTACCATGCTGCTGACGGGGTTGCTGTATTTCACCATGCGTCAGCGGCTCTACCTGTATTACACTGCATACGTACTTTCCTTTCTTGTCTGGATTAGCACACAGAGCGGAGTTTATATATACCTGGGAGCGCCCGGCTGGAAAAATGCGCTACATGCTATTGGTGCATTAATGACCCTGTTTATGGTTTTATTTTCCAGGGAGTTGCTCAGGTTGAAAGAACACGTTCCGACTATCGATAAAATATTTGGCCTGGCAGCAGCCATCATTTTTTTATGTGGATTGGGTATTGCAATCGATATGCAGCAAATAAACCTGCCGTTTAATATCATTGCCTCTTTGTTCTATATGTCACTACTTGTAGTTGCAGTCAAGGCATGGCAGCAAAGCTATTTCAATGGTGCAGGCTATTATTTAGTTGCGCTGGCTGTTTATATGCCAGGTATGGTGACAATGACATTAACCTATAACGGACTGATTTCTAATCATGATGTAACACGTTACACATTCGCAGTTGGTTCTTTTGTTGAGATACTGTTCTTTTCCTTTATTTTGGTTAACCAGTTTCTAGAGGTTAAAAATCAGAAAATACGTGTGCAAAATGAGCTGCTAAAAGAAAAGGATATGCGCACGCAGTACCTGAAGGATGAAGTGGCAAAACGAATCAGCGATCTCAACGAAGCCAATAAGAAACTATTGAAAAAAACCCGAGATCTGGAAGAGATAAAAGAAAAATTGTCGATTGATGCAGTTACCGACCCACTTAGTGCTCTTTCAAACAGGCGGTATTTTCTGGATAACGCTATCCTTGCTTTTAACGAGGCCAAAGAGGCGGGACAACCACTATCACTGATGATGGTCGATATTGACCGATTCAAGGGGATTAATGACAACTTTGGTCACGATGCCGGTGATAAGGCGATCGTAGCCTGCGCAGATATTTTGAAAGCGCACGCAAATGAGACGGATATCGTTTCACGTTATGGTGGTGAAGAATTTGTGATTTTGTTGCAAAACTCAACCCTGGGTGATGCCTTGCTCAGGGCAGAGCGCATCCGTACTGATATCGAGCAGCACCCGGTGTGTTTTATTGACGATAAAAATATATTTTTGACCGTTAGTATTGGTCTGACCCAGATTAGCCCCGATGAAGATCAGAGTATTGATGATATGCTGAAAAGAGCAGATAAGGCACTTTATGCGGCCAAGGACAAGGGTCGAAATAATGTGGTCAATCTATAGCTTGTCTGGCCTTCGCTGATTTCTTCAGTAAGCAGGCACAACCACGTTTATTGCAACCTTCACTGCGGCTGTCTACAATCGGGTTTATGGTGATAAACCTGCCATTCTCATCAAAGGCAAAAATATATTCTCGCTTATAAATACTTCAGGAGTGGGTCTTGATAAAGCTGAAACACATAGTAAATAGAGTTGTTGTCTCAGAGATAAATATGCCAGCGGGCGAATTCAGTATAGGCCGTAATCCAGGCAATAGCCTGCAGTTGGATGATAGTGTTGTTAGTGGTAATCATGCACTGATAACGCTAACCCCCGACGACTGCCTGCCGAATATGTTTGAGGTCATTATAAAAGACCTGGGTAGCACCAATGGTACCTATGTCAATAATGTGTCTATAACAGAGCAGAAACTCAGGCATGGTGATTCAATTCGACTGGGCGACCACGAATTCAAGGTCTTCGATGACCAGTCTGCGATAGGTACACAGACGGAATATCACATACAGGAAGACTAGGCATCTAAAAGCATATTGCTGGTTTTCTGTATTGCTACCGTTAAACCTGCTTTCAAGGTTGATTTGCACGCTGGACTGGATCCCAGATATCAGGACTTTTATTGATATTGGTCAATATCGCCCTTGAGCGAACAGTTACATTGTGCACAATGAAATACTAAGGCGGGTGTATTCACCAGACCAATTTAGCGGATATTTTAGGAAGGGGTATGAAAAAAATACTCTTAATCATGTTTCTGTTGAGCCCGTTGCAGGCAATGGCAGCCGAGGAAGACTGGTACACCTACTGGTCATTCGGTTTTGCCAATCACAGCTACCCGGGGGATATCGAGGCATTTCTCAATATTGTGGATGCGGTTCCTGGTACTACCCGGACGCAGATTGCCATCGATATACTTGGTTTTTACTGGCCAGTTGCTGAGAAAGCGATTCTCGGCTTTGTTATCTCAGGTACTGCTGATGGTTATGTCGGTGGCCTACTCGGTGATTACCAGCTTAACCAGTACCTTTATGGTGCCAGCATTATGAAGTTCTTTGGCAAGGAGACTGGCGATGGTTTCTTCCTAAGGGGTGACTTGGGTTTTGCAGATGCAAATGAAGTTGTCAGTGGATCAGGTGTAACTTTAACGCATTCGCTTGATGGCGGCATGGGCATATTATTCGGTATTGGTTACGGGATACCGGTATCGGAAGAGTCGCGCATCCTGTTCAGTATCAATATTCACAACAATGATATTGAAAATGAAAACTGGTCGGCTGTGTCGTTTAATCTTGGTGGTCTGTGGTAATCCTGCGGTAAAGAATATTTTGCTGTCAGTATCGTCTATTAGTCGTATGCCCCTGATGGCGTAGATGCAACATCATCGGGGATACAATATTAAATAGATTAGATTTGCTTATAGTGCTACGACTTCCTGAGATTTGACATAGTCAGCATTAACGTGGGCAATACCACGGTTTACAATTTCATACCCTGAGTGGTTTTTTAGTAGTTACTCCGTAGTAACCCCGGCAGATGGCTGTTAATCCAGTGCCGGTAAAGGTTACTGGTAAAATTGGCCGGCCCCGATTTTGATGTGCTTTCTGTACAGGCTTAAATCTGCAAAACTACGCTCGCTATGCTGTATTTACTGTGCACTACATATCTGATATGTGGTTACTTTATGGCGATAGAATCAATCGTACCGAGCCTGGCTTATTGTTATTGTTAGTTATCAGTGCGCAAAAACAAATACACATTAATAGTAGAGTTATAAGTCAGATGTAAAATATAGAATGAAAGGACACCAGATAAAGCAAACAAAGGACTGGACAATTAATTAATGAAACAGATACAAGCCATACCCGGATTTATCATAGAACATTTTTCTGAGGCAGTTTATGTTGTCGATGCAGATGCAAATTTTATCGATTCAAATACGGCCGGTTATGAGTCACTGGGCTATAGCCGAGACGAGTTAACAGACTTCAAGTTCTATGATATTGATCAGGGTCTCACATCGGGCAAATGGCATTCTGCATGGCAGGAATATAAAGTACTTGGCTCGGTTGTTTCTGAGTCGGTATTTCAGGCCCAAAGTGGTGACCAGTTTCCAGTAGAAATTAGAACCAGTTTTTTTCTTCATGATAACAGGGAATACCTCTGTATTTTTGTCAGTGATATTACTGAACGTAAAAAAACAGAGCTGGAAATAGAGCAGTCCAGGAGGGAGTGGAACTATGCCATGGATTTCTTTGATGACCCCATTTATCTGCTCGACCTGGACAGACGGGTAGTACAGGCCAACCAGGCCTTTTACCGGCTGGTACATGCCAGTGAAGCAGATATTATTGGTCGTCATATCACCGAGATTCTCCACCCCGAGGGAGAGGCGGTGCCTTGTCCTGTCTGTATGGCGCAGGAAGAAAAGCGCGATGCCTCAATTATCATGGAGCCGGACCACCCTGACAATCCCGCAGGTATTCCCATTGAAGTTATCTGCCGGATAATTCGTAAGCCGGACGGCGATCCTACCGGCATCCTGATGACGATTCATGATCTTTCGCGTGCACGTGAAGTCAAGGAACAACTGATACAGTCGCAGGCAGTGTTTAAAAGCACCATCGAAGGCATCATGATCACCGATCTGAGTCTGGAGATCATTGCTGTCAATCCTGCCTTTACCGCCATAACGGGTTATACCGAAGAAGATGCATTGGGTAATACGCCACGCCTGCTACAGTCAAAATACCACGATGAGGCCTTCTACCGTGAGCTATGGTCAATACTGAAGAAGAATGGCAGTTGGCAGGGTGAGGTCTGGAACCGGCGAAAAAATGGTGAGGTTTACCCCGAATGGCTCACTATCAACATAGTCAGGGATGATGATGGCAACCCGGTCAACTATATCGGTGTTTTCTCCGATATTTCCCAGCTCAAGCAGTCGCAGACAGAGCTTGAGTTCATGGCGCATCATGATCCGCTCACAGCCTTGCCGAACCGTTTATTGTTCCATGATCGACTAAAGCATGCCATTGACAGGGCAAGGCGCAATAACAACAAAATGGCAGTCCTGTTCCTGGACCTGGATCGTTTTAAACACATCAACGACAGCCTGGGGCATACCATTGGTGACCAGATGCTGATGAAAGTGTCGCAACGATTCAAACATCAGATCAGGGAAGAAGACACGGTAGCACGCCTCGGTGGCGATGAATTTGTCATCCTGATCGAGGATCTCGACGATAGTGATATGGCCGCGGTACTGGCAGAAAAAATCAGCAAGTCACTGGAGGAGCCCTTCAGTATTCATAGTTACGAGCTGGTTGTCGGGGTCAGTATTGGTATCAGCCTGTTTCCACGAGATGGTACAACAGTAGAAGAGTTGCTGCGCAATGCAGATTCCGCCATGTACCATGCCAAGGAACTAGGGCGTAATACCTACCAGTTTTATACCCAGGCACTGACCGATCACGCCCTTGAACACCTGCTACTCGGTGGCCAGTTACGCAAGGCCATTGAACAGGACGAGCTCGTGCTGTACTACCAGCCACAGGTTGACCTGAAAAGCGGCAGCATCATTGGTATCGAGGTGCTGGTACGCTGGCAGCACCCCGAGCAGGGCATGATCATGCCGGAGCAGTTTGTTTATCTGGCAGAAGAAACTAACCTGATCATTCCCCTGGGTGAATGGGTATTACACCATGCCTGTGCACAGGCCCAGGCGTGGCTGGGCAGCGGTATAGATTTTGGCCATATCTCGGTAAACATCGCCGGGCCACAAATACTGCGAAGCGACCTGCTCGAAGTCGTGGGTAAAATCCTGGATGAAACTGGCCTACCGGCGGAACGATTAGAGCTGGAGATAACAGAAACCTTTATCATGGCCCACAAGGACAGGGTTGCGATCGACCTGTTACTGGCACTACGGAAACTGGGCATATCACTGGCAATTGACGACTTCGGCACCGGCTACTCATCACTGGCCTACCTCAAGCAGCTGCCAGTCAACAAGTTAAAGATTGATCGCAGCTTCGTCAAAGACCTGCCGGATGATGAAAATGATGCCGCCATTACCCGTGCCGTCATCGCGCTGGGCCACAGTATGCTGTACACCATTGTTGCCGAAGGTGTCGAGTCAGAGGCACAACGCAACTTTTTAGTCAGGGAAGGTTGTGAGCACGGGCAGGGATTTTACTATAGCGAACCTGTTGATGCTGAAGGCCTGGTCGCACTTATACAAAACCAGGAACAGGCAGACTGAGTTAAGTACCTCGCCGACCCGGCCTGAAGTAATGAGTGTTATCGTAAAAGCTCTCGACCTCATTACCCGCAAACCAGCCCGGCATACCGAGTACCGGGAACGGGTTCAGGTCGTGCGGCTGGCTGTACAGCTCGCCAGACTCAAAAATCATTGCCAGCTGCGCATCGATATCAGCGAGGCGCCCGGCGTGAGGCAGGGCAAAGTGGCTCTCGTCCACCAGTAGCAGAATCGCGTTTGCAGTCATGCCGATATAGGGCGAGAGCGCCTTCTCATACATGGCGTGGCCGAAGGTTGTGCACTCAAATTTACCCGCCAGTTTCTCGCGCTGCTGCCAGAACAACGGTTTCCACCTGAAGTCCCGCACCAGTTGCAGTAGTTCAGGCTCACTGCTGGTAATGACCGCACCACCTTCATCGAATAGCGACAGCATATTTTCTACCGACGTGCGCCGGCCTAACTCGCCGGCCTCAATGCGCTGCCTCGCCCGCGGTATATGGATGGCATTGATCACCGCCTTGGTCTTCGGGAAGATAAACCAGGTCAGTAGCTGGAAGAAGTCATGCCAGTTGTGCGTCCGCGTCTGGATCTCACCGTGCAAATAGATGCGCGGCGCATAGTGCTGCTCGAAGTGGCTGGGCCTGCCTTCCTGCGCGACGATCTTCAGCGCGGCGCCGTGCTGGGTACGCAGCGGTGGGCTCACGCTGTCGAACAGCTGCTGGTAGGCATCCAGCCCCGGCCACTCGGCATAGCTGCGGAACGGGGTCAGTAGTGGGCGCAGCGGCTCGAACAGGGGCTGGTCGCTGTCGAAGTCAGGGCGCCACGGCACCAGTGCATCGATACGGGTATTGGTTTTCACGTTGGTTTATTTTGAGTTTTTGAGAGGGATGAAAGATAACTGAAATGTATCTTTCTGTCATTCACCTGACTACCAGGGATAATTAAACATAATACTGGTAGCAGAGCCTTCATCCCCCACGGCAAGATCAAGACGATAGGTGTAGCCTGAGGCAGAGACCATACGCAAACCCACACCGAGAGTATCACGGGATAAATCCCACAAACCGCTCTGGCTTTCAGCAACAGTGCCTAGCTCATAAAAGAAGGCGACCTGTATAGAAGTCCGCACATCCTTCCATATCCAGTAGTTAAACGGAGTCGATTCTTCAGTGATGTTCCAGCGAAACTCAGAGCTAAAATAGGCCATGGCAGCGCCCTTAAAACGATCCATAGGATAGGCACGTAGCAGTGAATCTCCTCCAAGAGAAGCTGCCGTACCGTTACGATTAGCTGCCTGGGCATTACTCACCAGCGACTGACAAGATGCATCGGCCAGATTACAGTTATAGTGATTCGGCCCAGCCAAAATCGCAGCATCAGTCTCCCCCGGGCTATCTACGATTGCACGGGAGTTTCGATAATTAAACCCCAGCGTACTCTGTTTACCCATCGGGAAATAGAGCGACATGGAGATATCCCAGACGGAAAAATCAGGGGCATCATCAGATTGCCTGGGGGAAAGGCTATTGGTTAAAGTGAAGCTAACACCTTTTCGGGGATCATACATGTCATCGGTAAAATCGAGCGCCACTCCCCAAAAATAACTTCGATGGGGTTCGGTGAGGTCAATATCCTGTAAAGGATTACTGTCTTTATCGAGAATGCGATCCAGGTTAACCCTCTGGTAAGAAGAGCCTATAGAAAATTCGACTCGGCGTTGGTTGAATAAAAAACGGATTTGAGGATTAAAAAATTCAACATCACTGACTTCAAGATACTGGTAATCATCCTTGGAGCTATCCATCCCCCTTGTAGAATACTGTTGAACCGTCGCCTTACTAATATCATTACCCTGTAAATCAATGATAACGGTTTCATCAACCAGGTGAATATCCTCAAGGCCCAGAACATAACCCTCGACATCGCCCAGCAGCCCCACGACATAAGTATCGGTATGGCTATCGCCTATATTGGCCAATGCACCAACTATCATTAAACCGGAACCAAGCCCAGGCAGGCTATAGGGCATGGGTAAGATCAAACGTCCCTCTTGCTGGGGGAACTGGCCGCGACGTCGCTCTGATTGGAAAAAACCATCCTCATTAGCAGAAGCTACAGGCGACAATAGCGAGAAACCAAGCAAACCTAAAAACAGATAGCGAGACCTGAAATAAAATTGACCTTTCCTGTAATTTTTATACATGCCTGACTCCCGAGCTATTTCACTGGGATTCTATCAAAGATTAATTTTACATCTAAAAATTCAAGGAGCGTTACAATTTGCCCGATGATAACTGGCCACGTACATTAAGCGCTCACACCCAAATGTAAAAAAACAAATAAATAAAAAATAATGTGAAAGAAAAGGAGTGCGCTGCATTCAGTGCGTTCGCTTTTTATTGAATGCATTAGTGTTAGGGTATTGAGGTATCGACTGCCGTTACATGGTTATTACGAAATAAGTAACGATCGTTATGGCCAGGGCAACTGGTATATAGAATATCAGTGCACAAAAACCGGACAGGTCAGCGCAGGTCTTTTGCATGCCGCAGGTTTCACAGATTTTTTCTTTTATGGACATGGTTTTTACGTTTATTTTTTTCATGCTATCTCGAAGTCGTAGTGATAAATCAGCTGGAAACCCTATTGGCTACCGGCTTTAAAGCGCCAGCAGTATAGGCATCAGCGTGATTTACTAAACATGATATATATCAAGAAACCTGAAAAAAGAGCGTGGTTGGGAAGGGGTATTATTTTGCATGTGCAGGCAATAAACTTGAATTCCGCTGTGCTTTATCCAGGTCCATGCGGATGATTTAAAAATAATACACATCCCGTTTACCTGTCATATACTGTTCAAACCGCCACACACCAGGGTACAAGCCTATGAAACACAGCCTGTTAAAAATAGCCGCCTTTGTTACCGCGCTGCTGGCCTGCACCTCCCTCTGGGCAACCGAGGTTGAAACACTGCTATCTGCCGAAGAAGCGCCCGACGGCGTAGTCTTCGAAATTGTAAGCGGCGAGAAAGGCCTGCTCAGCAAGCTACTGCCCACTATCAAGGCCGACATCAAAAAACTGCGCGAGCGTTTTCCCGGTTTAGACATTGCCATCGTCACGCACGGCAACGAGCAATTTGATTTATTAACGGAGAAGCGCGACAGCGAAACCGCCACGCATACACTGGCCAAAGAACTGGTCAATGTGGATGAAGTCAATGTCCATGTCTGTGGGGAACATGCCCGCTGGCGCGACAAGGCACCGGAAGACTTCCCGGATTATGTCAATGTCGCCGCCACCGGCCCCGCGCAAATAAGAACCTATGTTGATATGGGGTATGTGGTTATTAGTTTACCGTAGGTGGGGTGGGAATTGTCAGGTTGGCGATGGGTTTAAGGGGTAGTCGTGTAGGTAAAAAAATCCCGGAATCCGCCAGGCTTCATCCGGGATCTTTGCTAATTGTTAACAGGAATTATTGAATTGTTATAGGTATTTCGACATAAAATTTAGGCCCATGATCATCTTGTATCTTAATGTTAAGCCAATAGCCTCCTGAGGGAATATCACTCAAATTCATGGATGTATTACAAGTGTATGTCGCCTGGCTGCAGGTAGCCTGGTTAACTTCAGCTACTACGACTGAATTAGGTTTATTAAGTTTGAGTTGATATTGAGTTGTACGAATAGTGTTTAAATCAAGTTGGTCTGTCCAAATCAAAATATTTAACGTAATACCTTGAGGGTAGATACCCTCAGGGGAATCAGGATCGCTGTAGTCATTAGTAATGCTCAAATTCCAGCCTTCTGAATTCGGAGAAAGAATATTGGCTGGATCAATATCATTTCCATCATTTATACCATCCCAGTCTGTGTCAGGATGTAAAGGATTCAGATCCAAGGCAATCTCATCGATAGTGAATATCCCATCGTTGTCAGAATCAGGGTACTCATAAGCGCCAATATCAGGAGCGCCATCTACTGGATTGCCATTGATATCCTGAAGAAGGACCACATCAGCTCCAGAGTTTATCGCTGGCGAGTTGGCAGTAAGAGAAAAGTCAGATATCTGAGGATCAATGGAAGGATTAGCCAGCATTGGGTCAGCAACAAAACTACCATCCAGGTCTTGTCCGCTTGCCTGTTGATAATCGCTAAATGTTGCATAGTCTCCATGCCAGTTAAATAACGGCATGCCTGCGCTACCATCCGGATAATATAAATTGTGAGAAAGAATAGAGCTATTAAGGTCGTTGCTTATTGTATTCGATCCGTCAAGCTCCAGATGTTTTTCTACAGGATCCAGAGAGAGGTTGTTTATAAATACAAATCGACCAGCAAAACTGGTGGAGCCAGAAAAATTGAATCGATTGGCATACATTATATTGTTGTACCAGTAGTTAGGTCCATCTTCCTCGCGCGGTGTGTTGTTTTGTCTAAGGCCACTGCCTTTCAATTCTTGCCCTGGTCCAAAACCATTGTTATAAACAATATTATGGTGAATTAAATTATTGTAGTTATAGCCTCGGATAGGTCCATTAGTGATCCCGTGATTATCCTGTGAGCCACCCATATATATGCCATACGTATCTATGTTATGCATAATATTGTATCTAAACACATTACCAAAGGCGGGATAGCCAGGTCCGCTCCATAGATCTATTCCGACTACTCCATCGGATCCAATATTATTTTCAA
>Ga0224501_10001776_pt1 | contig 16800 bp, 15 predicted proteins | sample SF_Oct11_sed_USG_4_FD_169105 | JGI IMG/M metagenome (GOLD analysis project Ga0224501, IMG submission 169105) | Sediment microbial communities from San Francisco Bay, California, United States - SF_Oct11_sed_USGS_8_1 | ecosystem: Environmental > Aquatic > Marine > Sediment | place: USA... | reverse complement strand
GGCCGGGCCTTGGTTTGTTGGGGCGGCTCGGTTTTTTTCAGCGGCTCCGGCGGGCAGCGGCCCCAGCATGATCAACCACGGCAGGATTAACAGTGGCAGGATTGTCAGTGGCAGGATTGTCAGTGGCATGAATAACGGTGGCCGGGTAAATAGTGGCCGGGTTAACCATGGCCGAATAAACCATGGCACAATAAACAACGCCAAGGAAAAACGAGGCAGGGAATAATGCGGTCGGAATATAGGCCGCAGGAAAATATGCCGCAGAAAAATATGCCACGCGGCAGGTATGGGGGAGAGATGCAACGGCCCCGCCGCAGGTCGGCTCCGTAGTGCGATGCCGGCAACCCGGCTACGCATTCCGCCCCCCGCCCGGAGACGGATAAGGCCATCTGCGGATGCGGCCGGGGGATTTTGGCAAACCCTGATTTTCATGGGCACATTATGGCATGTTGCGCCAAGGTTTTCCAAACCCCGCGCATCTGCTATGAATGGCATAAAGACATCCGGCGCAATCTCTCCGGGTTAATCGACGAATGCAAACGGCGGATTCATGTCCGGAAGTGGAAAAGATCAGCGGGGGCGGCCGGGTCCGGCTTTGGCGGAACGGGTATGGCTGGCGCTGGCGCTGGCGGTCGTACTGATATGGGGTGGCGGATGCGGGTTCAAAACCCCCCCTGAGCCCCTGGAGGAAAAGCTTCCTCCCACAGGAGATCTGCAGGCCCGCCAGCGGACGGACTCGGTGCTTATTTCCTGGCCCGTGCCACCCAGGGAACAGGCGGAGAAGCTGGAAGGCGTCAGGATCAGGCTGGAGAGCCGCCCCCTGGACTGCCTGAACTGTCCGGCGGGTCTGGAGCAGACCCGGTGGGTCGACGCCCGTGGCGCCAGGCCCCTGCGCCGGGATGCCGGGAAGTTCTGGCTTGTTCTGCCCCTGCCAAAACTGCCGCCGGGCCATACCCTGAGGATCTGGCTGGCCAATGTGTATCCTGAGGGCGAGTCTCCCCCCGGCACGCTGGTGGTTCTGGAACCGGCGATTGACATTCCCGTGCCCACCCTGTTGTCCGAGCCGCTGCCAGTGGCGGACAAGCCGCAGGCGGGCGGCGGAAGAAGGCTGTACTGGAAGCAGGTGCAGGAAAGGATAGCCATGGTGGCCGAAGGCCAGGGGCGCCCTGTGGAGCAACTGGTGTTCTTCCGGGGTAATATATATGGAAGGAAGCCCGGAGATCCATGGCCGGAGTTTCCCCTGAACAGGGACCCCATTGAGGATACCCAGTGGCTTCTGCCTCCGGTGCTGAGCGTCAGCCCCCAGGGCAACCTTTCTGGCGGGAGGGAACAGGCGGGCAGCGGCAAACAGATCGAGACGGCACAGGTGGAGATGGAATTTGTATTGAGATTTGTCAACAGCCTGGGTGCGGAGGGGCCGGCTTCGGCCCCTGTGACTGCCAGTGTTTTGGTCACCGCTCCCCGCCGTGCCGAGAATGGCCGGGCTGCCCCTTCAGGAAAGGAACATGAATAAAAAACTGGGGCTGAACCAAGCGGGGGGCCGGGCCGGGGCGGTTCTCCTGGTCCTCTTGCCGGCGGTCTGGCTGCTGTTGGCCGGAGGATGTTCGGCCGGCATGCCGCGCATTGAGATGATACAGTCCGCGTCCCAGCACCGTCTGGAGAAACTGGAGGCCCAACTGGCCCGGGAAGCACAGGATAATCCCGGTGAAAGCAAGCCCCTGCAGAGGCTGGCCCTGGTGCGGCTGCGGCTGGAAAAGCCTTCCGAGGCGCTTCAGTCAGCCCGGCGTGCCGAGGAACTGGCCCCCTTCGAGGCGGAGAGCCTGTATGTGTTGGGGGCATCGTATCTGGCGCTGGACCAGCCCCAGCCCGCCCGGAAGGCCCTGGAGCTTTCACTGGCCCTGGACCCTGATTTCAGGCATGCCTACCCGCCTCTGGCCCGGGCCCTGGAAATGCTGGGCGAGGATGAACGGGCCCTGGAAACGCTGGACACGGTGCTTCGCCGGGAGCCGGACCACTTTCTGGCCTGGGAGGAGAAGGCCCGGCTGCTGCTGTACCTGGGCCGCACCGATGAAGCAGACCTGGCCATCGACCTGGCCATTTCCATTTCGCCGGAACTGCTGAGATTGCACCTGTTCAAGGTGGACGTGTTGATCGCCCAGGGACGGCTGACCACGGCCGGGATGCTGATTTCACAGGCGCTGGAGGAGGAGCCGGACAACAGTGAGTGGCTGGCCCGGAGCGCCGATATCAACCGCCGGCAGGGCCGCATCAAGGAAGCCGAGGATTCACTGTTTCTCCTGCAGGAGCGCGGAGGGCTCAACCCGCACCGCCATCTCTGGCTGGAGGATATACTTTTCCGCACAGCGCGCCAGGACAAGGCCCGGGAACTGCTGGCAAACCTGCTAAAGGAAAAGCCGGGCTTCGCCCCGGCCCATCTGCGTTCCGCCCGCAGGAGCCTTTCGGCGGGACGCGCCGCGGAAGCCATGGTCACTCTGGAAAAACTGGCGGAACTGACTCCGGGCGATTTCCGCGTTTCACTTCTCAAGGCGGCGGCTTTCTTCCAGCAGGGGCTGATCGCCCAGGGGGAAAAGGAACTCAAGTCGGCGGTGGGGAGGGCGCCCAGGGCCCAGGATGTATCCATGCTCAATACCTGGCATCTGTTGATAAACCGCCGTCACGAGGAGGCCCGCCGGGAACTCTCGGAGTACTTTCTCCATTTTCCCAAAAGCCGGGAAGCCCTGTTGATGCAGGGGGTGCTGTCCATGATGCGGGGGGAGGTGAAGGAGGCCAAGTCGGTGCTGGATACATTGCCCAGCGGTTATTCCGATGCGCGGCTGCAATTCGCCAGGGCCCTGCTGGCCTGGCTCCAAAACGAGCAGGGGGAGGTGATCAGGCTGACCGCCCGGCAGACGGACGACCCCAGGGTTGCCTGGCGGATGGCCTATCTGGGTGGGATGGCCCTGGGGGTCAAGGGCCGGCCGGGGGAGGGCGTGGAGGTGATTGCCCCATTCATGCAGGAGCCCCGCGCCGAAGGGAGGCTGCACTGGCTGGGCGGCTATCTGCACATGATGGCGGGATCATCCCGGGTGGCGGAACGGGTGTGGAAGGAGGGGCTGAGTCTGTTCCCCCGCCAGCCGGCCCTGCTGGAGGCGGCCAGCAGGCTGGCCATGAACCAGAAGGACTGGAAGCGGGCCGCAGACCTGCTGGAAGGGGGGCTGAAACTGGAAGGGCCCCACCGTAGCCTGTTCCTGGAACGGCTGGAGGATGTCAACAACCGGTTGAGAAAGCCCGACCGGGAATCGGGGCTGGCCAGGTTCCTGGTGGCCTTCAATCCGCTGCTGCCCATAACCGGGGGCAGCTTCGGGGAAAGCCTTTACCACGGGTTTTACCCGGCGGACCCCCTGCAACGATAACAAGTACAATTACTTCAACCTGTCAGGGAGAGCGGCATGGCGGAATCAGTTCAGGCCAGGGGGATGATTTCAGCCGTATTTGCCGACCGTTGTCTGGTTTATTCGGATGATGGGGACTATGTGTGCGCCCTGAGGGGCCGGATGAAGGGCCGGGGCAAGCCGGTGGTGGGGGACAACGTTTTGTTCGAACCCCATGACGACGGCTCGGGACGGGTGGTCCGGCTGCTGGAGCGCCAGAGTGAACTGCTGCGCGGTCAGTCGGACCGCAAACGCTCCGGGCGGGTGAATCCGCCCCAGGTGCTGGCGGCCAATGTGGACCAGGTGGTGATCGTGTCCTCGGTGGCCAGTCCGCCCTTCAGGGAGGGGCTGATCGACCGGTTCTGGATGGCGGCAAGGCAGGCCGGCGTGGGGGCGCTGCTCTGTGTGAACAAGATGGACCTGGACCCGGCGGGAGTGGAGAGGGCCCGCGCCATATTTGCCCCGCTGGGGCTGAAGGTGCTGGGGGTGAGCAGCATCGGCGGCCAGGGGCTGGAGGAGCTTTCGCGGGAAATCACAGAACGGGTCAGCGTGCTGGTGGGGCATTCGGGGGTGGGCAAGACCAGCCTGCTCAACGCCTTGGGCGGCCACGACATGACGGTGGGGGAGGTGGATGACCGTCTGGGACGGGGGAGACACACCACGACCACGGCGCGGCTCATCAGGCTCCAGTGCGGCGGGTTCGCCATTGATTCTCCCGGCATCCGGGAGTTCGGTCTGCATGGGCTGGCTCCGGGGGAACTGGCGGACCTGTACCCGGATTTCCAGCCGTTTTTGGGCCGTTGCGGATTCCGGGACTGTGTGCACAGGGAGGAGCCCCGATGTTCCGTCCGGCAGGCCCTGGAGCAGGGAGAGTTATCCTTGGAGCGTTATCAGGGCTATCTGAAGCTTCTGGAAGAGGCGGAAGAAGCCCGGGCCGCGCTTCAACCGGGATGATAGCGGCCTTTTCCTGCCGGGAGAACAACCGGGAGGCATATACCCCGGCAAACAAAGGAGAGAATATGGCTCTGGCCCACTTGATATGCGGATCTACCGGGGCGGGAAAAACCACCTATGCCCTGAAACTGGCTGAACGGCAACAGGCCGTCCGGTTTACCCTGGACGACTGGATGAAGAACCTGTTCTGGATGGACTGCCCGGAGCCCTTGGAATACGAATGGGCCCTGGAACGGGTGAAAAGGTGCGAGGAGCGAATATTATCGGTCTGCTCGGAAATGGCCGGAATGGATGTGGAAATTGTGCTGGATTTCGGTTTTTTTGAGAAAGCCCAGCGCGAACGGGTGATGCAGGCCCTGGACGACATGGGTATTGCCTCCAGGCTGCATTATCTGCCTGTTCAGGCCGGGGAGCGCTGGAAAAGGGTGGACATGCGCAACCGTTTGCGGGGCGGGACATTCTTCCTGGAGGTCAGCCGGGGGATGTTCGATTTCTGCGAGAATTTATTCGAAGAGCCGGATAAATCCGAACTCAGAGGAGCCGTGATTGTAGATGGTGAGGCCGGCCTGGTCTGATAAGGGCCGAAGCCGAACAGCCGGCCTCAGGTCTGGGGTCATACCCCGGACGTCAGGTTCTTTGGTCTGCCTTTTTGCCGGTAAGCAGCCTCCACAGCCAGGCCAGGGGGTCGTAGAACGCTCCGGCCACCCGTTCCTTCAGGGGGATGATGGCGTTGTCGGTGATGCCGATTTCCTCCGGGCAGACCTCGGTGCAGCATTTGGTGATGTTGCAGTAGCCGATCCGGAAGTCGTCCTTGAGTTCCCGCAGACGGTTTTCCGTGTCCAGGGGGTGCATCACCAGCGTGGCGCAGCGAATGAGAAAGCGCGGCCCGATGAAGTCGGTGATCTTGTGGTCACGCATGACATGGCACACGTTCTGGCACAGGAAGCATTCGATGCACTTGTGAAACTCCTGGATCCGCTCCACATCCATCTGCATCATGCGGTGCGTGCCGTCGGCCTGACGGGGCTGGGGCTTCAGCGGCCGGATGCGCTTGTTTACCTCGAAGTTCCAGCTGACATCGGTCACCAGATCCTTGACCAGCGGAAAGCGCTTCATGGGCTCCACCGTCACCGGCTTGTCCATGGGCAGCACATCCATGCGGGTCATGCACATCAGGCGCGGCTTGCCGTTTATCTCCGCTCCGCAGGAGCCGCACTTGCCGGCCTTGCAGTTCCAGCGCACCGCCAGATCGTTGGCTTCCGTGGCCTGGATCTCGTGAATGGCGTCCAGCACCACCATGCCCTCGCTCAAGGGCACCTTGTACTCCTTGAGTTCGCCTTTTTCCTTGTCACCGCGAAAAACGCGGAAGGTCACCTCTTTCAAGGTCGTTCCTCCTCAATAGCTTTAATTGGTTCAGGCCAGCAGTTCTTTCAACTCCTCCGGCATTTCGCTCTTGGGCTCGTGCTTCCAGGTCATCTTGCCGCCTTTTTCCTTCACAATGGTAATGACTTTTTCGAATTTCTCCGTTGAGTCCGGGAAGTCCTCGCGGGTATGTCCTCCGCGACTTTCCTCCCTGTGCAGGGCGGAAAGGCTGATGGCTTCCGAGACCGTCAGCAGGTTGCGCAGGTCCAGAGCGTAGTGCCAGCCGGAATTGAAGTGCCGGTTGCCCTCCACCTTCACCTTTGCGGCGCGCTCCTTCAGCTTTTCCAGTTCCACAAGGCAGGTCTCCAGCTCGGATTTGACCCTGACTATGCCGGAGTTCAGCTCCATGCAGGACTGCAGATCCTGGAATACCTGGTAGGGGTTCTCCTTACCGGAGTCCTCGAAGGGGGCAATTGCCACTTTTTCCACCTGCTTGAGCTGGGCGTCGCTGATCTTAATGCTGCTTTTCAGGCTCTTGGCATACTCGGCGGCATACTGACCGGCCCGGCGTCCGAAGACGATGAGGTCGGTGAGGGAGTTTCCGCCCAGGCGGTTGGCTCCATGCAGGCCCCCGGCGGCCTCTCCGGCCGAGTACAGTCCCGGGACATCGCTGCCGGCGGTTTCCGGATCAACCAGCACCCCGCCCATGATGTAATGGCAGGTGGGCCCCACTTCCATGGGCTCCTTGGTTATGTCCAGATTGCCCAGGTGCTTGAACTGGTGGTACATGGAGGGCAGCTTGCGCTTGATGTATTCAGGCGAGCGTTGCGAGGCGATGTCCAGGAAGGCCCCGCCATGGGGACTGCCCCTGCCGGCCAGTCTTTCCGCACGGATGGAGCGGGCCACCACGTCGCGGGTGAGCAGCTCGGGTGGCCTGCGGGCGTTGGGGTCTTTTTCCAGCCAGCGGGAGGCCTCCTCGACGGTGTCCGCCGTTTCCGCGGCGAACATCTCGGGGATGTAGTTGAACATGAAGCGTTCGCCCAGGTTGTTCTTCAGGATTCCTCCGTCACCGCGCACCCCTTCGGTAACCAGGACTCCCCGCACCGACGGGGGCCAGATCATCCCGGTGGGGTGAAACTGCACGAATTCCATGCCCACCAGCGAGGCGCCCGCCCGGTAGGCCAGGGCCTGCCCGTCACCGGTACATTCCCAGGAATTGGAGGTAAAGCGATAGCATTTGCCCACCCCGCCGGTGGCCAGAATGACCGCCTTGGCCTTGAAGATCACGAACTTGCCGCTTTCGCGCCAGTATCCAAAGGCTCCGGCGATGCGGTCTCCGTCCATGAGCAGTTCCACGATGGTGCATTCCATGTAGATATCCACGCCCTGGTGGATGCCGTGGTTCTGCAGGGTGCGGATCATCTCCAGCCCTGTGCGGTCGCCCACATGGGCCAGCCGGGGATAGCGGTGTCCGCCGAAGTTCCGCTGGGCGATGCGCCCGTCCTCGGTGCGGTCGAACAGGGCCCCCCATTCCTCCAGCTCGTTAACCCGGTCCGGGGCTTCCTTGGCGAATATCTCCACCATCTTCCAGTTGCCCATCATCTTTCCGCCGCGGATGGTATCGCGGAAATGCATTTTCCAGTCGTCCCGGTCGTCGGTGTTGCCCAGAGAAGCGGCCATGCCGCCCTCGGCCATCACGGTATGGGCCTTGCCCAGCAGGGATTTGCTGACCAGACCCACGGAAACTCCCAGGGCCGAGGCCTCGATGGCCGCACGCAGTCCCGCCCCGCCGGCGCCGATTACCAGTACGTCGTGTTCGTGTATTTCGTGACTCACCTTAGAGAATCCTCATATCTGTGATGATGCCCATGGATACCAGGCGAACGTAGGCATCAGAGAAGCCCACCCAGAACAGGCTAATCCAGGCCCATTCCATGTGCTTTTTATTGAAGAACGTCACAACGCGCCATAACAGATGGCGCTGTTTTCCCATGGAGGCGCAAGAGTAGCAGTCCACATTGCCGCCCACCAGATGCCGGAAGGAGTTGCAGCCGAAAGTGAACGCCGCGATAAAGACGGCGTTCAGGGTAAGCACTATCGAGCCCACGCCAATGCCGAAGGACCCGTCGAAGTTGAAGGCGATGATGGCGTCATAGGTCAGGATGACCACGAAGAGCATCGCCAGGTAGAAGAAAAACCGGTGCAGGTTCTGAAAGATGAACAGCGCCCTTTCCCCGCGGTATTTGTGGGGGGCGGCCGCAACCGCGCAGGCGGGCGGCATGGCCATGAAGGCCCGGTAGTAGGACTTGCGGTAATAATAGCAGGTCAGACGGAATCCGCCGGGAGCCCACAGGATCAGGATTGCCGGGGAAAGCGGCCAGCCCTCGGGCTTGATAAGGGGCGAATAGAATGGGGACAGGTATGGCCCCCAGGAGTAGTGTTCGCCCTGCAGGGCGGCCCAGGTGGTGTATACGGTGAAAGCCAGCAGCCCCATGGCAGTCGCCATCGGGCCAACCCACCAGTTATCTTCGCGCCGGGTTTCCAGAAACGGCCTGCTGACCGAGGACCCCGGTGTGGTTTCGCTCATGGATAGTTTCCTTTTACTTGGTGAAGTGTGTTTTCGGCCTCAGCCGGACCGTCTTGTTGATCGCCGCCTTGCTCCGGAATCTCCCTCGCCGGGGCGTTGCAATCTTGCAAATCAGGAAGCCCTAAGATAGTAGACCCCCCTGAATACTGTCAAGTAATTTGGTGGCAGGGGGTCCTTTCCGCACAATAGCCCGCGGGGATCAACCATGGCGGAATCCTCCCGCCCGCCGGGGCAGTTCCTTTCGCTGGAGGCGGCCCGGGCGTATTGCTCCGGGCTGTCCCGCGCAGTTCGCCTTCAGGAGTGATGTTGGGTGTGGTAACAGCAGGGTAGTGGAGTGCGGCGGGCAGGGAGGCTGTGTGCCCCCTGGCCCGCCTGAAAACATGCCTTCCGGATCAATGGTTGTGCTGCATGCCGCCGCCCATTTTGCCTTCCATGGGCTTACCTTCCTTGATCACGGCCTTGATGGTCACCGGAGGGGCGTGGCGGAAGGTCAGCTTTATCTCCACCTCGGTGCCCGGTTTGGTGGGGCCGGTGAGTCCCATGATCATGACGTGGTACCCGCCGGGCTTCAGTTCTGCATGACCGCCCTTGGGCAGAGCGATTTCGGCCACCTGGTTCATCTCCATCATTCCGTTCTTCATCTGGGAAAGGTGCAGTTCCACTCTTTTGCCCAGCGAGGTTTCGGCCTTCACCAGGGCGTCGTCCATCTTGCCCATGTTGCCGATGGTCATGAAGGCCGCGGTGGCGGGAGCGTTGCCGGGCACTGCCCTGACCCAGGCGTCCATGACGTGGATTTCACCCATGTGGGTATCCTCTGAGGCGAAGGTGTTTCCGGTTGTCACTGCGGTGAGCAGCAGCCCCAGCAGGGCCACGATCATAAGGATGGCCTTGGAAAGTGATTTTTCAAACTGATTGATGTTGTTCATGGTATGTCCTCTTGTTTTGCTTGGTTTAATGTTTGTTTTCCTGGGCTGTCTCCCGCCCTGTTCAGGCGCGGCGGCTATTTTTTGGTGCCGCCCCTGAGGAGCTGGCGCACATCACGGGCGAGAACATTGACGTTCTCATCATGATGATAGACCGCCCGGGTGCGTCCCTGATCGTCGATCAGATAAATAAAGTCTGTATGAGCGACAAAATAAACTTCCGGATCTTCCGTAAGACGCTTCATGAAGGCAGATTTATACATCTTGGCGACCTTTTTTATCTCGGCCATCGTACCGTGCAGCCCGATAATCTCCTTGCCGAAATGTGACACATAGCGGGAAAGCAACTCCGGCGTGTCGCGTTCCGGGTCCACCGTGGTGAACAACACCCGGAAGTTTTCGGTGTCCGGGCCCAGTTCAGCCAGCAGCGACTTCAGTGAAACCAGGATCGTGGGGCAGATATCGGGACAGTGGGTATACCCGAAGGTAAGCAGAACCACCTTGCCCTTGAAATCGGACAGGCTCAGCTTTTTCCCGTTCGGGCCGTTGAGCGTGAACTCCCCGCCGATCTTGGTCATCAGGGGCAGTTCCTCCTCGCTGGCCAGGGCCGTCTGCCGGAGAAAAAAAATCAACACCGGCAACAAAAGGGCTGGCAAAATAAATCGTCTGATCAAAATAAACCTTCAATTATCCGTGGGCCGGCTGAAAAGACCTTGATTCTCCAGGGCTTTACAGGCCGGACCGGTTGTGTGAAAACCCAACTGTTGTGGGATGCGCTTACAAAAGATCAGGCGGCCGGCGGGGGAGGACGGGCGAACAGGTGAAAGGCCAGCCTTTCGGAGGGCGGAGGCAACGGAATGACCGCCTTCGCGTGGGTCAGGGGCGTGGGCCCGGCAACCAGGTGCAGGGCGGGCCCCAGCGGGGTTCCCCATTGTGGTTGCAGGCAGAACGGACAGTGCGGGAAACTTCCCGGAGTCCCGGGGGAGCTTCCGTCACCCTCCGGATTGTCGCTTTCCAGGGGACGCAACCCCATTCCCGTCAGGGCTTTTGATCCCAGCGGATCGCAAAATATGGGGGTGAAGCCTTCGGCAGAAGAGCCCGCGCCCGATAGGGCCGGGTAAAGGCCGCTTTGGAACAGGGTCATCCCGGCCTGGTGTTGCAGCAGCATCACCACCAGCGCAATGGCGGCCAGCGCCCCGGCGGAGCCTGGGCGGGCGGTAGCTTTCCTTTGCGGGATTCCCATATGGCTGATATCAGAAGTAATTATATTTCAGTAAACTCGCACCCGGGCTTTCGTGATCTGTGCCTGTCTGCTATCCGCGTTCGAACTCATTCCCGGGCAAACCGGCGGCTCTTTCCGGACCGGGGCTCTCCCGCCGCAACAACCGCGCAAAGATCAAGGCAATTCAAGGTGTTTCCCTGTCAGCATGTTATCCCGATTGAAAGGAGGGGGTCAAACAAAAGCCGCCGGCAGGGCCGGGGAGGGGTCTGACCCCGGCCAGCCCGGAAGCGGTGCGGAATTATCGGGGGACATCCCGCCGCACAGGCGTTTAATATTGGAAGACCCTCAGCAACTGCGGGTGCCGGTTTTTTTCGTTCATTCAGGGCGGCCTGGTGTGGCGAACCTTGAAAAATTCTTTAGAATGAAGAAGAAGGACCGGAAAACAGTTTATTAACCGTCCGGACGCGTAACCCGGCGCTGGTGAAAAGCCGGCGGCCTGCGGCAGCGTCCGGCATAAGGCAGAACAGGATATTCAGACCCATGGCAGACTTCAAGAAGATATTCAAGGTGGTTGGCGAAGGCTCAGGCGATGCTCCTGCGCCCTCGGGCGACCCGGATGTGAAGAAACGCATTGCCGATGATATTGCGGCCAACACGATACTGATATACATGAAGGGCACGGCGGATTTTCCACAGTGCGGCTTTTCGGCCAGCACGGTGGCTTTGTTCCAGCAGATGGGAGTGCCCTTTGCCACCCGCAATGTGCTCGAGGACCCCGAATTGCGCCAGGCCATCAAGGAGTTTTCCAACTGGCCCACCATCCCCCAGGTGTACATCGCCGGGAATTTTATCGGTGGATGTGATATTGTGACGGAGATGAACGGGCGGGGCGAACTGGAATCCCTGGTGCGGTCCGCGCTCGGGCAGTGATGGGGATGGCTGCCGGGCGGGCGGTTAAGTTATTCCGCCGGCCTGGACGCCACTGGCGACAAAACGGCTTGAACAGCCCCCATAAAACAGGAAAAAGGACGGCCGCGTGATCCGGCTTTTTGATGACAAGCCATGCATCTTTCATTTGTAATTCCCGTTTACAACGAAGAGGAATCCCTGCGCCAGCTCACCGCGGGCATCCTGGAGCACTCCCGGAAGCACCGGGTGGAGATACTGTTTGTGGATGACGGCTCCACCGATGGCTCGCTGGGGGTGATCAGGGAACTGGCCAAAAAGCACACGCAGGTGCGCTATATCGCCTTCCGGCGCAACTTCGGCAAGTCAGCCGCGCTGGATGCGGGCTTCCGCGAAGTCACCGGCGAGGTGGTGTTCACCATGGACGCCGACCTGCAGGACGACCCCGCGGAGATTCCCGCCTTTCTGGAACGGCTCGCCCAGGGGGCGGACATGGTCTCCGGCTGGAAGAAAAAGCGCCACGATCCCATCACCAAAACCCTGCCCTCCAAGGTGTTCAACTACATGATCCGCCGGATGAGCGGCATCAACCTGCACGACTTCAACTGCGGCTTCAAGGCCTATCGGCGGGAGGTGGTGGCCGAGCTGCGGGTGTACGGCGAGATGCACCGCTTTCTGCCCGTGCTGGCGGGTTCGCGGGGGTTCTCCGTGGTGGAGATACCCGTGCAGCACCACGCCCGGGCCTACGGGCGATCCAAGTTTGGCATCGAGCGCATCATGCGGGGCTTTTTCGATATGTTCACGGTGTTTTTTCTCACCGGCTACCTGGCCCGGCCCATGCACCTGTTCGGCGGAATCGGAATCGTCTCCACCCTTTTGGGAACCCTGACCCTGTTCTACCTGTACGGGGCCAAGCTCATCACCGGGGAGCCCATCGGCCCGCGTCCGCTGCTGTTCATCACCTTCTTCCTGATGGGCATCGGCATCCAGGTGCTGCTGTTCGGGCTGATCGCCGAGCTGGTGATCCATATCCGCAAATGGGATCTGCCGGACTACTCCATCCGGGAACAGTCCGGCAGCGATAAAAGGCGCGGGAAATGACTGAGGCCGGAACCCGGAGGGAGGGAGGAGGGCCACGCGTGTACGGTCTGCCGGGCTGGTTTCTGGCGGCTCTGGCCGCGAGCACCCTGGCCAAGCTGTATCACCTGACCGGCCCCGCCACCGACTGGCACAGCTGGAACCAGATCACTACCCTGGCCCAGGCCCGCTACCTGTATGACAATAATTTCGCCGAGATACTGATTCCCAGGGTTCACCTGTTCACATCCCTGGAGCCGGACAGCAATATTGTTTTCGGCGAGGCCCCTGTCATCCATACCCTGATCGCCCTGGGGTACTTCCTGATCGGAGGCGAGGCGGAGTGGGTGGGGCGGCTGATCAACATCGTCATTTCCGGTGCGGGCGCGGTTTATCTGTACCGGCTGGTGGAAAAATCACTATCTCCCGCCGGTGTTTTCACCGCCATGATGGTGTACCTCTTTTCCCCCATGAACCTGTTTTTCCACCGCAGTGTGATCACCGATGTGGGAATGGTGAGCTGCACCATTGCCGGGCTGTATTATTTTTCGCTGTGGCTGGAAACGGGCCGCCGGGGGCTGGGGCTGGCCGCCGGGGCCGCCATTTCCCTGGCCGCGTTGTTCAAGGCATACGCGCTGTTCATGGGCGTACCGTTCTTATGGCTGATAGTCAGAAGGCGGGGCTGGCGCTCCGTGGCCGACCCGTGGCACCTGCTCATCGCGGCGGTCTGCGTGCTGCCGGTGGCGGCCTGGCTGTATTGGGGGCTGGCGATTCTGCCGGCCCGGATTCCCGGAATGCTGAGCATCGTATCCTCCGGGGGGCTTGTCGGCGACCCGGGGCTGTTGCTCGAACCCAGGTTCTATCAACGGATATTGACCATACTGGCCGATTTCACCCTGACTCCGGTATTTGGGGCACTGGCTGTCTACGGAGCCTGGCGGGCCTGGGGCGCACAGGCGGGCAGGCAGGGGCCGTCCGCTCCAAACCGGGCCCGGGTGCCGGACTGGCTGGCGGGATGGCTGCTGGGGCTGCTGGTGTATCTGGTCATAGTAAACAAGGGCAACTACGTCCATGATTATTACCAGCTGCCCTTTCTGCCCGCGCTGGCCATTCTGGGAGGCCTGGGATTCGCGGCGCTCTGGGAGGGAAACTTCCTGCGCCTGGGGATGAGACGGGGGCGCCTTGTGCTGCTGGGGCTGGCCGGGCTGTCTTTGTTGTATGCAGGACTTCTTTCCGCTGGCAAACACCGCCGGGCCGGATATATATATGACGCTGGGCTGGCGGTGAAAAAAGCGGCCCTGCCGGGCGAAAGGGTGCTGTTTCACCAGATGAGGGGCTTTCATCAGGTGCTCTTTTATACAGGCGCGGAGGGCTGGAAGCTCCCGGATGAAATATCATCCCGGCAGGAGCTAAGTGAATACTACGACCGGGGTGCCCGGCTGATCGTGCTGGCCCTGAGCCAGGCTGACTGGGAGGGAAACCGGCAGCCGCTGGCGGGCCTGGAAAGGCTGGCCGCCCAAGGGATGCTTGTCAGGGCCGCCCATTCCCGGGAATCCACCGACCGGTCGGGAAACAGAATTCCCTGGGTAGTGTACCGCATTGCGGAACGACCCTGAACACGCAGGGAGGCACCGCCGGGGCGCCAGGGATATATATGGCGGCCCCTAAACAGGCCGGATGGACGTTTACCTATGACCACGGGAAAAATTTATCAGCTCATAACAGGGCCGCTCAGCCGTTTTTCCATCTCCCGGTTCGCCGCCTCCTCTGTGGTGGCCACGGCGGTGGACTATCTGGCGTATGTGCTCATCTCGCGGCTGATTGCCCCGGAGACGGCCAACCTGATATCACAGTCCATGGGGCTGGTGGTGAACTTCACCCTGCAGCGCATGTTCGTCTTTCCGGGAAGCCGGCGCAGCGTAAAGGCGTCATTCGTGATAAGTTTTTCACTTTCCCTGGTTGGAATTTTACTGGCGACCGGGATAATATTCCTTATACGTCTTTTGGATGATGAACTGGTGTTGCTGCCCAAGATAACGGCGACCTGCTTGGTGTTTTTTTACAATTACTTTTCCAAGAAACACTTGGCGTTTCCTGCCGATAACAACACCGGTGACCAGTCCGGCAGCGGCGCGGCCGAGCCGGGTTTGACAAGGGAGGAGCCTTGAGCGGGATATGAAGAGAAAAGTCGTGATGGCCTGGAGCGGGGGCAAGGACAGCGCCCTGGCCCTGTGGCGGTTGCAGAACAATCACATGTTTCAGGTGGAGGGCCTGCTGACCACCATCAACCGGCACTATGACCGCGTCAGCATTCACGGGGTGCGGCGCATGCTGCTGCGGGCCCAGGCCGAGTCGCTGGGCCTGAAGCTGCTGGAGGTGACCCTGCCCCAGCATGCCGAGGACGAGGTTTACGCCCGGGCCATGAACAACGCCATGGATTTTCTGCTGGAGCGCGGCGTGGAAACAGTCGCCTTCGGGGATATTCTGCTGGAGGATGTGCGGCTGTACCGCGAGCGGATGCTTTCCGGCAAGAATATGCGGGCCGAGTTCCCCTTGTGGCGTGAAAACACCACCGAAATGTCCCGGGAAATCATCAACTGCGGATTCAGGAGCGTGGTGGTCTGCGTGGACCAGGAACGCATGCCCGTGGATATGCTGGGGCGGGTGTATGACGAGAGCTTTCTGGACGATCTTCCACCGGAGGTGGACGCCTGCGGTGAGAATGGAGAGTTTCACACCTTCACGGTTCAGGGCCCCAACTTCAGGCATGATGTTCCCGTAATGCTGGGACCCCGGGTGGAGCATGACAACCTGAGTTATGTGGACATGACTCCGGTAGCACGTGGTTGAAACGGATTCCCCATCATAATTGCAGAAAACATACTGGTGTCTCATGGCCAGTGAACCCCCCATCTGCCGGGATGGCCGGCGCGGTGAATACCCGGGGGGCGTCGGCGGACCTGTGGCCTTTTGCTCATGGCCCCAGGGTTTTATCCACATTTTTGATACATAAAAGGCTGGGTTAAAAAAAATGTTGCAGGATATCGAAATAGCGCAGAAAACCACTCCCCGGCCGATTGATAAGGTGGCCGAGGAAGCCGGCATCCCCCAGGAGCACCTCTATCCCTACGGCAGGTACAAGGCCAAGCTCAGCCTTGAGTTCTGCAAGCGGGCCATGGGGAGGAACGGAAGCCGCCTGGTGCTGGTAACGGGGATCAACCCCACACCGGCCGGCGAGGGCAAGTCCACGGTCACTGTGGGTCTGGGCGATGGCTTGAGGCGGATCGGCAAAAAGTCGGTGATCTGCCTGCGTGAGCCGTCCCTGGGGCCCTGCTTCGGGATCAAGGGCGGCGCGGCCGGCGGGGGGTATTCCCAGGTCATCCCCATGGAGGACATCAACCTGCACTTCACGGGGGACTTCCACGCCATCACCTCGGCCCACAATCTTTTGGCCGCCATGATCGACAATCACATCCACCAGGGCAACGAACTGGGCCTGGATGTGCGCCGTCTGTTGTGGGACAGGGTGATGGACATGAACGACCGCGCCCTGCGCAACATCATCGTGGGCACCGGCGGGCCCCGCGACGGCATACCCCGGCAGTCCAAGTTCGATATTACCGTGGCCTCGGAAGTCATGGCCGTGCTCTGCCTTGCCGAGGGGCTGGGCGATCTCAAGAGGCGCATCGGGGAGATGGTCATCGCCGAAACCAAGGAGGGGGAATACTTCCGGGTGCGTGACATCAAGGCCCAGGGAGCCATGACCGCCCTGTTGAAGGAGGCCCTTTCGCCCAATCTGGTGCAGACCCTGGAGGGAACGCCGGCCCTGGTGCATGGGGGGCCGTTCGCCAACATCGCCCATGGCTGCAATTCGGTGATGGCCACCAAGGTGGCCATGAGCCTGGGGGATTATACAATCACCGAGGCCGGCTTTGGCGCAGACCTGGGCGCGGAGAAGTTCTTTAACATCAAGTGCCGCATTGCCGGACTCATCCCGGATGCCGTGGTGCTGGTGGCCACGGTGCGGGCCATGAAAATGCACGGGGGAGTTCCCAGGAAGGACCTGAAGCAGGAAAACCTGGAGGCCCTGGAGAAGGGTTCGGTGAACCTGCGCCAGCATCTAGAGAACCTCCGCAAGTTCGGTTTGCCGGTGGTGGTGGCCCTGAACCACTTCAGTCACGATACCGGGGCCGAGGTGGAACTGGTGGCGGCCAAGTGCGCCGAATGGGAGGTGCCCATGGTGGTGAGCCGGGGCTGGGAACTGGGCGGAGAGGGCACCACCGATCTGGCCCGGGCGGTGGATGAAACCATCAGCTCCAACCCTGGCAGCTTCAGGCT
>Ga0224501_10001775_pt1 | contig 16805 bp, 23 predicted proteins | sample SF_Oct11_sed_USG_4_FD_169105 | JGI IMG/M metagenome (GOLD analysis project Ga0224501, IMG submission 169105) | Sediment microbial communities from San Francisco Bay, California, United States - SF_Oct11_sed_USGS_8_1 | ecosystem: Environmental > Aquatic > Marine > Sediment | place: USA... | reverse complement strand
GAACAGATGCTAGATCAGCGATTCTTTGGCTGAGCCTCCCTTTGTGCATGGTGCCCTTGGAAGCCAGGGCCCCCATCATGTTCTTCAAACTCAACGTGATGGTGGCTATCCTGTGAGGCTTAAGCTTTGGAACGCTGATTATCGTGCTTTCTAAAGCAGTTTTGGCAACCCTCACGCTCTTAAGCGACAGTGGGTCAGGCGGTTTGACCTCAACAAACTCATCTTTGTTAAGGTCAACAAGTTTTACACCCCACCTTTCAGCAACGGCGTCAACACCAGCAACTTGAAAAGCTTCGAAGGTGTCTGCAAAACCGCTTCCCTCACCTATGACAATTTCCTCCACTTTACGTTCCCTCAAAAACTTAACGATCCCTTCTAAGACTCGGGCGTCTGTTGTGATTCCGGTTGAAGGGTGACTGGAATTTATGTAGTTGGGCTTGATCAAAATTGGCTTTTTCTCAGAGAGCAAACCATCCACGTCAGACCCTATCTTTTCAAGAGCTTCAACGGTCATTTCGACAGGTCTTGTTCCCTTGACAATAGCGACTCTACTCATTTGGGAGCACTTACCGTTGTCAAACACCACACGCCAATTTGAATGTTTCTTTTCTAAGGCTTCGGCGCGCAAAATCGAGCGCGTAGACTTCCTTAGAATCCCTCAAGACAGCGCGGTATGCACAATATTATATGCGAGCACATAAAGGGCGGTACGCGCGCACACAACAGTAACATGAGCTCAAAAATTTCATGCCGCACCCGCGCAAGATTAATTTATCTGCGTCTCAGTTTTCTAGTGTCATGGACTTACTGAACTTCGTTGCGACAGTTGTTCTTCTAACTGCTTCCGGCGCCTTGGCTCCAGGTCCCTTGTTTTTCGTCACAGTCTCTCACGGTGCTAGGTCGGGAGCCAAGAGCGGTTTGGTGTTTTCAATAGCGCATACTTTGGTTGAGTTCTCTCTTGTCATGCTGTTGGCGTGTGGTCTCCTGACGGTTGCGAATGAGCCTGTTGTTAAGCTCACTGTTGGGGTCGCTGGGGGTGTGGTTCTTGTTGTTTTTGGTATCATGCAGATCCGTGGCTCCCTCAGATCTAGATTCGATGAGACTAGATCCGGGGGAGTGGCGACGCGGAATCTTCTGTTGATAGGGTTGGCCTTTACCGGCTTGAATCCTTTCTTCGTTGTTTGGTGGCTCACGGTTGGCGCAAATCTGATTCTTCTTTCCCTTGAGTTTGCTTCCTTAGCTGGGGTTGTGTTCATGTATATCTGTCACGTGTGGATGGACTACGCTTGGCTTACGTCTGTTGCCCATTTTTCGAAGATGGGAACCAATGTTGTAGGATTTAAATGGTATAGGCTCATTTTGACTGTGTTCGGGGCGGTCCTGATCTATTTCGGTCTCGCCTTTCTCGTCAATTCTTTAGGCTTCTAAAAGTTTCTTCGGTTTGGCGAGATTCTTGGTTTGCATGGGGGCGCTATTCTGCGCATTCGGTGACCAGTTTCTGCAGTTCTTCCGTTCTTGTCTCTTCGAATGCGCGTGCACATAAGCGGTACAGGAAGAACAGCGTGGCGCCTGGAACTAGGAGAAATCCGCCTAAGATGCCGAGAAGTAAAAGCATATTCTCATCTAGAGAACGCATGTCGAATCTGTTAATATAGGAGTTGTTTCGCAACCGGTCATATATCGGAAAACAGATGCGCCCGCATCATTGTTGAGTTGTGGAATCTCTTTTATGCTTGAACGTGTGAAAACAATCTTTTAGGGTGTGAGTGACCTATGGTTTATTGCACTGAGTGTGGCACCAAAAACGAAGAAGATGTTGAATACTGCATTAAGTGTGGGGCAAACCTGTGGGTCCCACGGGAGAAAAGGTTGGAAAGACGTGCGAAGGAATGGGGCGAAGAATTTGGGAGACGTGCAGAGGAATGGGGAGAACAGTTTGGAAGGCGTGCGGAAAAAGAATGTTTTGGACTCCCTCACGGCGGCGCAATCGTAGGCCTAATCATTGGCGCAATAATAATACTTTTAGGACTGTCCCTAGTGCTTGGAATAGAAATATGGAATTACCTATGGGCCTTCATCATAATCGTCATCGGGCTACTCATCGTCGCCGGGGCCATCTACAGCTTCAGCCGTAGATCTTGACCTTCCCCTCTTTTTTCTAACGCGCGCGCAAGCATAGACTGTCCTTCAAACGTCAAACTAAACACAATGACCCCACCAAAAAGCGCACCGAGACGCCATCGCCATAATAAAAGCCCACACCTTCACCAAAAGATCCAGCGTCAAACCAAGGACCTTGATGCCTCTCCCAAGACGACGCTTGTCGTCGTCCTGCGTTTCTGCATCTGACGGTCGACAACAACTACACAACCTCTGAAACACCTGCATAAGCCTTGACCCAGCTTAGAAGTAGTTGTTGATAAACGCAGGAAAAAACCAACAACAACTGCAGCTTCCAGATCAACTGCCCACCCACTGAAAAACTCAATCTAGAAGTAGTTGTCACTAAGGACTTCACGACGACTACTACTTCTACATCAACCTCACATTAATCGCCAAGAATTAAGGAAGTATGCGCACGAAAATCTGGGAAATGCGTAAGCGACTCTGGTTGGAGTAAAGAATTTAATTCTGGTTTTCCTTTTTTCTCAAGGAGGTGCTGGAAGATGCCAGAGCGTAGACGGAAGAGGCGGTTTTTTGACATCTTCGGCTTTGGTGAGGAAGATTTTCTGTTTGGAGGAGAACCAACTGAGGGCGGATCCGGATATTCGATGTCTGTAACCTACGACGAGAAGGGCAAGCCTGTGGTTCAAGTCAAAACTCAAGGAGACACAGACACCACAAAGTTGCGTAGGGACATAGAGCAACAGTATCCGGAGGCAAAGATTGAAGGGCTAGAGAAAAAACCCCTGATCAGAATAATAGACGAAAAGGAAGAGGAGAACAAATCCGAGGCTGAAAAGGAGAAACGCTGAAAAGAGTTTTCAGTGGAAAGTCAAAAACAAGTCACATTTTTGGTTAAAATTGTCCTAAATTGATATTACGTTTTTCATTCCTGGTCTTTCACCCAAAAATCGACCAATACACATGAGATTAAATATTAGTAACAAGCCTCTCTTATATATTTTCCACCCGAAACAACACGACATTTTATTAGTGAAATTGACGATTGTTTTGTTAGGAATGGACCATGTCTGAAGAAGAAGGAAGGAAAAAGGCGGTTTTTCCGTCTCCATTTCCGTCTAGAAGACCGGAGAGGCCTGAGGAAAGAAGGTGGCCGTCGCCAACCCCGATGCCCCTGGTTCCAACCGAAAACATCGACAAAGTCATCAAACAGATACTGAACCGACTGGATGCCATAGAAAAACGGCTGGAAAGAATAGAGAAAATGCTTATGGCAAAACAACTTCCTGTATAGAACACCAGGAATTTCGTCGTCAAGAACCACATCTTATCGTTCACCCTAAAACAGAAAACCGCGCCCTTTTCTCACGTACCCACCCGTGACAGGGATGGACTGACCACACTTAGCACATTTCTTATCACCAGTTATCCTGTAGCGAACTATTCGGTAGCCAAATCTGTGGATGAGCCTTTCCCCACAGTTGGGACAATAAGTGTCTTCGTATCCGTGGCCCTGAACGTTTCCCAAGTAGGGATAAAGAACCCCAGCCTTCTTCGCCATCTCATAAGCCTTCTCCAGCGTTCCAATCTTTGTGGACGGATTGCGAAACTTGTAGGCTGGATAATATCGAGTGAAATGCAGAGGCGTTTCAGGCCCCACCGCCTCTAGGTGTCTCTCTGTCACCCATCGTAGGCATTCTTCGTCATCGTTGACATCCGTGACGACTAGGTTAACGATCTCCACGTGGAATCCCAATTTCTTGGCTTCTCCAGCGTTTCTCCAAACCTTCTCCACGTCTGCTCCGCCACAGTATTTCCGGTAAGTCTCAGCGTCACCCTTCAAGTCGATCTTAAGCCCATCCATACCCGCTGCTCTCAGCAACTTCAAAGCCTCCAAGGTCATGTAACCGTTGGAAACGTAACAACAGTAGAGACCCTTCTCACGGGCCATCCTAAACACCGGCAAAACCCAATCCGTCAGCACAGTGGGTTCTTGAAAACTCACGCACAGACCGTTATCCTCTCCTCGAACGGCTGCTTCCACGACTTTTTCGGGAGAACAAAAACTAGATCTGGCGGGATTCGGTTCAGTTTTTGATAAATGATGATTTTGGCACCACACACAGTCGAAGTTGCACGACCATGTGGAAAAGGTTAGGGCTGTTGAGCCGGGCCAGTAATGGAAGAAGGGCTTGATTTCTATAGGTCTGCTTTCTAATGCGCTGAGATCTCCATAAACCAAGGTGTAGAGCTTACCTTCTACGTTCATTCTGGTCTTGCAGAATCCTTTCAGGCCGGGGTGAATCAGGCATCTTCTCTCGCACAGGCCGCATCTAACTTTATCCTCTTTCAGTTTCTCGTAGAGGAGGGCTTCGTGAACCGTGGAATACTGTAGTAACTCCTGCACTTTCAGCACACTGTGTATAGAAGAAATGGTTGGAGGTTACATAACCTTTTCAGAAAGTGTTGGCTAGCCTTTTCTTAGCCCTGTTCGAGCGATCAGTATTCCCACTAGCGAAAAGATCAGTGCGAAGACTATCAAGAACTGAAAGTCCGCTGTAACTTTGGCCGCGTCAAACCCTGCGTTGGAGTGGAGAATGAAGGCTCTTACGGCGTCCCCGGCGTAGGATATAGGATTGAAGTTTGCGATGGTTTGAAGCCACTGAGGCATCTGTTTTATCGGAAACAAAGCGTTGCTGGCAAACATGAGGGGCAGATTCAGCAGGTTCGCAACGGCTATGACGGTTTCGTGACTCTTGATCTGCATCGTAATAGCCAAAAACATCGATGAGAGCCCCAAACTAAGCAGGAAAAGAACTGTTACCATCCCAAGGAAATCCAAGATTCCGAAGGCGTTTCCAACCTTTAATCCAAAGGCAAAGGCGATGCTGAAGATGAGCAAAACTTGAAACATGCCCCTGATTACGCTGGAACCCACCTTCGCGAGCACAATTGATCCTCGGGAAATCGGCGCCACAAGAAGTTTGTTAAGGAACCCGAATCTTCGATCCCACACCACCGACATGCCGCTGAACATAGCCGTGAACAACACAGTGATTGACAGTATTCCGGCAGCCATATACGTGAAGTAGTCTGTTGTCCCGCCGAAGGTTTCACTTATCATCTGATTTAGAAACATGCCTATTTGATCTTGGACTTCTGGCGGTAACTGGTTAATCAATTCCGGGGAAACCGAAATAAGGCCTGTTAGGTTCAACGCTTTTCCGAAGAGACCCAACCAAATGATCGGTTGGAGGAGCATCATGAAAAGCAAGAAGGGATTCTTCACCCACTTCTTAACTTCTCTTTTGGTCAGCGCGATTGTTTCCTCTATCATTCTCTAACCCTCCTCAAAGTTCTCATTCTTCTCCAGACTTCCATGGTCTCACCTTGGGTTTCCCGTAGCGAGCGTCCGGTATATTCCAAATAGACTTGGTCAAGGGTTGGCTTTATCAACGAAACCCTGCCTATCCTCAAATCCATTTTAAGGAGATTTTCAATTATGTCCGGGAGCGCTTTCTCTCCTCTTGAAACCTTGATTCTATATGTGTCTCCGATTTTCTTAACGTCTTTCACTTGAGACAGAGATTTCAGCGTGTCCGTCTGGTCATCTTTTTTGTTGTTAAACTCCAGTTCAATTATGTCTCCGCCAAGGCTGTCTTTAAGGTTCTCTGGAGTATCTAAAGCCACGATTTTTCCTTGATCTATGATGGCTATTCGGTCGCAGAGGACGTCTGCTTCCTCCATGTAGTGGGTCGTCAGAAACATCGTAATTTTATGTTCGTCTCGCAGTTTCTTTATGTAATCCCACATGACGACTCGAGTTTGAACATCCAACCCCAGCGTAGGCTCGTCCAAAAAAAGCACCTTGGGATAGTGGATCAACCCTTCAGCAAGCTCAAGACGCTTGCGCATCCCACCGGAATAGGTTTCGACCCTCCTGTTCGCGGCATCTGTTAAGGCAACGAGGCTCAAAGCCTCCATGGTTCTTTCTCTGGCCACTTTGGTCGGAACATGGTAAAGCTTCGCTTGAAGCATCATGTTTTCCATGCCCGTAAGGTCGTCGTCGACTGTTATGTCCTGAGGCACGAGACCAACTACTTCTCTGACCTTACCATCTTGCTTTTCAACATCGAATCCACCCACCTTGGCAGACCCTTCGGTAGGGTTGAGCAGCGTTGTAAGCATGTTTATGGTGGTGGTTTTTCCAGCGCCGTTCGGACCCAAAAAGCCGAATATCTCGCTTTCCTCAACAGAGAAGGACACATGGTCCACGGCTACGAGCTGTCCGAAGCGCTTGGTTAGGTCATTGGCTTCAATGACACGCATGTTTTCTACCTCTACCTCATTCGAAGCTTGTTGTCTAACTCTAATCAGTCTTTTAACTTCTTCGCTATCTCGTTTAATCTTTCAGCGGCTTGTTCCAAGACTTCTTTAGCTTCGGTGGCAACTTCTTCTGAGTATCTTTTACGTAGGCTGTCCATGAGGCTCCAGCCAGCCATCACCAGCTTTTTTCCTGCTTCGACCAGTTCGCGTGTCTTTTCAGGGTAAGAATTAAACCAAGGAAATGCAGGGAAGGGAGGCATGAGAAATCCGAATTTTTCGCGAAGTTCTTCCTTTCTCTTCACATGTTCTTGAAGAAACGCTTTGCCTTGGTCAGTGAGCGTGTAGCGTTTGATTCCTGCCTCTTGTTCGGGAACCTCTTTGGCGTATCCCTTGTCATGTAACCACGCTAGGAGCGGGTAGATGGAGCCCGGGCTTGGTTTCCAACGTCCATCGGTTCGTTCCTCGATTTCGTTCATGATTTCTGAGCCTGACATGGGCTTTTCGTCCAGCAGTCTTAGCACGTGATATCTCAGGAAACCTTTTGGAACAGACGCCATATGTCTCATCCAACGTCCAAAGGGATGCTTATGGTGCACTCAAATCAGCTCCTATTATCATTATTGATATCAAATGCGATATCAACAGTGACTTATAAACCTTCTGCTTCTTTCACGTCTTAGATTTTCTTTTGCTGCGTGGAAAAATATGGCGCGTTCGTAGACCAAACCTTACGAGAGCCAGCATCAACGGGACTTCCATTAGCGGTCCAATTACTGTAGCTAGAGCGGCGCCTGAATTGAGTCCGTAAAGGGTTGTTGCGACCGCAATGGCGACCTCGAAGTGGCTGCTTGAACCGATGAGAGTGGTGTCTATTGACGTTTCGTAGTCCCAGTTTGACAGCCAAGAGGTTGTGTAGGTTATGGCAATCATTGTGATATAGTGGAGCAGATTTGGAGCAGCGAGGTAAGCCACTAGAAGCGGATCGTTGAGGATTATCTCTCCTTGGAAAGAAAACATGACAATTAGAGTAAGCAGCAACGCGATGATGGATATTTTGCGCACACGTTCAAGATAAGTGGAGTCAAACCACTCTTTTCCCTTTCTTCCTATAAGCAACTTTCTGGAAACTGCCCCTAAGGACACTGGAAGAGCTATAAAAACGATTACGCTCATGGCAATCAGATCCCATGGAACAGGTATCCCGCTTACACCAAGGTAAAAAGCAGATAGGGGTGCGTAAAGAGCCAGCATCAGTAGCGCGTTTATGGCTGTGTTTATTAGTCCTTGGGCAAGGTCTCCCTTTGCCAACAGCATCCACCACATAACCATGGCCGTGCATGGGGACATGCCGAGCAGTATAACGCCAGCTCTGTGCATCGGATCAGTTAGGAGCAAGTTTGCGTACAACGTCATTATCAGTGGAGCGATGGCCCAATTCGCAATTATTGTGAGGAGCATGGGTTTTGGCTTCCTTACAGCCTTCCTAATGTCACTGAAGGCTATGCCCACGACTGTTGGATACATCATGAAAAATAGGCAGATGCCAATTGGAATAGATAACTTAGCGAATTTCAAAGAGTCTAAATATTGACCGAAAGCTGGGAAAAACCTTCCTATCAAGAGGCCAACGACTATGCAGATGGCGATCCACAATGTAAGATATTTCTCAAAAATCCCAAGTTTCGCTTCCTTTTTCTCTGCCAAGGTTGTGCTTCTCCTTCAGATTTCTCATTTTCCAGAGATGTCCTTGAAATTATGTTGGGACACATTTACATATTTAAATCTATCGTTATAAATCGACATGAAGTGGTTCGCCTCAAAAAACGCAATACCGTCGGCTACTTACAGAGTTTTCAGTTTGTGCATGCTTTCAAGCAATTCAGGGTTTGCTAGGCTATAGAAGACCCATTTTCCTTCTTTTCTATCCTTAACTAATCTCGCATTTTCGAGAAGACCCAGATGGTGAGAAGCAGTGGGCTGCGTTAGGTTTAACGCGACCATTATCTCACAAACGCACATCTCACGGACTTCGAGAAGTCTTAAAATTCTCAAACGTGTGTCGTCGGCAAGAGCCTTGAAAAGCCTGCGTTGCTCCTTGGTGGTTTCAACATTTGCGACTCTATCAGCTAGCTGTTTCAACTCGTCTGCGTATTCTAAAGCGTCTTCTGCAGGGCAAATTCCAGATTTTATCAATCGATTAAGTCGTTTGCTTACTTTTGGTTTAGAGATCATATTTCTACACCTAAAGGTGGCCTGAACATATTTAAATATGTTTTCAGCTCCTAACTGACGTATTATATTAACAAAACGAAATATATAAATATGTTCTTCCCCTATAATGCTCCCACTAAACTCGAAGGGGTAGCTACTATTGAGCGAAGAAGACAAAGACAGTTGCGCGTGTACTCAAAAACTTATAGATGTTTTGAGAGCGGCCAAACCGAAAAAAGGTTTGCTTAAAAAAGTCACATGCGCCAAGTGTGGGAAAGTCTTCTGGACTAATATGGACGGCAACCTTTGTTTCGATTGCGGAGAAAACTAGGCAGAGATTTCCATGGTGGAAAAAGAAAAGAATGAAGAAAAGAAAATCAGGTTCATCTTATGTGTATGTACTGGAAAATGCCCCGGATTTTCTAAAATGGATATTTGGGACTTCATCAATATTATTCGAGCCGAATATCCAGTTGAATACGCATTTGTGCATCCGATGCTCTGTGACGAAGATGGAGACCGGTTTTTAGCGGAGTTTCTGAAGAAAGGCAGAAAATACATGATCACTGGCTGCGCTCCAGTGATGCAGAAGAAACTATTTCGAGACGCTTTCGAAGCTGCTGGGCTTGATGTGAAGAAAGATCTGATCTCCCTAGATGTCAGAGACATGAAGACCGAAGACGCGCTTAAAGTGGTGAAGAAAGCCCTAGAGGAGGCCGCGGAAACTGTCTGAAGAAACCTACATGGGTGTTCCTCGCAGCAAGATACCGTGGTATCCGAAAATAAACTATGACAAATGCGATTTGTGCGACAGCGGCCCTCAATGCCTAAAGTTCTGCCCTCACAGAGTATATGCAGTAAAGGGACAGCCAAAGAAATTGGTTGTTGAAAACCCAAACAACTGTGTCGTCTTTTGCCGTTCTTGTAGGAGAGTATGCGCGCCCGATGCACTAAGTTTTCCAGAAAAGAGGGAAGTGTTGGCTTTAATAAAGAAACTCAGGGATTACTAGAAGGTAGTCTTATGTCAAAAAATGGAAAAGTATTCGTGATTCCGTGTAGTGGAATTGGGAAGGCTTTGGGAACGGTTGGCAGAACAGCCACGTACGAAGTCGTGGAAAAGCTTCGACCAAACGAGGCTACTACTATTTGTCTCCCTCTATTAACAATTGGGGACGAAGCAATTCTAAAACTCACAAGAAACAACCCTTGCATATCTGTCGACGGTTGCCCTCTTCAATGTGCACGCAAGAACATAGAAGCTTCTGAAGGAAAGCTCGCAGCGAGCTTCATGGTAACCGACGTTTTGCGAGAAAACAGGAGTCTGAAACCAGAAGCTGTCACCGAGTTGGGTCCAAAAGGACTGAAACTTGCCAGCATATTAGCCGAAAAAATTGCCGCACAAATCGATGAAATAAACAAAAACGATAGGTGAATGTGATTGGCCATAGTAACAGACAAGGTGGGAATAGTCTCTTGCAGCGGTGAAGACTTGCCTGAAGGCACCATATCCCGCATCGCCACCCGCATTGTAATGGAGAAACTGAGACCAGACGACACGGTAACCATATGTCTTCCATTGTTCCTTGCGGGAAGCGAGGACGAAAGAGCCTTCGCAAAAGTATTTCCAACGATTGCTGTCGATGGTTGCGACAAGAAATGTGCAGAGGTTGGAACAAACAAGTACAGCGGCAAACCGGTTGCAACAGTTGTTGTTTCAGAAATTATGAAAAAATATCCCCATCTAAAAGTGAAATCAAGAGACAAACTCAGTGCCGAAGAAAAGGAACTTGCTCTCAAAGTTGCAGAGGAAATCGCAACAAAAGTAGACGAAGTCCTAGGAAGAAAAAAGTAAGAGGCGTCGGTAATTGAGTGAAGAAGAAAAAGTTGCAATCGTCGCCTGCGCAGGAATGGACAAACCACTGGGTTCGGTGGCTCGTGCTTGCGCTTTCAAAGTAGTGGAAGATTTGAAGCCCGAAGATTCTGTCCTGGTCTGTATTCCTCCTCTTGTTGCTGGTGTCAAACCTCATTCTGAATGGATTAAGAAATATCCGATTATTACGATCGATGGATGTCCTGAACGTTGTGCCACGAAAATCGTTGCAAAAAATGGAGGGAAAATAAGAGGAAGAGTGTTCATTCCGCAAAGTGTTCAAAAGTATGGGTTGAAACCAAAAGCATCTGAAGAGATCGGTCCTGAAGGAGAAGAACTTGCGGAAAAAATTGCTGAAGACACAGCTCTTTTGGTCGACAAGATTTTGAGGAAGTGAATGGTTGAAAAACGAAGGCTCTTATCAACTAAAGGTTCTGAAATGGACTTTTCGGGTACCCAAAGGTTTACTCTATAATGAAAATGATTGTTGGGCGAAAATAGAGGGCCCCAGAGCAAGAGTGGGAATTACGGATTTCCTTCAAAGCATGGCCACCGACATCATATTTGTTGAATTCAAGGATGTCGGCACAGAAATTGAGCAATTGGACGAAGTGGCTTCTTTCGAATCCGCAAAAACTATACTTGACTTGATATCGCCTGTCAGTGGCGTCATAGTCGAGGTTAATGAGAAATTATCAGAAAGGCCTGAGCTTGTAAACCAAGACCCATACGGAGAAGGATGGTTCGCCGTTTTGAAGCTCAAAGACTTTGAAAGCGACCGAGAAAATCTTCTGGATGCTCAAAAGTACTTTGAAGTTTTGAAAAGAAAAGTCGAATCGGAAAAAGAGAAACTGGGAAAACAGAGGTAATTTAGTGATCATAACAAAAGCGGTGAAAGAGATACAATGCGGGTGCGTCGAGATGCTAAGCGTGACAAAATATGATTGAACTGATCTTCCATAAGCATTGAACGATTGAAAGGTGTTGAGGGCTTGGGAAGGATCCTTTGCACAAAAACTTGGGATGAATTCAAGAAATTGGCGATCGCTCTACACCCCAAAAGTGTTACATACTTTCTGCAGAGGGCTCCTCTTTCAAAACCTCCTGTAGCTTTGAGGATTCTTTTTACCTCTGAAAACCTCCTATACATATTCCTAGACTCTGCAAAAGGCGACGCCTTCAGGCAGACAAAAATCCCAATCAAACGCCGCGAAAAGCAGAGCTACGTTGAACACGAGGAAATCAAAGGGTTCATTACTGAGGAATTGGGAAGACCTGACCTAGTTGTTGTCTCTCCCATTTTCTCACCCGCCAAATATCTCACCTCCTTATTTATCCTTGAGGGGAAGTCTCTTGGAAGAGATCGCGATGTCTCGCGCGCGCCCTATGCCTTTTCCAAGTCAGATTGTCAAGGGCTTGAAGGCATCTCAGAAAAGGGCCTTGTCAAAGCTCAAGGAAAAGACGCCTATCACGCTCATCGTCAACAGGAATGTAAAAAGGAGCAAAGTTGATTATGGAAGCACGTTTTGAGGAAATACGTAGGAAATACCGAGATGCTAAGCGTAAAGAGAGCGATGTCGACCTTCTATCGCTGAAACTGGAAATCGAGTCGTTCATGAGGAACTTGCGAGCTACAGATGAGAAAAATGAAGATTTACTTGCTGAAGTACAGGACATGCTGATTGATTTGATAACGATTAGTGAAGAGAGTCGTTGTCAACCGTTCAGACCCAAGAAACTTTAACTGCAGCATGGTGAGAGAGAAGAATTGCCAAAGAAGAAAAAGAAGAAAAGTTGGCAGGAAAGACAGCAAGAGAGACAAATAAAGCAGCAGAGAGCCCAGGAAACCTATCGAATACAGAGAGAAAGAGAAGCCGAAAGAAAGTCGAGACAATGGCCTAAAGGTAAAATACTTGGGGCAATCTGCTTAATCGCCATAATATCTGTATCCTATGGGGCATGGCAATACACGCGCCCTTCAACAACATCAGAAGAGCCACCGCCAATCAATCCGACAAATCCCCTACAAACGCCGTACGAATTTACTATTAGAGACATAAATGGCACCCAGTTCTCGCTCAGCAGTTTCAGCGGAAGAATCATTGTCATACACGTCATGGGAGTTGGCTGCCATGGACAGATCTACCCAATCAATGAAAACCAGCTCACACAACTGAAAACTGTTTGCAGTAGCTATTGTGGCAACAAACCCGTCATCCTAATAACGGTCGCTGTAGCCACGTGTGAAAACAGCGACCTTGCACAAATCCGCACCACTTATGGAATTGCTTGGTTGTTTGGGAACGACTATGACGACGGAAAAATGGACATAGCGCAAAAATATGCTACACAAGGCGATGGAACAATAGTGCTAATAGACAAGACGTTTCACATTTCCGACTCATACAGCACAATCACTACTTCAACATTATCGTCAAAGATTAGCCAGCTTTTAGGAGCTTGATCAAGAGATGTTTGAAGAATTTCTAGGGCTGTTCTTCTTAGGAATCGCAACTTTCCTTTCACCATGTTCAATTGCCCTAATGTCAGTGTACCTAACATACGCCGTAGGCATCAGCAGGAGCATACGCAAAGGCTTCATAATCGGCTGCAGCTTCACTATCGCCATGTGCCTAGTTTTCTTTTTTCTCGGCTACGCCGTATCTTCTCTCCTTCCCGTAGATCCAGCAAGCTACCGATTCTTCTTCGCCATTGCAGGCCTTCTTCTCGTATTCTTTGGAGTCAACAACTTAGGCTTGTTTAAGAAAATCCACTTCACACACAACGCCAGCAGTTCTCTTACTGAACGAATTAACGCTTTGAAGTTAACTGCGTTGACACGTTTTTCAAAATACAATTATGCAGCAGGTTCGTTTCTCTTCGGAGTAGTCATTTCCCTAGCTTTAGGTCCATGCTCCTTATCTCTGGTTTTGCCAGCCATACTGCTAACCATATTCAGTGCGCCCACACCTTATCACGGCGGCCTATTGCTCTTCACTTTTGGTCTAGGCCACGCCTTACCCGTTATTTTCTTGAGTGTGTTGCTGGCGACAGCACGAAAGGCTGTAAGCGAAAAAACTGCTATAGCAGGCGAATGGCTGACAAAGATTTTTGGAATCGCCTTTGTTGTGATTGGCATAGTCATGATTGGTTACGTGTTGGTGGGTTGGTAAAAAATGAAGAGAAACAAAGTGAAAGTTGAGGTCTTTGTGCCTCTAGGCTCCTGTGTCTGCAATTTCGCGCCACTTATGGAAACAGTCGGACAGGTAACATCAAAGTTTGAAGATTTAGTAGAAGTTGAAACAAAGTCAACTAAGTCATCAGAAGCGTCTAAGTACGGAGTCCAAGGCATGTGCGTAGTGGTAGGTGAACAAATCAAGCTTCCCCTAGGTTTTGACGAGAAAGAGCTTGAAGATGCCCTTTCAAGACAAATACGTAGAAAAAGAGAAGCTGCGCACAAGAAGGAGACTGGATCTTCTACAACTTGAAAACCGCGCGCGCACCAATAACCGTGAAAAGCAAGTGGCTTTAACGTTCTTTTGTAACGCTTTTGACTGCGCTAGAAACGCGCCTCAAACACTCCAACGCACATTTGTAGGTTGGGACCCCCTTCAGTCCACATTCAGGTCCTGCGTACAGAACCCTTTCTATCCCGAACCGATCAACTATCTCGACCAAACGTTTCTTCATGATGTCAAGTTTTTCGAGAAAGATTTCGGGATCAGTTTTTCGACTGGTGATGCCTGTCCAGGCTTCGGCAATCCTTTCATTTATTGCTAATTCAGTCATCTTTTGTCGTGAAGTTGTTATGATTCTCTTTTTGATTAAGGTGTCGAAGTCGGCGACGGATATGCTTGCTTTCAGAAACTTGTCAGTTGATTCCAGCCCCTCCTTTGTTTTCTTCATTTGGTAGATGGGGTCGTCGACGTGGGAGTCGATTACGTCTAGAGATTTTATGTCCCAAAAAAGTTCGTCTGCGGTGTTGTGAAGGTGCAGCAAAGTTTGGGCATTCTTAGATTTGGCTTTGTGGAAAACGGATTCCCAAGCCTTTCGCAGGTTTTCTCTTCCCTTAGAACCGAAGTCGATTAGTGGATCGTCTTGCAGTCCGAAAACTGGTTCATCCAACGCAATCAAACCCACTTTGCCGCGTTTTTCGCTGAAAACGTTATTTTCTACGATCTGTGAGATGGTGTTTCCTAGCCTGCTGAATATTTCGTTGTCTCGATGGAGGAAGAGAGAAGAAAGCGTATAGGGTCCTGTGACGCAGACTTTAACTTCGAAAGGTCCACCTTTCTTCTCGTAAATCATATGAGAATTCTTTTCTATCACCATAACCTCTGGTATATGGCTCCTGTCTGCTTTTACAGACAAAATTTTAGTCTCCAAGTAACCGCCCTTAACTCTCTCTACGCCGTCTACCATTGCCAGAAACATCTCGCTCATATCCCTAAACTGAGGATAGTTTGGAACATCGATACCGACCCCAACTTTATCGAGAAAACCTTCGACAACCATTTTCTCAAAAAACTTGACTGAATCTTCGACAGGATGGAAACCGAAACGCGTTGCGCCCTCCAAAAACTTCTCGATATCACCAACGAAAGGTAGGCTACCAGCATCACAAGACTTTATCATGAAAACATCCCCAAGAGTCCGTCATGTTTCTGACTTATGCTGTTTAAAATGTTCCCATCCTCGAGCCTCTATGGAAACTGTTTTTCCCACAGCTTTGAGAAGAAGAGTCTTCTCCTTCGTAACCCGTCCAATTTTTATAAGGGAACCCTCCACGTTTTTCACGGCTTTTTCTGCATCTTGCCAAAGCTTAGGTTGGATAGTTACCACAAGTTCATATTCCTCTCCCCCATACAATGTTAGTTCTACCGGATCGAGACCTTGAATCTTCGCAAATTTTTCTGCTTCCTGTGCGATGGGAAGATTGTCAAGGACAAAGCCAACGTTGCTTGCCAGCGAAATCTCATGGAGACTCCATGCCAGTCCGTCGCTGGAATCTATAGAGGCTGTTGCCGCTTGGGTTTGGGCTAGAGCCAACCCTTCTCTGAGCCTTGCACGAGGCATGAGAACCGAATTAACAAGCTCTTCCCTTATTTCTGGAAGAGCCGAAAAATTTTCCATTAGAATCTTTAATCCTGAGGCGGTTTTTCCGAAACCGCCCGTCACTGCCACGTAGTCGCCGAGCTTTGCGCCACTACGCCTAATGAGGTAACGTTTTTGGCAGATTCCAAAAGCTGCGCAACTGATCACCAGATCGGAGGCTTCGTTGGTGTCTCCACCCAGTACGTAGGCATTGTATTCGCGAGCTCCAGCGTTTAGTCCCTTGCCAATCTGTTGTATATCTTTTTTTGACAGGCCTCGGGGTATGCCGATAGACGCTAGGAGGGCAAGGGGCTGTACTCCCTTGGCGGCTAGGTCACTTATGTTCATCACCACCGCCTTGCGAGCAGCCTGCCAAAGGCTCATTCCCTCTGGGACATCTGTTTTTCCAACAAGCATGTCAGTTTTTATTACGGCAAGCTTTCCACGTCCAAAGTCTATAGCTGAGACGTCGTCTCCGAAGGGAACTGGCATATTGGGCATCTGGTCTAAGCATTCCAAAATGAGATCGATAATTTTTCTTTCACCAAGCTCCTCCACTAAACTCAAGTTGAAAACCCTCTACAGTAATGGTTTGCTCCCGAATGTCTTAAAAATATGTGTCTCGCTCAATTCAATGGGAGGCCCCGGTGGCTCAGACCGGTAGAGCGGCAGCCTCGTAAGCTGTTGGTCGCGGGTTCGAATCCCGCCCGGGGCTTCAAGGCGTCATAAAATTTTCATCTGCCTTGCTATTTTCTTTCCAAACTCTTTGCACTTAGGAAGTTCTCCTTCGACGATGAGGCCTTTCATTCCCCCAACCTTTATTGACAGGCCAGAGGTTATCAGCTTCAGGCCGGGAACCTTTTCGTTCATTCTCTTTTCCATTTTTCGTACGGCTTTCTTGATCGCGCGCACATGTTTATACTACAACACTAGCATGCGGCTTTGTTTACACCTTATTATTTGCCAATAAATAGGCTAATTGCTTTGGATGAGGGCGAGACTCCGGTGGGTTGTGGCAACCCAGCATACAGATTACAGTGAAATGCTTCGGTCACTCCGCAGAGATCGTCAAAACTTTCTTGAATGGATCTTCAGGCTTGTTTTTTATGGTGCTATGGACTATGAAGGTTTCCGTTTCTCTGACACCACTCAATCCATGAAGCTTCTTAACAAAATCAGT
>Ga0224501_10001774_pt1 | contig 16808 bp, 26 predicted proteins | sample SF_Oct11_sed_USG_4_FD_169105 | JGI IMG/M metagenome (GOLD analysis project Ga0224501, IMG submission 169105) | Sediment microbial communities from San Francisco Bay, California, United States - SF_Oct11_sed_USGS_8_1 | ecosystem: Environmental > Aquatic > Marine > Sediment | place: USA... | reverse complement strand
CCGTAGTCTCCGTCCGCACCACTGAGAAGACAGGTATCGTTGGGGTTGTAATCGCTTGTGTACAGCAGTCTCTTTCCGTTCGCCTCCACTAAAGCCTGGGCGCTTCCTGGTATGTGCCCGGCGTCCAGGAGCTGGAAGTCCATGTCTCCTAAGGTTTGTTTCTTTCTGTAGTCGAGATGAACGCAACTTCTCATCATAGAGCGCAACTCAAGGTATTCGTAGGGGAGGTAGTAACCCGTCAAATGGATCAGATCTGAAATCAACAATTCAGCTATATCAAAAGATAGTTGGGTTCCGTAGACGGCTTTCTTCTCTTGAATGTGAAAAATCGGGACAGCGCCTGAATGATCTAGATGACTGTGGCACAGAACAATAGCATTCACCTCTTTGGGTGGAACGTGCATAGGAAAACCGGGTGGGCGACCCATCAGGATACCGTAGTCTAACAACAGCTGAGTCTTCTCCGTTTTAAGAGCTATCGCTATTCTTCCGATCTCCCTTGTACCTCCGAGGAACCGTATTTTTAATGGTATCATGTTCACCGTCCATTATTTGATAGGATTCGACGATTTCTCCACCAGAATTGGTTTTGGAGCCTTTTAAACGTTTAAATCTGCCTTGTTAATTTTGCCTTTACACGCCCCTTTCTTACAGCGTTTAGAACAGCCTCAACGCTCGGTTCAGCTTTCACCTCTGTGAACGTAGACAACGCAGTATCAAAGGTATATAAAAAAGCATATAAACCCCCAGCCTTTTTGTTGATTGCCAGTTGGAGAAATCCACGATGCCAGAATGGGGATACTCGGTGCTGGAATTAGACCCTGAAAAAACCGCGAAAGCCAGCGGACGCGAGCTCAGAGTATCCCATAAATCAGCCAGAGAAGTCTGCAACACCATAAAAGGAATGAAACTCGACCAAGCAAGAAACTTTCTTCACCAAGTCATCTTAAAGAAAAAGCCAGTGCCCTTCCGTAGACACACAAAAAAGGTGGGACACCGACACGGACTACAAAAAGCCTACGCAGGCAGATACCCAGTCAAAGCAGCACAAAAAGTTTTGGAGGTGCTAGAAAGCGCCGAGGCAAACGCCGAACACAAAGGCCTCGACATAGAAAGACTTCGAATCATCCACGCATCCGCATACCCAGGCATGAAAATTAAGAGATACATCCAAAGAGCCTTCGGCCGAACAACACCCCGCTTCAAAACCCTCTGCCACGTAGAGCTGGTTCTAGAACAAACGGAGGAAACCTAATGTCAGTGATCAAACACTTCATAGAAGAGTCTGTGAAAAAAGCCGAAATTGACGAGTTCCTACGAAACGAATTTGAAAGAGCAGGATACGGCGGCGTGGACATCACAAAAACCCCACTCGGCACCCACATAGTAATCTACACCATGCGCCCAGGCATGGTCATCGGACGAGGCGGAGAAACCATAAAACAACTCGCAGAACATCTGGAAGAAAAGTTCCAGCTACCGAACCCACAGATTTCTGTGGCTGAAATCGAAATTCCAGAACTCAACGCGTACGTTATAGCGGCGCGTGTAACTTCAGCCTTGAAGCGGGGCGTTCACTACCGAAGAGCCGGCTATTGGGCGTTAAACCGAGTCATGGAGGCTGGGGCACTAGGCGCCGAAATCATCATCAGCGGAAAACTGCGAACCGATCGAGCTCGATACGAAAAGTTTCGCGCGGGCTATCTACCGAAAAGCGGAGACCCCCCTATGAAATACCTTAGAAAAGCTGAGTTACACGTCCAGATGAAACCAGGTGTCCTCGGAGTAAAAGTGCGAATAATGCCCCCAGATGCAAAATTTCCAGATCAAATTCAGATAGTTGAAGAAGCTCTAGAAGAGGAAGTAGCTAAGGCGACTGAAACTGCTGAAACAACAGAGACAGTCGAAACAAAGACCGAGGAGACCGAGGGGGCTGAAAAATAACATGCCAATCCTGAGAACAAAAGACATTCGAGCGATGTCTTCCGAGGACCGCGCAAAAAAGCTTATGGAGCTGCGAACCGAGCTTTTAAGAATGAAAACACTAGTTAAAGCTGGAGGGGCTGTAGAGAATCCTGCTCGAGTGCGAGAACTTCGCAAGGCAATTGCCCGTATTCTCACTATCGAAAACGAAGAGAGCCGCCCAATGAGGGAGAAAAAGTGAAGCTCACACCAGCCATCCTCCAATCTGAGCTCATCGGACTAAACGCCAAAGTTGTCAAGAGCTCGCATCCCAACTATGTGGGCATCGAAGGGAGAGTAATCAACGAAACACGTAACACCATCGTAATAACGCACAGAAACAAGAACAAAACCATCGTGAAGAACACAGCCGTCTTTCACTTCACCATGCCTAGCGGAACAACCGTGGAGATCAACGGAAAAGCCATTGTCGGGCGGCCTGAAGACCGAGTCAAGAAGAGACTCAGGAGACGATGGTAAATGAGCGCTCTTTCTCTTAAAAAACCCAAAAAAACCTGTGAAGATCGAAACTGTCCCTTCCACGGAACCCTCTCCATCAGAGGACGCATGCTGGAAGGAATAGTCATCAGCGCAAAGATGGACAAAACCGCTGTTGTACGGCGTGATTACTTGAACTACATGCCAAAGTTCAAACGCTACGAGCGAAGGCATAGCCACATACCCGCCCACAACCCACCCTGCATAAACGCCAAAGAAGGCGACCGGGTGAAGATAGCGGAGTGCCGCCCCATAAGCAAAACAGTATCCTTCTCGGTGGTGGAAAAATTGGAGGAAAAACGAGGTGGCGGCAAGAGCTAGAAGAGGCGCCCTAATGGCCAGAGGAGTATTAGGACAGAGGCCAAAAACCTCGAAAGGCTTACCCGTCGGTTCCATTGTAAAATGCACCGACAACACAGGGGCTAGAGCGTTGAGGATCATTCAGGTTATGGGATACAAGGGGCGACTGCGGCGTGTCCCCTCAGCGGCTGTAGGAGAGATGATCGTTGTTTCGGTGAGGAAGGGAATACCCGACATGAGGAAAAAAATATTTCAGGCAGTCGTGGTCCGCCAGAGAAAGCCTTATCGACGCGCCGACGGAACATGGGTTCAATTCGAAGATAACGCAGCCGTAATAATTACCCCAGAAGGTGAAATGCGTGGCTCAGAGATTCGAGGACCCGTGGCAAAGGAGGCGGCTGAGCGATGGCCCAGGATAGCAAGTGCCTCAAGCATCATCGTGTAGGAGGCGAAAGACGTGAAAACAACCAAACCCAGAAAACAGCGAAAAAAACTGTATCAGGCTCCGCTGCATAGGAGATACAGGCGATTTTCCGCATCGCTTTCACCGAAGTTGAAATCGTCCCACAACACCAATTCAATTCCGGTGAGAACAGGTGACAACGTTCGAGTTATGAGAGGAGACTACAAGGGATTTGAGGGGAAGGTCACTAGGGTTGACCGAAAAGAGTACAGAATCTTTGTTGAAGGAGCGACACGAGAGAAGGTGGATGGAAGCACCACACTCATTCCGATTCATCCATCTAAGGTTATGATTATTCGTCTCAATCTCGACGACAAATGGCGCAAAGAGATTTTGAAGCGGAAGGGCGGCGTCGCCGAGAAAGCTAAATTAACCGAAGAAGAAATTGTGAAAGAAGCAGAACCAGAACCTCCTAAAAAGAAAAGAAAGAAGAGAACACGAAAAACAGCCACGGAATCTGGAGGAGCGTAAATTTGGGGAAAAAAGGTGCAAAGAAACATTTAAAGCGAAAACCCGCGCCAAAATTCTGGCCCATTCACCGAAAAGAGTTTGTTTGGACATTTAAACCCAAGCCGGGCCCTCACCCAACCTCCAATTGTATACCACTTGCGCTTGCCATCCGCGACATACTTGGTTTCGCCAAGACACGAAGGGAAGCCAAGGCAATAATTTCTCAAGAAAAGATAATGGTAGACGGGAAAGTTCAGAGGGATGAGCTGTTTCCAGCAGGCTTGATGGATGTCATCTCCATACCAGACGCGGGGAAGACATATCGAATCCTGCCCTCTGAAAAAGGACTTACTCTCCATCCAATTGAAAAGGAGGAGGCAGGATTCAAACTCTGTCGAGTTGAAAGCAAAACGGTCGTCGACGGAGGACACATACAACTCAATCTTCATGATGGAAGAAACGTGTTGATTCGGGTGAAGGACCCTAAAAAGCCTGAAGAAGACGTTTACCACCTAATGGACACCTTAAAGATGAGCGTTCCTGATCAAGAGATTATTGGACACACGAAGTTAGCTGAAGGCACTTCAGCGATAATTATTGGAGGTAAGAACGCGGGCAGACACGGCAAGATCGTTGCCCTCGAAGAAAGACCAGGCCAAAAGCGTAGAAAACAACTCGTCACCATTGAGAACGCCAAAGGGAAACGTTTTCAAACGACCCTAGATTTTGTCTTCGTCGTCGGCGACACCGAGCCCTACATATCCCTGCCGGAGGCTAAATGATTTGTCTGAGGAGGAAACACGTGAGAGGTGGCAAAAAAATCCCATGCTCAAACCCAGAATCGAAAAGGTAACCGTGAACATGTCTGTGGGAAAGTCTGGAGAGCCCCTTGAAAAGGCGGCAACGGTCCTGGAAGAACTGACGCAACAGAGACCCTGTAAGCGAAAGGCTAAACAAACTATACGGGATTTTGGCATCAGGAAGGGCGAGCCCATCGCTTGTCTCGTGACTCTTCGAGGGGAAAAGGCCAACGTTTTTCTGAAGAAGGTCTTTCAAGCCGTTGACAACAAGCTTTCAAAGGATCGTTTTGATCGTTACGGCAACTTTTCCTTTGGCATCAAAGAACACATTGAAATACCGGGCACTAAGTACGTGCCAGAGCTTGGTATACACGGCATGGACGTTTCGGTCACCCTCGGCAGACCAGGATACCGCGTCAAGCGGCGACGTCACGCTAGGTCTAAAATTGGGTTAGGCCATCTACTGACACGTGATGAGGCGACCTTGTTCATGAAGGACGAGTTTGGAGTGGAAATCACGTAGCGGTGATTAGCTTGGTGAAACAGAAACCTAAGAAGGAGCGAGATTACGGTAAGGGTAGTCGGCCGTGCAGGCGATGTGGTTCCTACGGTCCGATCGTTCGCCGATACGGGTTGAACCTGTGCCGTCAATGCTTCAGGGAGATCGCCAAGGAACTGGGCTTTAGGAAATATGAGTAGGAGGTTTAGGGTTTGACAATGACAGATACGCTGGCAAACGGGTTGACCACCATCATGAACAACGAGATGCGAAACAAGCCTGAATGTGTAATCAGTCCAGCCTCCAAGCTTTTGGGAAAGGTTTTGAGGGTGATGCAGCTGAGCAGTTACATCGGCGAGTTTGAATTCGTGGACGACGGACGATCAGGGAAGTTTAAGGTGCAGCTCCTAGGGCGCGTGAACAAGTGCGGCGCCGTAAAACCTCGGTTTTCTGTCAGTGCTGACGAGTTTGAGGTGCAGGAGAAGCGTTTTCTTCCGTCTAGGGACATCGGCGTCCTCGTGGTCTCCACCTCGCAAGGAGTGTTGCCTCATCGGGAGGCAAAAAAGAGAAAGATCGGCGGGCGACTCATAGCGTTCATCTATTAGGGGAGATGGTTGGAGATGCGTGCCATAGAGACCGTGAGGTCACTCGAAATCCCGGAGGGTGTGGATGTTGAAGTGGAGGGAAGGGTTGTGAAGATTACGGGTGAAAAGGGGACGTTGATACGGGATTTTTCTCACGCCCCCGTATCCATTTCGTTGGAAGGTAATGTGGTTAGGGTTCAGACGAGCTGGCCTCGCAAGAAGGAGGCATCTCTGGTGGGAACGGTTTTTTCCCATATCAAAAACATGATAACAGGTGTAACGAAGGGTTTTACGTACAAGCTGAAAATCGTGTTCTCCCACTTCCCGATATCCGTCAAGGTTAAAGAAAGAGCGGTGGCGATAGAGAACTTTACGGGAGAGCGAAGCTCGCGCGTGGCTAAGATAATGGGCGAGGCCAAGGTTGTGGTGAAGGGTGAAGACGTGATTGTCCAAGGAATCAACATTGAAGATGTTAGTCAGACAGCCGCAAACATTCAAAGGGCGACAAAGGTTAAACTCAAAGATCCACGGGTGTTTCTGGATGGCATCTATGTTTATGAGCAGCACGAAGGGATGGAAGAGTGAAGAAAGGGGAAGAACCGGGAAAGTCTGCTAGACAGCGAGCTTTAGCGGTGCGGAAGCGCGTTAAGAGCAGGAAGCCTGATTTTAAGCGGCAGGAGAGTTGGCGGTACAAGCGGGTGGAGAAGAGCTGGAGAAAGCCCCGTGGCTTGGACAGCAAGATGCGTAAGAGGGTGAAGGGTTGGCCCCGTTCCGTGGCGGTTGGTTATAGGGGTCCTAAGGACGCGAGGGGGCTTCATCCATCTGGGTACGTGGAGATTCTGGTTCGAACTGTTGATGACGTCAGCGGGGTTGATTCTGAGACGCAGGCCGTCAGGGTTGGTCACACGGTTGGGGCGAGGAAGAGGGTTGAGATTTTGGCTAGGGCTGAGGAGTTGGGGGTTCGTGTTCTTAATCCGAAGGCGGTTGAGGTGGCGGAGGAGGAGGTTGGGGAGGAAGAGGAGGAGGCTGAAGGCGCCGAGGGGGGTGAGGAGGAGAGTTGAGTCTTAGGAGTCAGCGTCGCTTGGCGGCTGAGCTTTTGAAGGTTGGGGAGGGTCGGGTTTGGATCGATCCTGAGCGGATAGTTGATGTTGAGGCGGCGATTACTAGGGAGGAGGTTCGGAGGCTGATTCGCGATGGTGCTATTCGACCCAGTCCTAAGGGGGGTGTGAGTCGTGGTCGGGCTCGGGTTTTGCATGAAAAGAAGAAGAGAGGGTTGCGGAGGGGGCTGGGGCGGAGGAGTGGGTCTGCTGGGGCGAGGGTTTCTAAGAAGGAGGCTTGGATGATGAGGATTCGGGCTTTGCGGAGGAGGCTGCGGGAGTTGAAGGCGAATCGCGTTATCACAGAGAACGTTTATCGTCGACTCTATGGCATGGCGGGCAGCGGAGCGTTTGAATCAACAGCCGACTTGGAGCGTTACATAGAAACTCGCGGATTAGGAAGAAAAAGATAGGTTACCTTTTCTAATATAATTCGTAGCGAGAAGCAGATGGCGCTTGAACCCTTTTGGATAAACTACATAAACCCGTTACCTAGAAGGAGTCGTATGGAATTTGCAGAACGCTAATAAATACTATCTAGGTTAGCAGAATGAATAAGTTAATCACAGTAGAAATAGAATCCGTTTGTAGGGCTGACAATAAATGAAATCAAGACCCAAAAATCTTTGACATGATTATACAATTTGGCAAATAACCCAGCTTCTTGGAAGCTATCGCACTCTAATAGATGTGAAGATGAATCCTAGTCAAAAACATGGTTCCGACATAGTTGCAAAGAGAAGAGACTTAAATGACGCTAAGGTGAACATTGAAGTTCAAATGCATCCAAGCGGGAAAGAATTTCCACAAATTGTTAAGAATTGGTGTGACCGTCATCAAGCAACAAAAGCAACATGTATTGTTTGTCCCGCTGCTTCAAGGTCTACCATGATGAGCCGAGTTCTGAGGATAGAACCTCGGTTTAGTGAAGAGAGAAGTATTTTCTTTTTTGGCGATGACCAAATAGAACAGCTTTGCGCGACGGTGTTTTTTATTCTCAGTAAGACTTGAACCCTCACTACTATGAGGATGTGCCCTGAAAATCCTAATAGTCGAGATCAGTAAAAAGTGGCCAGTGTGAGATATTTTCAAAGGAAGATGGAGATATCCCACCGCAAACTACTTTATAGACACATCTCAAAAAGATGTTTGGGCGGGGGTGGCAGCCAACCGCGTTGCATGTCAAGATTTGCTTCTGATGATGACCATATACGTGCTGACCTTCTTTCCAATCGAATATCCAAACGAGATTCCCGTTCCAAGCTCTACGACCTTCGACTTTTGGTTTCCAGAACACATCACAATAACCTACTTGTCCTTTGACATGTCCACCAACTAGAACAAAGATCAGATACACAGGAACCTCGCAAGTTTTTGCTAGTTTTCGATAGCTTGTTGCAGCCCGTTCGTTTACTCAACCAAAATATCGCACAGAAGACTCTGCCTTTGCATCGAAACAGAAGACATCGTTGTTCTTTTCCGCAAAATAGTTTGAAAGCTGGAGCCCAATCCTGAATAAACTTAAGGATATATATAAGGGGGGACCCTATGATAGAATTCCAATCCGTTTGCCTCTGGACAAATTCCGTAAACTTTTGCTATTTCCGTTTTCTCAAGATTTTAACTTTATCTGTCTTCAAGTCCATCCCATCTGGTCCAGACAGAAAAAAAGGTAGATTCTTATCTACATTTGATTTGAGTTACCTTCTGAAGCACCTCCAATGTTTACTTAGAACTCGCTTCAGCTTCGCGAGCGTGTCCCGAACCCTTCGGCGGTTCCAGCTGGGTTCAACCGGCGGAGTGTAGGGATCAGTCACGTTGATGGTTTCTTGGCCAGCGACCCCGGCTATAAGCGCGTACCAACAGAGTGGCAGAACCGCTGGGTTGTATCCGCTGCCGGGCATCAAAACGAGTTTGCCTCGACAGACACTCTCCGCTTCTTCCGCAATGGTGCGGGACAGAGTGAAAAAACCGTTCACCGTGAGCCCCAGGTTACCGAGCGTGTCGGCGAAGTGGGAGTCGCTTCCTCCGTTTGCTATGATGATCTCTGGTTTGAATTCTTCTGCGAGTGGAATGAAAATTTCTTTTAACACATGTAGGTATGTTCCGTCGCTGGTCCCCGGTGGAAGAGGAACGTTGACGTTGTAACCTTCTCCTGCACTCCTTCCGATCTGTTCAATGAAGCCTATGCTTGGATAGATAGTTCTAGGGTCTTGGTGCAGCGAAATGAACAAGACGTCAGAATCAGAATAGTAGATGTCGCTGGTTCCGTTACCAAAGTGCACGTCGTAGTCCAAAATCAAAACATGCTCGAGCCCATGCTTTTCGCGCAAGTATTCCACCAGCACGGCTATGTCGTTGAACAGACAGAAGCCTCCCCCATAATTTCTGCCAGCGTGGTGATAGCCGCAACCCAACGCCACCCCACGACTGATCTCATTATTGCAAACCGCACTTCCAACCTCTATGGCGCCGCCCACAATCAGTTGGGTTGCTTCAAGGATTTGTGGTGAGACTGGCGTTTCAACGTCATAGGGCTTGCTTGTCTCTGCCAAACGATAGATTAGATTCACATAGGTCTCGTCGTGAACCCTGAGTAGGTCCTGTTTGGTGACGGGTCTGGGCTTCAACACGGTTACTTGAGGGAGACGAAACAGACCCTGTTCCTCAAAAAAGTGCATAGCGTTAACGAAGCGATCCCCTCTGAAGGGATGGTCTGGTCCAAAGTCATACTGACCAAACTTTTCGTGATATGTCACGCCCACCTTCAAAACAATCTCTCCCTAGCATCATTTATATCGTGTTCAATAACAGTATAGAATTTTCTCCAGAACTAAAGAAGCTCGTTGTCTTAATTCTGGAAAAGGAGGAGCTACAGTAGGCTGCTGCAATGCACAATAAAAAGGGTGAAATGGAGGTTGTTTGTGGCGTTGAAAGACCTAAGAGCTATTCTTCCGTTTCTTCCTCTTCCAGCGTTGTCTCTTCTTCGCCTTGAAACGAAGAGAATTCCTCCGCTGGAGTCTCTTCCTCAGCTACCTCGGTCTCTGCCACCTCAAAGTTTTCAGTAGTTTCTGAAGTTTCGGTGGCTTCAGGGGTTTCAGCAACCTCCGCGGTCACGATTTCTTCAATTGACTCCTCGGACGACTGCAGACTCTCTTCTTCTGTCAATGTCTCTTCTGCGGGCGTTTCTGTCAACGACTCAGCCTCTTCGGTTACTAACTCTTCCGTCGGTTGTTCATATGTCGCTTCCTCGGTAACAGTTTCAACTTCTTTCGATACTTCCACTGGTGCTTCGATCTGAGGCTCTACGGGCGTCTCAAGCGTTTCTTCACCCACCTGCTCTACAGTTTCGGCTGGCGGGGGCGGAGGTACAAACGTTGCTTCTTCTGGGAAGAGGTCGCTTATCGCCTCTTTGATTACATCAAGTTGCTGCTTTGCAGCTTCAAGTCCGAGGGTGAGAGCGCTGCTTTCGCGTTCACGTAGCTCTTCATCGATTTCTCCGGCAACGTATTCGATCTCTGTGTTTGCGAGGAATTTCTCCAGCGTTTTGATCTGTTGTTCAAGGTCGGTAATCTTGGTGGTCATTTTTTCGGCTAGGCCTTTCTGGCGGGCTTCAATCTCAGCGATAGCCTCGCTGAGACTCTTGTTCAGATCGTCGTAGGTAGACTGCGAAATTTTGCCCGTGTTGAATAAATCGTCCAGCGCCTGTTTCTTTTTCTTCGCTAGCTCCAGTTCTTCGCTTACTTTTTCAAAAGAATACTTCCATGAAATCAAATTTACACACCTAGCTGATTTTTAGCCTAAAAGAACGAAATAACTTTTATTTTCATCGTGGTATATCGGAGATTAATATTCTGTGGTTCTTTTTCGCCAAGTCTTAGACAAATACGTGTAGAATTGAAGTTGGCAGGAATGGTGAACTTGTAAAGAGAAGAAGAACTAGAGGAGCACAAGAGTTATTGGAGAACCAGCCACAGAACCTACTATTTGAGTTTAAGTAAAAAGAGAAAAAAGTTTGCGCTCAAAGCAGGTGCAGGTTTCTCTTTTTAAAGAACTACCAGTGTGACAAACCCGTATATTTACATTTATTGTCTAAAATTTGAGATTCTAATTTAGACCAAAATATAAATATCTAATCATATATAGATAAGTTAAAACCTGACTAAACAAATAACGTGTATGACTTGGTGATAGTTTTGGAAACGAAAGTCCTAAAGAAGATGCACAGAAGGATCATCAAGAGTTTCTTGGATGTGCTGGTTTTGACGGAGTTGAGGAAGAATGTTGTGAGCGGCTACGACATCATCGGAATTGTTCACAACAAGTTCCGTATATTAGTTAGCTCAGGCACAGTCTATTCCCTACTTTACTCTATGGAGAGGGAAGGGTTGATAAAAGGTAAGTGGAACCAGAGAAAGAGGGTTTACATGCTGACCGAGAAGGGCGAGGAAACCATTAAAGCCATCCTGAACGCAAACAACGCAATTCAAATTCTTGTTAAAAGCCTCTTATCATATTGAAGGACGAATTAAGTTAGCGTGCATCGAGAAGAGTGAAGACCTGAGACTCTTCCCCGTTTAGTTGTTCCTAAAGTTTAGGGGCGAGCTGGTCCACAGCCTTCTTCACCTTGTTCCACTCGTCCAAGTTTATCAACTGAAACTTGTGTTTCCTCTTCCACCTTCCATCTCGGAACTGCCACATATACATGGCGATGGAACGCTTCCCGCGGGACTCGATTATCGCCACTGCCTCCCACCATTTTTCGCTTCTGAAGATAGTTACGTGATCAATCACTTTGTAAAAGTCTGAAATTGGCAGCTCTTCGCTCATTTTCTTGTTTCCCCTTTCCATATCATAGAGTGATCTCAATTTAAGTTCTTTCATAAACTTTGATGTTGATTTTGTTATGCTGTCTGTGTTAGTCGTACCGACTCGACAAAATCCTCTTTCTCAAACTCCTCATCTCATCCGCCGTGAACCTCAAGAGACGCAACTCTTCCAACTCCTCCCTCAACCTCCTCAACTCCCTCATCACTTCCCTCAAAAACTTTTTTTCATCACTCAACTTACAAATCTCCATTTTAGCCTAAGACATGTTCCATCAACTATCGTAATACTCACGATATTAATGTCCCTCTCTCCATGAAAGACTTATTCATCACACCTCAACAGCAAAAATGAAGATTAAACCTGCCGAAAAGACCTACCCGACTGCTAAAACCCCTTCAAAAACCTTGTCCTCAGCAACATCCAGCTCTCTCGCCAACCATATCTTCAACAACCTAGTGTCCCGAGGAAACTCCCCAATATAAGTCAGAACCCGACCCCCCTTCAAAGCATCAGCCTGAAAAGTCTTCTCCGCCTCCTTAAAAACAAAAGAAACCGTCTCCGCACCAGTCGCCAACACCCTGAAATCTTCCCACCGCTTACACTTAACAATCACTGGCGGTCCATGGGGATAAACCGGTGCTTCACGGGGAGAGGAAATAAACTTGATCAAGCCAGAGATCTCGGTTTGAAGGCTCGAGAGACGCTCCTCAACCGCCTCTATCTTTCCCGGCACCTCGCTGGTTTTGCCAAACCGCTTTGTTACTTCACCCAGCTCACCGATCAAACGATCTAGATCCTTCTCATGATCCTTAAGTACGCTTATAATGAAGTCGAGGGCCTCAAGAGCTTCCTCCTTAGTTGGCTTTTTCGTCATGTTCTTTCTTCCTTACAACAATTAATACTTCAAGTTTTATGTAGATAAAGATAGCGAATCGAGAAACCATATCGATACAAAAGTACGCATATACTAATTGATAATTCAAACCAAGGAAACTAATGGAGATGGTCGCAGGGAATCCTTCGATTAAAACTGAAGATGTGTATCTGAAATTCATATTTTTAATTCATAAACTAGTTAAAGCCAAACATCCAACAAACGCTCGTTGATGGAGGATAACAATTTGAAAAGATCATTATCCCCGGAGGATCGAAGACGACTTGAAGAGAAAATAATGGAAATATTCAAAAACGAAACACATACGCTTTCACAAGAGCTGCAAAGAATGCTAGCTGACGATTTGGTCACCGCCTTTGAGAATCGACTTGCTACCATCATGAGAATCCGGTCTAAACAAGGCGACTAGCAAAAAAGAAGAAAAACATAGTCTGAATCCGTAAATGATTTATATTGATGTCGTGGAAAAATAAGGCAGAAGGGCTTTAGGAAATGCGAAGATCTAAGCTCGAAATGTACATAGACATACTTAAGGTGTTGGCTCGTCACGGACCTTTAAAACTAACCCACATTATGTATAAAGCCAACATTAACTGCAGTGTTTTGAAGCAATACTTGGACTTCTTGATCGAGCAGAACTTGGTTGAGGAGAAAAGCTTGGGGAAGAAAAGGATTGTTTACGCCATCACTGAGAGAGGTAGAACTGTGCTCAAATACTTCAGAGAATTAAGGACTGTTCTTCCGATCGTTGAGGAGGCTCGTATCCGCTTACCAGCCTCACTCTACTAAATAACTAAACGAAAGTACGTTCTTTTAGATCTCTCCCTTCACTTAAACGGTTACTGCCATTATTTGACGAGATCAAATGTAGATGTTGTTAGAACTGTGATAGTTCGTTTTTAAGAATATATTTGTTGATGAAACATTGCTTATAAGAAGTTCTAACGTTAGAGTATCACAGATGACTTATGTTGCTTGAAGAATTGGCTCTGTTCTCTGTTCGAATGCTCATCTACATCTTCTGGTTCTTCATAGTTTTCCTTCTGGTCTTTGGGTGGATTTGGGTAAGGCAGTCACGTGTGTAAGCGTTTGTTTTAAGCAGTCTCTTTTTGTTAAATGGTTTAGTTCTGTTGGTTTTATTAAGAATACATAGATGTATATCGTAAGACTTAATAGATGCTACGCTCTAGGATTGTGTAGATCTGTTATACACTTTCGGAGATCTAGACCGTGTCGGCGTATAGAAGCTTGGGAAAAAACCCCACCCAAATATTACAGAAGATAAAGGAAAGTCTTGATCGGCTGAACGAGAAAATGGAAGTGATGATTGAGATACAAAAACATAGTCAGAAAGAGAATCAAAGCATACCCGATGTCTTAGATGTGATGACGTTGCTTTCTTTGCCTGACCACTTGAGAAAAACAGCGGTGACCATTAGCAGGCTAGAGCAAGCGACGGCTGAGGAGGTTGCTGAACAAACCAAACGGGCAAGGGCTGTGGAGAGCGGTTACTTGAATCAGTTGGTGATGATGGGGTATCTGGAGAAGGAGAGGAGGGGGCGTAAGGCCTACTTTTACATAGAAAAGTAGGTTCAGGGTGGTAGCTATGGGAAAAATTGTGGCGTTTCACTCGTACAAGGGTGGAACGGGGAAGACGTTGATGTCTGTTAATTTGGCAACGATTTATGCCAGTAGGGGTAAAAAGGTTTGTTTGTTTGATCTTGATTTCCGAGCTCCAAGTCTTCAAGCTGCGTTTAAAACCGATGATACTGAGTACTGGTTAAACGATTATCTGAACGGGGTTTGTGATGTCAAAAAGGTTCTGATCGACCTTTCCCAAAGGAGTGAGAGGAAGGGAGAGCTTTTGGTTGGGCTGGCAAACCCTTCCACCGAGGCCATCCGGGAGATGTCGGCGAAGGACAGAAAGTGGGAGATGAAGGCTTTGGGACGTCTCTTGTCGCTCAAAGATTCCCTCCTTAACGAAATGGAGTTTGACTATCTAATCTGGGATACAAGCCCCGGGCTTCAATACTCGTCCATAAACGCGATCGTGAGCGCTGATGTAGCGCTGGTGGTAACGACTATAGATGCGTCTGACATGGAGGGAACTCAACGAATGACCCATGAACTCTATGATCTCTTTGAGAAGAAAACTGGCATTCTGATGAACAAGGTTCCGGCCGAAATAATCTCGTCTGAAACTGGAAAGAGAAAAATGCGTAAACAGTTTGAGACTGTGCACGGCCTTCCCATCTTAGAGATAGTTCCATGCTTCTGCGACGTATTGCGGGCAAGTGGGACATACATTTTCACCGAGGAAAAGCCGGAACACCCGTTCACAAAGATTGTAGGCAAGATAGCGTCGAAGATCGAGCGGTTTTAGTCTTCAGTTCTCTCCACAAACTTCTCCTTGACCTTCTTCGCCTTTTCAGCGTATTTCCTAAGTTTTCGAAGCTCAATCTTCTTTTCAGGCAATGTTTCAGGAGCATACATCAAGGGCAAAACAGCCACAAACAGGAACAGACTAGCAAGCGAGAAAGCAGCGGAAGATGGAATTAACTCAGCGTAAGGGGTTAAAAATAATTGTATTAAATCTGTCAGAAGAAATGGTATGCTCCCAATTACGTAGTACTTTTCTCTCACAGCGAATGAAGATAAGTCGCCCCACAACACTAAAACAAAGATCACCATAAATATCCCCCAGGCAATACCATCGATGATGCTGTAGAAATACCAAGAAATCCGCATGTCAGGGGCAATGCCTATAAATGCATAGGCTAGGCCAAGCGTAACAAAACCATAAATTATCATTCGTTTTCGACCAATGAAATCAGATAAAACTCCGCCAATGAAAGCAAAAAGGCTACCTAATATGGATTCTGTCATAATCATAAAGGTATAGAAATCAGCTTCGAAGAAATTCCTCAAAATGGGTTCTTCTAATCGATTTACAAGACAGAACATTACCCACGGGATAACATATAAAATAAAAGATCTATCGTGAAAGATCGATACGAAAGAAGGGTTTTTCCTCTTTTTCACATCGATTTTTTCTTTTGGCTTTAGCAGAAAGAACAGAATTAACCCGAATCCCCTCCAGACTACAGAGATCATAGAATTCACCATCAAATTGGCCATCCCGAAAAGTGCCACGAAAAATGGAAGGCTTAGGATGATAGTCAGATATATACTGCCGCCCACTCGCCCTCTATTCTCAATTTGCGTGCAGTCTGCAAAATAGGATATACATGAGGGTATCCCCAATCCAAATGAAAGGCCCCAGAGAAGGCTGACAATCCAAACAGCATGTGTTGCAACGCTACCAAGAATAGCGGGCAGTGAGGAAGTAGCTATCCCTAAAAATATCCATACGTACAGGAAGTTGATTCTTTGAACTTTATATGATAAAACTGAACCGATTAAGCCAGATCCTATGAGTGCGACATAATAAATTGTCCAAATGACAAGATCTCTTTTTGCAAGATCATCCATCATGACTAGTGTCGCATACCACCAGGTAAACGCATTGAACAGTAAGAAAAAAACTGTGAAAAAATCTTTACCTGTAATACCAACCTTCTCCAGAAGGAATCTTTTAAGCATTTCTCTGCACTACTTGTGTTTCGTTAGTGACTACCTAAACTCACTTTAAACTAAAAACTTTTGTTAAGGATTCTGTAGATGTGTACAACAAGCTTTTTAAGTATATTTGTTGGACATACATACAACAATTATGTAGGTGCGAAATCTTGCCCAAGAAATTAAAGAAATTACCGGCTCGAATCTTCTGGTGGCGGTAGAGCCAGTATTCGCTAAAAATTCGGAAGCGTAGCCTGAATAAAGGCTTTTAGGAATTTTCTATTGGACTTCACATCACTTAAGTAGCTGTACGCATCCTCGGCTAATTCCCGCATTATTTTTTGCGTGTACTCGAGACCGCCAGCTTTGTCAACAATTTCTAACAGTTTTTTGGCGTCCTTATTTGTTATTGTTTCTTTTTTCAAGATGGAACTTAGGGCTAGCTTGATTTCGCTGTTTTGTAATGCGTAGAGAATGGGTAAGGGTAGGCATTCCCTTTTGATTCTATGCTGAGCTTCTTTAAAGTCTATCATGTCTATCCAGTCGTCTCTTAAGAGAATCAACATGCCCAATATCCTACCATATTTTCCAAGAGTCTCAATCTGGTCTTTCGAACCTTTGCCTAGAATAGCGCTAATGCGTGTGTGGGCTTCCACGTCCGCAGCCTTCTTGCGGAACACGCAAAGATACTGTCTTGGAGTAACGTCTGTCCGCCCGCGAAATTGAAGCTCTAGCGCCTCCGCGTCTCCAAGCTCAAAGAATGTTCTCTTGATGATGCTAATGATAAGTGGAAGCTTTTCGGCTGGAACTCCTTTCTCAACCGCTTCGTGGAGCAGTGTTAGACCCTTGAA
>Ga0224501_10001773_pt1 | contig 16814 bp, 11 predicted proteins | sample SF_Oct11_sed_USG_4_FD_169105 | JGI IMG/M metagenome (GOLD analysis project Ga0224501, IMG submission 169105) | Sediment microbial communities from San Francisco Bay, California, United States - SF_Oct11_sed_USGS_8_1 | ecosystem: Environmental > Aquatic > Marine > Sediment | place: USA... | reverse complement strand
GAACTTGTTGTGGATAATGATGGGCTGCACGGTTCAGAGGAAGTCATGGGCCGGATCGCGCTGGGTGCCGGGGCCCATCCGGTAACAGTCGGTTTTTTCCAGAAGACCGGAGGAGTGGATTTTGAAGTCTCCTATTCCGGACCCGGTATCGAGAGGAAGCTCGTTCCTGCCTCAGCGCTCTTTCATGCGAAATAGAGATAACTTATATCCGGCTCTGCTGTCATTCGGACACTATCAAGGGAGATTTAAACAGCCCAAATTCAGAGATTGTCGGAGCAGCTCTTGATTTGGAGATGATGAGGCGGATTTTTTTTGCGGTTACAAGCGGAAACCGGAGCAAACGTTTGTAGCCCACTGTCGTGCCCTTGGCAAATGTTACCCAGTTGCTCCCGTTCCAAGCCTGCAACAGGAACTCTTCAACCCTTTGTCCTCCTTGGATGTATTCCTGTAAGAGAGCCCGGTTGAAGGCCTGCTCCTGTTTGAGCTCAAACTCGAGTGTTGCCGATTTTGCTCTATCTTCTGAGGACCAGTAGGTATCTTTGTCCTGATCGACAGCATAAACAGCCTCATGGTTTCTTTGCTCGCTGGTGGCAGTTGTCTTTGCCAAGTGAGAGAAGTTCGTCTGGAATGTGGCTTCAAGGATAGCCCGCATTCCCTGCAGGCTTTTGCTGTCGTTTTCGTGGATGAGGCCCCTCCGGTCAGGAGGGATGTTGAGAAGAAGCAGCGAATTGCGCCCCACCGAGCTGTAGTAGATATCGACCAATTTTTCAGGTGTCTTGACCTGGTTATCCTGGCTGGAATGGTAGAACCAGCCTGGCCGGATGGAGACATCGACTTCTGAGGGATACCAGGCTAAGGCTGTTGCGCTTTTGAGTTTCTCTCGGCTGCCCAGGTCTGCCTCAACGCGGTCCCCTTGCGGAATAAAACGAATGGAGAAAGGATGGTGAACAAGGTCGTCTGCGAGGTTTTTCAATTCCTGCTCGAATACGGGAACTACGCTCCATTCTGTCTCCCGGCCATAGCCTGTCTCAGTCCCCACCCAACGGACATCCGGCCCCATAATCGCAATGACCGTTTGAGGCTGGAGGAGGCGGATAAGACGGTAGTATCCTTCCCAGTCGTAGACTTGCCGTCTGCCGTCAGGCCCTTCCCCGCAAGCTCCATCGAACCAGACTTCAGAGATCGGGCCGTATTCGGTAAGGAGTTCTCTCAACTGATTTTTGAAAAATGCGTTATAAGCCGGAGAGTTTCCGTAGGTGGGCTCATGTCTGTCCCAGGGGGAGAGATAAACTCCGAATTTCAGGCCAGCTTCCCGGCATGCGTCGGATAACTCCCGGACTACATCTCCTTTTCCGTCACGCCAGGGACTGTTTTTTATGGAGTGTTCTGTGTACCTGCTTGGCCACAGACAGAACCCGTCGTGATGTTTGGCGGTCAGGATGAGCTGCTTCATGCCCGCATCCTTGCAGACCTTGACCCACTGACGTGTATCCAGTTCTGTGGGATTAAAGAGAGCTGGCTCTTCTTTACCCGTTCCCCATTCTCTGTCTGTGAAGGTGTTCACAGTGAAATGCAGGAATCCTGTGAATTCCATCTCCTGCCAGGAAAGCTGCCGCGGAGAGGGTACGACCTGGGCGGCCTTCCGGACGACATCTTCCAGAGAGTCTTCAGGCCCGATTAAAATAAAATTCGGGGGGCTTTCGGTTCTCCTGCATATGAGACCATTCAGGATCACGAAGACCAAAAGACAAAAAGCGAGGACTCTGGTCGCGTTTGTAAATTTGAGTTTCATCTTTTTTCCTTTTCTATTGAACCTACGACTTTTTACTCGAACCTAGGCTATTATATCTTAACTCTACCCAAAGTTTTATCTGACCTGGATTATTTTAGAGGAAGATTTCTGTGGCCGGAAGGTATCCGTTCGATTTTTCTGAGGCATAGATTTTTCTGTGTTATTCTCAGTTGAACTTCCGATTATCTTGTTATATAAACCAGAGGAGTCATTGAGTGGATAAGAAATCATCGTTGATCGCGAAGAGAATGAAGCTCTAAAAGGATAGCTATTTTGAAGAAAAGGCTGAATCCCTTCTTGAAAAACCCCTGTCCGTTAATGAGGTGCTTATGACTACATTTGTTGACCATGGATTCCAGGTGTTTTCCAGTGATTTTTTATAAGTATTTATCAATAGATTTTCCTTTTGATTGGGCGGCAAGGAATTTCGAAGGCGGATGGATAAGATTGGAATATCAGGAAACATAAGATGACGAAGCTGAGAAAAGAGCTGACTCTTTACGGGCTGACCATGATTGCCATCGGGTCCTGCGTGGGCTCGGGCATTTTTCTGACTCCTTCCCAGATCGCCGGCCATCTTCCTTCACCGGTGTTGATTCTCCTGGTCTGGGCTTTGGGCGGAATCATCACCCTGACCGGTGCTCTCACCTTTGCCGAACTGGGAGCCATGTTCCCTCAAGCCGGAGGAGTTTATGTTTATTTGAAAGAAGGATACGGGGATCTCTTCGGCTTTTTGTACGGGTGGGCTTATCTGCTGGTCATCAATTCCGGCGCACTGGCTGCCTTGAATATCGCTTTCGCTTATTATCTTGGTTTTATCATTCCGCTTGGTGATACAGGGATTAAAGTGGTGGCTGTCTCAGCGATCATAATCCTCACAACTATCAATATTTTAAGAGTAAAAGCTGGAGAGATCTTTTCCAATATCTTCACCGGACTCAAACTCATCGGGATTGCGGGCATCATTGCGGTGGGATTGTTCATGGGAAATCCCGAGCTCATGAGTTATCAGACGGGCCAGGCTGTCTCCTCCGGAAATATTTTTGTCGCCTTCGGGCTGGCGCTCATCGGTGTTTTGTGGTCCTATGGAGGCTGGCAGCATGCTTCATTCGTCGCGGGAGAAGCCAGGGATGCCCAGAAAACTGTTCCTCGAGCAATGGTCTTAGGAGCTCTGATTGTGGCTTTCGTTTACCTTTTGACTAATCTGGCTTACCTCTTTTTATTGCCGCTTCCTGAAATCGTCGGCTCTGAGAGCCTGGCCGCAGATGCGGTCAGTACAGTGATTCCTTTCGGAGGAAACCTGATCGCAGTCATCATTGCCATCTCTGTTGTTGGAACAGCCGGAATATACACGCTTTCTGCTCCCAGGATTTATTACGCTATGGCTGATGACGGCCTCTTTTTTAAAAAGTTGGCCTGGGTTCATCCCAGGTTCCGAACGCCTGTCAATGCCATCCTTACCCAGTCCATCTGGGCCATTATCCTACTGTTATTCTGGGGGACTTTTGAAGACGTTATCACCTACGTGGTGTTCATCGATTGGATATTTTTCGCCCTTGCCGCCTTTGCTATTTTCATCTTGCGGCGCACGAGAAAGGATGTCCCCCGAACCTATAGAACTCTCGGCTATCCCTTTACACCTGCGCTGTTCATCATCATCACCAGCTTTTTTGTTGTGAATACTCTGATAGAGAAGCCAAAACAGGCCTGGGCAGGCTTGATATTCATGGCCATTGGGTTGCTGTCCTTTATATATTTTAAAGAGAGCAGAAAGAGAAACAGATTCCTGAATAAGCAATCAAGATAAGATAGACACATGTCTTGTGGCAGCAACAGACTCATGACGTGACTTGCTAATAATATTGAACGGCAGCAAGGCTGAGCGATGAAAGCAGAGCCAAAACCTGAATTGAAGAGGGCAATCGGCCTGCCTCACGCAACAGCAATGGTTGCAGGAACGATAATCGGGGCTTCCATTTTTGTCCAGCCTTCCGAGATAACAGGACAGGTGCCTTCTGTAGGTGGGGTATTCCTTGTCTGGCTGGTAGCGGGAGTGCTGACATTCTTTGGTGCTCTTGTTTGTGCCGAACTCGCCTCGATTTTCACTCAATCCGGGGGCGTATATATTTATCTGAAGGAGGCGTATTCGCCTGGAGTTGGATTTTTATGGGGTTGGGGGATGTTCTGGAGCATCCATTCAGGGATTATTGCTGCGATTGCTGTTATATTTGCGCGGTATTTAGGATTTTTTATTCCTCTCGGAAATATAGAAGTTAAAGTTACAGCCGTAGCTGCTATTTCCGGGATTTCTGCTATCAATTACTTTGGAGTAAAGCAGGGGAGTATGGTTCAAACACTTTTTACTCTGGGTAAAGTGGTTGCGATAATTTTCATTGTTATCATGGGATTTAGTCTCGGTTCAAGAATCCCGGGCCATTATGTCACCCAGAGTCTTGCTGATAATGAATTTTCTCTTAATCATTTTTTCCTGGCTTTGGTTGCTGGATTATTCGCTTTTGGCGGGTGGCATATGGTCACCTATAATTCCGAGGAAACAGTTAATCCCCGCAAGACAATTCCCAGAGCCTTGATGCTGGGCACGATCATAGTGACTTTGTGTTATATTGCTTTAAATGCCGTATACATGTATGTACTGCCGCTGGATGTCGTTGCCTCATCTAAACGGATCGCTGCGGATACGGCTGACGCTTTGCTCGGCTATGGCGGAGGCTCGTTTATGTCATCTTTGGTGATCTTTTCAACCTTCGGGGCTTTAACCGGCATTGTTCTTTGCGGCCCTCGTGTGTATTACGCTATGGCCAAAGATGGCCTTCTTTTTCGTTGGCTGGGAACAGTCCATCCTCGATACCTCACGCCTCACAGGGCAATCGTCATCCAGGCGGCTTGGTCAGCAATTCTTGTGGCAACCGGAACCTATAAAGAGCTTTTCACCCGAGTCGTTTACACTGAGTGGATTTTCTTTGCTTTCATGGCATTCGGTTTATTCTTACTTCGTCGACGGTCGAATATCATCCGCCAATATAAAATCTGGGGCTATCCGGTCGTTCCTGCCATATTCATAATTTCCTCCTTGGCAATAGTCGCCAATCAAGTCATATCCGACCCAAGAGAAAGTGTGATGGGACTCTCTATAATTTTTGCCGGGATTCCTGTCTATTTATTATGGGCTAAAATAAAAAGGAGTTGACCAAATGATAATTATTGATTTTCACAATCATTTCTATCCTCCTGAGTATGTTGAGGCAGTTAAAAAAGGTCCGAGCAGGATTAAAGTCACTTTTGATAAGGATAACAATCCGCTGCTGCATTACCCTGGAGATTACAATATCCTTGTTCCTGAGCACAGGGATATAGGATTAAGAGAAGAGGCTGTAAAGGATGCTGGCGTTGACATGCAGATTCTCACCTTCACCACTCCTGGGACACAAATCGAAACGCCCGCGCGGTCCGTGGAGTTGGCCCAAAAGGTCAATGACAGTTTTGCTGAAATTATGACTGAGCATAGAGGCAGGTTTACTGCACTGGCTACGCTTCCCATGAACGATCCCTCTGCTTCAGTTGTTGAGCTTGATCGTGCGTTCAAAGAATTGGGTTTCAATGGGGTCATGGTTTACAGCAATATAAACGGCATTGCACTGAGTGACCAATGCTTTTGGCCTCTCTACGAGAAGGCTAATGAGTTGGATGCAGTGTTCTATATTCATCCGAATTTTCCGGTTGGAGTTGAGGCTATGACCGAATACTGGCTTATGCCTTTAGTGGGATTCACCTTTGATACCACACTTGCCGGAGCAAAACTGGTCTTTAGTGGAGTTGTCGAGAAATTCCCAAGAATAAAATGGGTTCTGGCTCATTTGGGCGGAGCCATTCCTTATCTTGCTGAACGCCTCGATAGAGGTTTTTATGCCTTCAAAGAGTGCCGGGAACATATCAGCAAACCTCCGAGTGAATATTTGAAGGACTTTTACTATGATTCGGTAAACTTTGACGTAAAAGCACTGCAGCTTGCTGTTGACTTTGCGGGCGCAGATCATATTTTAGCCGGCAGCGATTACCCTCACCAGATCGGGAGTCTGGAGAAAATGATAGAGAGCATCATGAGCCTGGATGTTTCCTCAGAAGATAAAACGAGTATACTCGGTAAGAATGCTGAAAAGCTGCTGAAAATAGAGACATAATATGATTTTTTTCACTTTCAGGACTCGTTGAAAGATATATAGAAAGATTCTCTTCCAGATAGCATGGGTAAAATACACGGGAATGGAAGAAGCGACCTTGAAGATTTAGCCTTCCCAAATCGTCTATCGAGGGAAGCCGATGAAATCGGCCGCCGAGTATGTTTGAGCACGTGAGGATCATTCTGATGAAAAATGATTGAGTACGGACATCCGGTTCGAAGTGACATGTCTGGAGTGCGGAGTTACGGAGGCGCCGAGATGGACGGTGAGGGAATGGCGTTAAAAATCTGAAGGGAGCGACGCCATTTCCGTGTATTTTAATTATTCAATTACCCACACCAGATAGTTTTTATTTTCAACCCGAGAAAAGCTGACAGGATTCCGTTTACTCTATCTTCTTCCGCTTTTGTCGCCGGTCATCTCCTTTTCCCGGTTGAGCTCGACCATATCCACGCTCTGGGAGTAATCTCCAATGAGGTGCTTGCAGAAATAATCGGCTCTTATCCAGAAAAAGTAATCGTTCATATCACCGAAGCCGTGGCGCTGTCCGGGGAATACGAAGAAATCAAAACGTTTGTTGGCCCGGATGAGCGCATTGGCCAGCCTCAAGGTGTTGGCCGGGTGGACGTTGTTATCAATGTCTCCTGTCGTAAGGAGCAGTCTTCCTTTCAGGTTTTTAGCGATCTCGGAGTTCTTCTCGATGCTGTATTCGAATTTGATGTTCCCGTCTTTGTCCACGACCTCCTTGACTCCGTGATGCTTTTCACTCCACCATCTGTTGTAGACGTTGTTTTCGTGGTTGCCCGAAGAGGAAACCGCCACTTTGAAAAAGTCGGGATAGACCAGCATGGCCGCTGTGGACATGAAACCGCCTCCGGAGTGGCCGTAGATGCCCACCTTATCGATGTCAATGTAAGGATATCTATCAGCCAGCTGTTCGATGGCCGCTTTTTTGTCGGCGAGCCCGTAGTCTCTCAGGTTTCCGTAGCCGTAATTGTGGTACCACTTGGAACGGGCTGGATGTCCGCCACGGTTGCCCACACAGATGACGATGAGGCCGAACTGAGCCAGGGTGATGTTGTTCGACCTCACGGAGAAAGATTTGGGTACGCTTTCTGTCTGCGGCCCTGGATAGACATAGGCGATGATCGGGTAGAGCATGGTCTCATCAAAATCAAACGGCTTGTACATGATTCCGTAAATGTCGGTGATCCCGTCGTCAGCCTTGACCTGGAAGGTCTCAGGAAATTTGAATCCAGCCTGCATGAGGAGCGAGAGGTCAACTGTTTCCAGTTTCCGGAGGAGGTTTCCCTGATTGTCGTAAAGGACGGATTCGGGAAAGTTATCGACACGGGAGTAATTATCAACAAAGAACAGGTTGGAATCACACATGCTTGTACTATGATTGAAATTACCCTTATTGAGTAGCTTGAGCCCTGTCCCGTCAAAGTTGATCTTGTACAAATGATAATAATACGGATCCTCACCTTGCTCATGGCCGTTGGCCGTAAAATACAGGACACGATTCTTTTCATCGATTCCCTCGATATCCTCGCAGTGCCAGGGACCGGAAGTGATCTGGTTTTTCAGGTTGCCATCCCCGTCAAAAAGATAGAAATGGGCCCACCCGTTGCGTTCTGACCAGTGGATGAGCTCTTTTCCGTTGTTGACCAATCCCAGCCGCCTCGTCTCGACATAGGTATTGAGACGTTCCTCTATCAATACTTTTGTCTCTCCGGTCACTGCATCTGCTACACAGATGTCGATGCGCTGCAGGTCGCGGCTGGTGCGGGAGAAGTAAAGCTTGTCCGGAGTTTCAGACAGCCAGAGGCTGGGCCGGTTTTCGTCATCCCGATTCTTGGCCAGACGCGGTGCGGTCAGGATGGAGACGGTCTGGTCTTTGAACCTATCTATGTCGACCTTGGTTTTTTTCTTTGACTCGAGTTCAAAGATCAAGACCTCAAGGACAGGGGATTCGGATTCGCCCGGCATCTGGTATTTATACGTCTCCAGGGTCGGCCGCGGTTCAGCCACAGAGTTGATGACCCACAGGTCTTTGACTTTCCGCTCGTCCGTTCGCGTCATCGCAAACTTTTTAGAGTCTCTGGACCAGACGACCCGAACCCCTTTGCGCTTGTCCTTATTCTTTTCCTTGTCCACGTTGGTCTCGCCTCTGTCTTGTTGGGCATAGCTGTAATATTCCTCTCCATCAGTGGTCAGCTGGTGCTCCACGATATCCGGGTCTTTCTCGTCTTTCAGCGCCTTCTCATAGTTGGCTTTGTCCATGGTGTAGAGGTTGTGGTGGCGTCCGAAAAGAATGGTCTGCTCATCGGGAGAGATGGAGGCCCATTCTGGCCGCTTTGGAGGCTTTTCGTAATCTTTAAGCAAGGTGAGTTTGCCCGTGGCCAGGTCGTACTCGAAATAGAAGATTTTTTTCTTGGGTTTTTCTTTTTTCTTTGGAACTTCTTCTTCCTTTTTCTCCTTTTCTTTTTCAATCTCTTTTTCTATCTTTTCCTCTTTCTTCTCCACTTTCTTTTTCTCTTCTTCCTTTTTTGCGACGTCCTCCTTTTCTTCCTGGGAGCTTTCCACCTCGAACTGGATAGCCCGATCCTGCTTGACGAATTTTATTGTTTCGATGGGAAGGTGCTTGGCATCATAAGGGTCTTTGGTGATCAGGGTCAGCTCGGCCGCCATTTTCACGTTATCGAATATTGGCCGTTTTGTCTTTCGAACGGGGTCCGCAATATAGAAGGTTTTTCCTTCGCTGGTCTCATAAGAATACCAGAAGCGGTCGCTGTGTTTCAGCCAGTGCGTATCGACAGAAGTGGAAAAGACCATTTTTTCCATCTTGGCGGGCGTAAAGCGCGCGGCCAGCTTGTAGTTGGCTTTCTTGATCGGAGTGTTATCAGCAAGCCCGAAAGCTGAAAACGAGAGGATAAGAACAAAGATAATGAGAAATGCGACAGGCCTGCTGAGATAAAGAGGGTTTTGGATTTTGGCTTTTTTCATGTTTTTCTCTCCTTAATACAGGATTTGTAAGCATAAATTTGAATAGAATGAATCTGAGTCTGTGAGGATGGGATTATCTGGAGATGCATGTCTTATGAGTGGCTTTCTCATCAAGAGATTCAAAATTATACTCATGCCTTGGACAGATTACAACTTTTTCTTGCTTGAATTGGTTTTAAGGATTTTTTAGGGATTCATGAACAGAGACCGAAACCTCTCATTTCCGGAAGGAATGCTTTTTTCCCGGTAGGATCAAGGCGTTAGCCACCAGGTCTAATACCTGAACCACCTTCATTTCCAGCCTGTAATGTCTGATCAGGTCATTGAGGCCGTCAACACAGTTGTGACATATCGTGCAGACAATCTTCGCGCCTGTCGCTTTAAGCTGTTCTGCTTTTATTCTTGCGACTTCCAAGCGAAGAGGGCGGTATTCCGCCATGGACAGCAGGCCGCTGCCGCCAGTGCAGCAGAAGTTTTCAGTCCGGTTCGGGTGCATTTCCCTGAAATCCGAGCACACCCGTTTGAGTATCCAGCGGGGCTCTTCGACCAGGTCACCGGAGCGGGCGATATTGCAGGAATCATGGAAGGTCACCGGCTCCGGGTTAAGGGATGGGTCCACCTTGATCCGTCCTTCTTTTATGTAGCGGATAAGTGTGATGACCACCGATTCAGTCGGGATTTTTTGATCATAATCGGCCCAGTTATAACCTTCCCAGCGTGTAGAACGGTAGCCGTGTCCGCATTCAGAGATCACGATTCTTTTCGCCCGCAGGTCTTGAGCAGCTTCGTAAAGATTCCTGGCCACGTAGGCGCCCAATTTGTCATCTCCGGAGTAAAGGCCGAAGTTCGTCTGATCCCAACCCCATTTCGGCATGGTCCAGCTTTCCCCGGCGATGTGGAATATCTTGGCGGCATTGGCTATTGACCGGGGGTCGAATTTTATCTCCCGGGGGTTGATGGTGTACATAAAATCGCAGTCTTTTTTGTCCACCGGGATATCGACTTCGGGAATTCCGAGTTCTTCCTGGACTTCTTCTTTCATCCATTCCAGGGTTTCGAGATAGTCTTCCTCCTTGACTGCCATTTGATTCCCGGTTTCCCACTGGTCCCGGCTTACATTGAACACGCCTTCAGGGACAATACCCAATTCTGTGAGAATACCCCTCGTCATCCGGATTAAAGTAGCGGTATCCACGCCCATCGGGCAGTTCAGAGTACAGCGACGACATTGACTGCACGTCCCGAAAACGATGTTTTTCAAACGGTTAAGCTCTTCATCGTTGGCTGGAGAATGCGCCTCCACCCACCAGGGTATAAGTCTCCCGGTCCAATCCATATGCCTCTTGAATATTCGGCGTATCTGGTCAGCCTTATAGGCCGGTGTCATCGTGGGATCAGAAGGCCTGGCCAGTGCATAATGACAGGAGTCTGCACACATACCGCAGTGGACGCAGGCCACCATGGAGCTGACGATGGATCTGTTTATTCTTTGGCTGAGCAGGTCGATAAACTTTTGAACATTATTTGCCTTTGGATCATAAAGCTTAAGCTGGCCCTGGGCCACACATCGCAGTTGATCCTCTTTTGCTTTTTTCTGTGTTTTTGTCTCCAAAGGTAAATTCACAACCTTGGACGTATCAACTTTGTCGTCGCTCACTTCTGTTCGCCTTTTGTCTCAATCCGGAAACATTTCTGATCATAAAAATGGATTCAAGCTTGACTCGAGTCTGCTCCTGTTGTTGTCTTGGATTTTTTTCTCGGCAGAATGCCTCTATGCCCCATTGTCTTTCCAAGGAAATATCGAGTGAACGGGTAGTAAAGGTAGTGACCTATTTTAGAGAAGGGGACATAAATGAGAAGAAATGCAGTTATCGCAAAAAAGATTATAAGCGGCCACTCACCCATTTCGTACCTGTTTGGGATGGCTATTATTCCGGCCGCAAAAAACAGTATCATCAGGATAAGAGAGGCATAATCGTCGAGAGTGCTGATCAGCCTCACACCTGGATTAGAGATTCGCCTAATAAGCCTGAGCAGGCCGACTATTAAGGCTGCTCCGATCGAAAGCTGGAACAGAATAACTACAGCTTTGATCTTGAACAGACCCGGCCAATACGGAATGATGAATGTGGAACTGATCGCCGCAGCAATACCGATATGAAATATCAAAAACTGGATATAAAACCCGGGCTTTTTCCGGACCGATTCCATGGCCCAGGGCATCGCCACATTCATCATGGAGTAGATGACACCAGTCTTGGCGCTGCCAGCAGGATAGGTTCTTTCTTTACGATAAGTGAATTTGAACAGCCAGATAATCCGGAAGAGATAGACAATGCCTAAAAAAGACAAGGCTGCGATTTGAATTTCATTTTCAAGAATTCGTAAAAACTCGCTCAAGTCTCCTCCTTCGGATAAAACATGTTAACGTCTGATCTTATGCTGTTTATTCCAAAAGCACTGATTTTTTCAACCGGAGTTCCTGTTCGTTTGTGATAAATGAGGTGCTGCCGATTTCGTATTGTGAGTTGAAGCTCTGGAACAGGGAATTTTAATTATTGACCGTTGGAATAAAGTAAAACTAATTATACCAAACCGTTCCTGACTGTCAATGAGGATGCGATTTCCCTGTCAGGGCTTCCGGATTCTCTCAGGGTCCGATTGTTTTATCGATCTCTTTGAGAGTCCTCTCGAAAGATTTTGGTTTTATTGACCGTAATGACTTTCCCGGGATCCCGACCCAGTTGGGGTGGACGCCAATTTTATCGAGGGATTTTCTGAATTCTTCCATGAAGACTCCCATCCCTGGCACGAATTCGACATCCCTTGGGAACTCCTTTTTTCCTCTGGTGTCTTTCTTCCATCTGCCCACAAAATCTATACCGCAGGTAGGGCTTCCCTCTGCCCCGATCACGGCAGAAATTTTGTATCCTTTTTTGAGGTACCATTTCAGTGTTTTAACGATATTCTCAGCCAGGTCGCGATAGGCTTTTCTTATCTTGGGATGGTCATAGGACTCTTTGGGCAGGGCCTTCCTGAAGATGCCAGACAGTTCCACTTCAGGGCAGGGGATTTGGTAGAGACCGACACCTTTTTTAATAAGGAGATCGATCACTTCCTCTTCAAGACCGGGATAGATGGCCAGGTTATCTTCCAAGGAGTGGACGTTCAGTATGCAGTGGGAGACTACGACGATCTTTCCGCTTCGCTCATCCTTCATGGCCCACCTCAAGATTCGCAAAAATTTGCTTTATTCTGACTTTAATAGGGGTGTTTGTCAATAATCATCAGCGTGGTTCCAGCTGGGTTTAGCAATTGACATTCATTTTTCTCAATGTTAAAAGCAAGAGAGAGTATCTTGCAGCCATATAAATTGGTTTACTCATTAAAAAGAAGACCGTCAGGTTGATTGCATTTGAGAAGATTAGGATTGTTGATTAATCCTATTGCCGGGATGGGAGGACGGGTCGGTTTGAAGGGGACGGATGGATTGGATGTTCTCGAAAAGGCTAAAAAGCTAGGGGCGAAACCGCAATCCTGGCAGCGCACTGAGGAAGCGCTGGATAAACTCAAGCCTCTCAAACAGAACATAAAAATAATCACCTGTGCAGATAAAATGGGGGAGAGAGCAGTCGTCCGCTGCGGGTTCTCGCCAGAAATCATCGGAGTCGGAGGAGCTTCGGTAACGACGGCTTCTGACACCAGGAAAGCGGCCCGAATAATGAGAGACAGAGGTGTGGACCTGCTGCTTTTTAGCGGTGGTGATGGCACAGCCAGGGATGTCTACCAGGCCCTGGAGGGTACCCAGGTCGTGTTGGGAATTCCGGCTGGCGTGAAGGTCCATTCAGCCGTGTTCGCCTCTAATCCCGCGGCAGCAGGGGAGTTAGCCGCTCTTTTCCTCCAGGGGAAAGCGAGAAAGATCAAAGAGGCAGAGGTCATGGACATCGATGAGGATGATTACAGGGAGGGAATCCTGTCGGCAAGATTATACGGCTATTTGAAGATCCCGTTCAGAAGAAGCTATGTGCAGAGTCTAAAGGCAGGCAGCTCCGGGGATGAGAGGTATTATCAGGAAGCCATCGCCCATGAAGTGGTTGAGAGCATGTCTGATGAATACGCTTATATCATCGGTCCGGGGACCACGACCAGGGCGGTCATGGAAAGACTGGGCCTGGAGGGTTCGCTTCTGGGTGTGGACCTGGTTCATAGGGGAAAGCTTGTCGGGAAGGATTTAAGCGAAAAAGAATTACTCAAGGGAATCAAGGGCAGGAAAGCGAAACTCATCATCACCCCGATCGGCGGCCAGGGTTATTTGTTGGGGAGAGGGAATCAGCAGATCAGTCCGGAGGTCATAAAGCAGGTGGGGAAAGAGAATATCATCGTCATCTCCACTCAACAGAAAATAAATTCGTTTAGCGGCCGGCCGCTTTTGGTGGATACAGGAGATGCCGCTTCTGACCGGCTGTTGAGCGATTACTTCAGGGTCATAACAGGATACCGGGAATCAGCTATCTACAAGGTGACACATAAACCGGTTTAATCCAGAATAAAACGTAAAGCCAATGGAATAGACGAGAGCCATTTCTATAAACAACCTGAATGATTGTCTTGAGCCTGAATTTTAACTCGGCTCAATGATATGGAGGGATAAGATGCTCAAAGACTGGAAGCCTCCGAAAGACTGGAAAGTCATAACCACCATAGATGCCCATGCCGCGGGCGAGCCCTTGAGGATCATAACCGGGGGGATTGAAGAAATCCCGGGGGACTCCATCCTTGAAAAGAGGCGTTATGCTCAGGAAAACCTGGACCATCTCCGGACCGGGTTGATGTGGGAGCCAAGGGGACATGCGGATATGTACGGAGCGATCATCACCCAACCGGTCACTTCGGATGGGGATTTTGGTGTCCTGTTCATGCATAACCAGGGCTTCAGCACCATGTGCGGGCACGGAGTCATCGCGCTGGCAACGGTGGCCCTGGATAAGGGCATGATTGTTAAAGAAGGGGAGGAGCCGGTGCTGAGGATGGACACGCCTGCCGGTCGAGTTACGGCCAAGGCTCGTCTGGAAAAAGGAAAGGTTAAGGAGGTCACATTCCAGAATGTTCCATCTTTTGTCTTCAAGAGCAATCAGGTGATAGAAGTCCCGGATCTTGGAATCGTGCAGTGTGACGTGGCGTTCGGGGGGGCTTTCTATGCGTTTTGCAGCGCTGAAGAGCTGAGGCTGGGACTGCAGGAGGAAAATTTTCACGAGTTGATCGAAGCGGGCAGGAAAGTCAAGCAGGCGGTCATGGACAACATAGAGATCGAGCATCCCTTTGAAAAGGATTTAGGCTTTTTATACGGGACGATTTTTGTCGGCGACGCTCATGATCCCTCTCATCACAGCCGCAATGTCTGCATCTTTGCCGAAGGAGAGCTGGACCGTTCGCCCACAGGGACGGGTGTCAGTGCCAGGGCAGCGATACATTATTCCCGTGGCGAGCTGTTTCCGGGACAGGCGATTATCGTGGAGAGTATCCTGGGCACATGTTTTAAAGTGAGGATTGTGGATATAACTGATTTTGGCATCTACAGGGCGGTGATCCCGGAAGTCACGGGAAGTGCCTTTATTACCGGAGAGAATAGATTTTATTTTGACCCGGACGACCCGCTGCGACAAGGTTTTATTTTCCGTTGACGTTTTATGAAGAAATCATGTTCTGAGCGCATTTTTTAAAAGACTCTTGCTGAGCGCGAGACAATGGATAGAATATATTCAGACCCTTTCAAAGACTCATTCAGCTCTATGGATGTGATTGGGAGGAGATAAAAATCGATGAGGGTGATGAATTTAAATCTTGCTTTTATCCTGATTTCCCTGAGTCTTATTCCTGGTTATATGTTTTCGAAAATAGAATTGCCGACAGTAAAGTCCGGAACGAAAGATAAGGTTCCTGATTGGGAGAACCCGGCCGTTGTGGGCCGGGAAAAGGAGCCTGCTCACTGCACCTACATCCCGTATGCGGATGTCCAGACCGCTTTAAAGAACAAACTGGCTCAATCTCCTTATTACAAATCATTGAACGGACTCTGGAAGTTCAGCTGGGTGAGAAAACCGGCTGACCGGCCTGTCGATTTCTATAAGGATGAATACGATGTCAGCCAATGGGAGGAGATAAAGGTTCCGGGAAACTGGGAGCTGCAGGGCTACGGAGTCCCCATCTACACCGATGAGGAGTATCCGTTTCCTGCCAATCCTCCCCGCATCCCCCATGACTATAATCCTGTGGGCTCTTACCGGAGAGGTTTTACCGTTCCTGAAGATTGGAAAGGTCGCCAGGTTTTTCTTCATTTCGGCGGAGTGAAGTCAGCCATGTATGCCTGGATTAACGGTAAAGAAGTGGGGTACAGCCAGGGAAGTAAGACTCCGGCTGAATTCAACATCACCCGGTATCTGCGCGAAGGCCAAAACACGCTTGCTGTGGAAGTCTACCGCTGGAGCGATGGTGCCTATCTCGAAGGCCAGGATTACTGGAAAATCAGCGGAATCGAGCGTGAGGTGTTCCTTTTTTCCACCCCGAATGTGATGGTCCGGGACTTTTTCGTCCTCGGGGACTTGGATGAATCTTATGTGAACGGGAAACTCATGGTAACGGTGAAAATGAGAAATTATACACCCGAGATCCCGAAGAATTATTCGCTTCGGATGGAACTTCTGGATGCGAATAATCAGCCTGTTTTTGAGGCTCCGTTAAGCGAGGAGATCAAATTTGAAGGATTGAACGAAGCAGAGATTCGTTTTGAAAGGATCGTCGAAAACCCGGCGAGATGGAGCGCAGAGACTCCGAATCTCTACTCACTTGTTCTGTCTCTCCTGAATGATTCAGGACAGGTTATTGAGGTCGTAGGCTGCAGGACCGGATTCAGGAAGGTGGAGATAAAAGGGGGGCAGCTTCTGGTCAACGGGCTTCCCATCATGATCAAAGGAGTCAACCGCCATGAGCATGAGCCTGAGACTGGCCGTGTGGTCTCGGAAGAATACATGATGAAGGATATCCGGCTGATGAAGCAGTTCAACATCAATGCAGTCCGGACAAGCCACTACCCGAACGTTCCCCGATGGTACGAGCTGTGCGACCAATACGGACTCTACGTGGTCGATGAAGCCAACATTGAATCTCATGGTATGGGCTTTCATCCGGATAGAACGCTCGCTAACAAGCCTGAGTGGAAAAAAGCGCATATGGAGCGGACCATCCGGATGGTGGAAAGGGATAAGAACCATCCTTCGATCATCATCTGGTCCCTCGGGAATGAGGCTGGAGACGGAGTCAACTTCGAATCCACCTATGCCTGGATCAAGAAGCGCGACCCCTCCAGGCCGGTGCAATATGAGCCGGCCGGACTCAAGCCCCATACGGATATCGTCTGTCCCATGTACAAGCAAATCCAGCACCTTGAAGAGTACCTCAGCCGGGAGTTGGACAACCGTCCGCTTATCTTGTGTGAGTACGCCCATGCCATGGGAAACAGCGTCGGCAACCTCCAGGATTACTGGGATTATTTCGAAAAGCACAGAGAGCTCCAGGGAGGCTTTATCTGGGATTGGGTCGACCAGGGATTGCTCAAGAAAAATGAAGAGGGAGAGGAATTCTGGGCCTATGGAGGTGATTTCGGTCCGCCCGGAACTCCCAGTGATAAGAATTTCCTCATCAACGGTCTGGTCTTTCCGGACAGGAAACTCCATCCGCACATCTGGGAAGTCAAAAAGGTTTACCAGTATATTAAGATCCTGCCCGTGGATTTGAAGGCAGGAAAGGTAGAGATACGC
>Ga0224501_10001772_pt1 | contig 16815 bp, 11 predicted proteins | sample SF_Oct11_sed_USG_4_FD_169105 | JGI IMG/M metagenome (GOLD analysis project Ga0224501, IMG submission 169105) | Sediment microbial communities from San Francisco Bay, California, United States - SF_Oct11_sed_USGS_8_1 | ecosystem: Environmental > Aquatic > Marine > Sediment | place: USA... | reverse complement strand
CGCGACCTGGATTGCCATGTCCCTGCCCGCTTACCTTTTGATGGTCTATCAGGTAAACAGCTTGAACAAACGTGATCTTGAGGAAGAAGACCGTATCCGTACGGAAAAGAAGAAAAACAGGAAAAGCGGCGGGCCACCCATGAAGTCCACTGGAGGATTTTAAGATTTCCTAACATGGGAAGTTTTAATTTAATGATATAATGCCGGCCAACACGAAGAACCACATACTTTCAATATCCCGCAATCCAGGCCCCATCGTCTAGCGGTTAGGACGCCGCCCTCTCACGGCGGAAACAGGGGTTCGATTCCCCTTGGGGCTACTCCCACATCATCCAACAAAATCCAAAGAAGTCCATAAGCCCTTTAAATTAGGGCTTTTTTATTGCCTTGAGGTCCAACGAGGGGTATTATGGTTTCGTGAAATCCAGCAATTTTGGGGGGTATCTTTCAGGGTCCCCCAGAAATCTTGAAAGCGATACCCCCAAAATGCCGTTAACCGTTAAAATCATTCAAGAAGCCAAGCCTGGTATTAATCCCCAAGGTAATCTGACAAATAAACCTTACAAGTTAGGGGATTCCGGGGGCCTTTTTTTACTGGTTACCCCAGCGGGTGGGAAGTGGTGGCGATTCAAGTATCGTTACGGAGGAAAGGAGAAACAGATTTCTCTCGGTACTTATCCTCTGGTGTCTTTGAATAAAGCCAGGATCCAACGCGATGCCTTCCGTGCACTTTTGGCAAACGGTCTCGATCCAAGCGATCATCGCAAAAAGGAAAATATGGCAAAAGTCGCACAGGAAGCCCGTCGAGTAGCGGCAACCCGCTTCACTCTTGAACCTGATGGAGGCCTGTCCATTCGGCTCGGTAATCGCCGTATTGCTTTAACCCCTGTCGAAACCATGGAATTGCAGTCGTTCCTTCAAGCCAACCCTCCGGAAAATTTAATGGAGTCGCTATGCCCCTGACCAATACAGCCATCCGAAATGTGAAACCCGAATCTAAGCCCCGGAAGTTGTTCGATGAGCGCGGACTATTCCTACTGGTGAATCCCAACGGCGGAAAGCTATGGCGCTTCAAATATCGATTTAACGGCAAGGAAAAACAGATTTCTTTAGGAATCTATCCTGATATTAGCCTGAAGGATGCGAGGGAACGCCGGGATGAGGCCAGAAAACTGGTGGCGAAGGATATTGATCCCAGCGAACACCGGAAGGCTCAAAAGGGGGCCAATAGCGGAGAAAACAGCTTTGAGGCCGTAGCGCGGGAATGGTTTGCCAAAAACACTCCCAATTGGACGACCGATCACGCAGCCCGAATTAGGCGCCGTCTGGAAAATGACCTTTTTCCTTGGATCGGAGGAAAACCTATTGGAGGCATAACGGTTCCTGAGTTGCTTGCCGTGATTCGCCGGATCGAAAATCGTGGGGCTTTGGAAACCGCCCACCGGGCTTTGGGAAACTGCAGTCAAGTCTTTCGCTATGCAGTAGCTACCGGACGCGCGGAACGAGACCCCACCGGGGACCTTCGGGGTGCCTTGCCTCCGTCAAGAGGGCAGCATTTCGCCGCAGTAACAGAACCCAAGCAAGTGGCCGAACTATTGATGGTGATGGATGGCTATGAAGGCTCCTTTATTGTCCGTTGCGCCCTGCAATTGGCTCCTCTAGTCTTCGTTCGGCCGGGGGAATTGCGTAAAGCTGAATGGAAGGATATTGATTTTGAGGCCGCGGAATGGCGTTTTATAGTGACTAAAACCGATACCCAGCACATTGTGCCGCTTTCCCGGCAGGCGGTGGAAATTCTGGAAGAATTAAAGCCGTTAACTGGATATGGACGGTATGTATTTCCGGGAGCGAGGAGCAAAGACAGGCCCATGAGCGATAACGCCATTCTGGCCGCCATGCGACGCATGGGCATCGGCAAGGAAGAAATGAGCGGTCATGGATTTCGCGCCATGGCCCGCACCATTCTGGATGAAGTTCTGGGCTTCCGGCCTGATTATATCGAACACCAACTGGCCCACGCGGTACGCGATCCCAACGGCCGCGCCTACAACCGCACCGCCCACCTCCCCGAACGCCGCAAGATGATGCAAGACTGGGCTGATTATCTGGACAAACTTAAGGCCAGCGCGGAAATCATACCTCTTCGCCAACGGGCATGATTAGATATATTCACCCAAAATAAAAACTTTTTAGTTTTTATTCTTCTTCCGGAACAACTACCCATATACGCTTTAAAGGTAGCTCAGCTTGAATTTCTTCCGGCATTTTATCGAAATTAAATAATAGGGTGGACATCAGTTTTTTGTCGTCCCACAGGCGGACTTTGAAAAATAATTCCTTATTGCTTCCGAGGGCCGTTTTATTAAATCCATCCCAGGACACAAACAATCCTTGATCGGCCCCCATCCGGCTCATCACCCCTTCAAGCTCCCTTACTGCAGCATCATTCTGAGTACCACCCGATTTGACTTGAACACAAATACGAGGTGGTTCAAATCCCATTGGACCATATCCCGCAAGAAGGTCCACACCTCCATCCGGGCCTTCCGGAGCCCGCCAGGTTTGATAACCCTGGACATGCAAGATAGCCTCGACCAGCCGGGTCAAGTTGTGCCCCTTGAATTTCGATTGAATTATATTCCGGATTTGGTCGAATGCCTGCTCCTCCAAATCCACTAAAATGGGCCCCTCAGATCCATCTTCTGGTTCAGGGGAAACCTTTCTCCCTGCTTTAAGGTTTGGGTCCGGCTTACCCGCCAGCATCACCTTGATCCTCGCTTCGGCGTCATTCCTTTGAATTTGGCAGACGGTCATAAACGCTCCCATGGAATATAATAAGTCCTGGCCGAAATCACTGCGGGGGATATCATCCCGTATCCAATCGACTGACCGCGCATGCCGCCCGTCCCGGAATTCGTAATCCCCAGTCACTTTCCCCAAGGCCACTGCCGACCTAGTTTTTAAAGGGAGGACGGCAATATCCCCTTTTTGTATACGATTTGTAAATGCCCAGAACTGGGCGGCATGGTTCGTAATGGCATTGGAGGACAAATGAGAAAGGACTTCTTCATGATTGGCCCTCATTTCCTCTTTAGAGGAAATCTTTGAAGCATCCGGAAATTCTCGCCATCCAACGACCGCAACTCCGTTTTGTAAAGCAAAGCTCTCATCTTCTCCACTTTTTCCCGCGCGAATCAACCAGACTGCCATAAACAATCTCCTTTTTTCTCTTCACTTAAATTCCCATAGAAAATAAATCATCGGCAGAAAATTTTGACTGAAATTCAAACTTGGCCATATCAAAGGAATCCCCGTTTATATTTTTGCAGTTCATTTCCATTTGGATCAGGCGAACATCCAGGTTAAAAATGTTATTGAATTCATAAAAACCCACCACCTCCTTTTTCGCGTTAATCAAAAGAAGATGCCAATTGGTTTGCCTGGCCAGGTCTCGCCAAATCAGGAGATGAGTAGGATTCAAGGGGTCAATGCAACATTCCATGGACATAAATGGCTTGGCTGGATTGCTTGGATTGTGAATAAAAAACAATAAATATCCTACGGGCCCATAAGATGTGATTTCTACACCCGATTTCAAGTCTAAGATAAATGGATTGATTTGATTTAATTCGTAGATAAAGGAGGTATTATCGATTAACAAAAGAACAGTTTCTGTTCCAATTTTCGGATCAAGGGCAAAGTTCCAGGGTAAGATTCCTTCAATTTGACTAAATTCCTTCGGAAGCTCTGGAAGAACCAGCTGAACTGGGCCCAGATTCCATTTATTATTAAAATTAATGGTCATGAACGGCCCTGCAAATTGTTCATAAATTAATTAAAAATTAACTGGAAATTATTTCAAAACAGATCAATTTAAGGTCGTCCCTGGATAAAGATGCGCTGCCTGCCATCTCACCAGCAGCAGGCTCCTCAGGGGTCTCTGAAGCCCCAGAAATAGACTTTAAGGAATCTATTAAAATTTGGATTTCATTGTCTTTCTGGAAATCATTATATAAAGTTCTTAATGCCTTAATTTGGACGCTACGCATAGGCCTGCCAAGCCAGCGGATTAAATCCATACACTCAGATCGCTCGATCTCCGGATGGTTAATGAAACTATGCAGAACCGTCGATAGATTCTGCTGGATGGGGTCAACGGTTCTGGGGGCAGCCTCCACGGAAACCTGCCGCTGAAAACCGTCCAGGATTTCTTGGATCACCTTTTCCTGCAAATCAAAAATTCCTTTAAAGATTCCCTGGTCCACCACCCTGGGGGTGTCCTTTTCACAAGCGATATGGCTTGAAATCACAAATCGATTATCAATAACCCTATTCACCGATAAATCGTAAAACTTCCAAAAGTGATATTTTTCCTTTTCCTGGGTGACCCCCTGAAAATAAAAGAAAACTCCCCGTACCCCGGAGCGGATTAAACCGGAGTGTATTCCATCGGGCAATTCATCCAGCATTTCCTTGCCACCGGAATCCAATAGACCTTGCAATTGCTGCTTTAAGAACTCACTGCTGGCCAGCTCTGTGAACTGCTCCTCTTCCTCAATCACCGTGCCATCTTCTTCCTGAATTCGCCGAAGGGTATTAAAATTCCGAGGATTTACAACTTCCCCCAATACACTGGCATCTAGAAAACCAGTCTGGTCGATTGTAGATATTTTGTCCGATAGACTTTCCACCAGCCTCAAAAGCCTATTCAAGCCTTCTTCCGGGAAAAAGTTATAGATCCATAAAGTTTCGAACTCTGACCCCAACCGGTCTATCCGGCCCGCTCTCTGCACCATACGGGTCGGATTCCAATGCAGGTCATAATTGATAAGATGCCCGCAATCCTGGAGATTCTGGCCTTCGGACAAAACATCGGAAGAAATCAAAATGTCAATTTCATTCTCTCCGCCAACAAGGTCCTCCCTCCCGCTGGCCTTGGGAGAGAATAGCTCCACCAGTTTTCTTTTTTCCCTGGGGCCCTCGCCACTATCCATTCTCCGGATATGGATTCCCCCTAACTCTTCACAGAATTTAACGGCCTCTGGAGTTTTCGAATCCCCCAGATTCTTGAACAGATACCGAACCGTATCCTTGTAATAGCTGAATATCAGAATCTTTTTGCCCTTCAATTCTCCCGACAGCAACTCCTTTAACCGTTCCAGCTTCCTGTCCTTGTCCGGGGTGACACCTTTAATCCGTTCCCAGATGCTTCTTAAAATCTCCACATCATGTTGCAGATCACCATGGAGCCGACGTAAATCATAAAGAGACCGATCCACCGTTTCCATTCCCTCCAGGAAGCTCCTGGCCTCTTCATTGGCATCCAGCTCATCCGCCAGGGAGCGGGGGACCGCATCGTCCTCTTCCTCTTCCCTCTCCAGATACCTTAACGCTTTGTGAAATTCTTTACTGCTCAGCAACTTTTCATCCAAGACATAATCCTCAAACGTCTGAATAAAGGCCATTGCACGCTTCACACTGATCCGGAAAGCTTCGATACTGGATTCAAACCGTTTCAGATACCGGCTTTTGAAAATTCCCACCAACGCCTGCTCCCGACCCAGTTCCAGATCGTCCCGCTCGATCCCTTCCTTTTTATAACTTTCCAGGTTGTATGGGGCTAACCTCAACCCTTCGATGCCGGATACAATGTCTTCATATAATCCTTCATAGGTTGATTCCAGGTCATACTGGGCGGTTCTGAGCCGACGCTGTGGAAAATGAATTTTCTTGCCCTGAATCGTGGCTTCGGGGTAAGCCGTCCGAATGAAAGGCCGGGTACGGCGGATCACCACCTCTTCCAGTAAATTAAACAAACCCACCAGGCCATTCCCCTCTCGTGCCTCCCGGCGTACACGGCGGAAATACCGTTGCAGGTCCCCGATACCACAAGGAGCGAAATAAGCCTGATCGCCCCCCGTGATCAGGTTCAATTGATGGTATAGATCAAACAAGTCGTTATTGATAGGAGTAGCCGTCAGGAGAATGATTTTTTTGCGTGCTCCGTCCCGGCCGCGGCCCCCATTCCCCTCCAGAATCCATTCCAGGTTTTCGTAGCGCTTCGATGCCTTATTCCGGAAATTATGGGATTCATCGATCAACACCACATCGACATCATGATAGGGTTCCGATTCAAATTCATCTCTACCCAGCATTTCCTGGGAGACGATTTCCCCGGCTATGGTGGCATCGTTCAATTCCCGCTCCCACATATCTTTCAGGACAGCGGGGCAGACGATCAAGGCCTTCTGGCGTAAATGGTAGGCGAAATCCTCCAGCAGTTTTTTCCCGATCCAGGTTTTTCCCAGGCCTACCGAGTCGGCAATCATTACCCCGTCGTAACGGCCCAGGATGTTCCGGGCCTTCTTGACCGCGTCTTCCTGGAATTCCGCCAGTTCCACCGCCGAGCGGGTACCCGCCGGTTCTTCTGCCGTATCCAAGTCATCCTTGAAATATTCATACAGGACTTTCATATAAATCTGGTAGGGGGTGTATTCGGTCCGGCCGAATTTGGAATCGTCCAATAACTGGATCAGCCGATCTTTATATTCCACCGCTTCGTCCCACTGGGTCTGATACCATTGCTCCAGATCAATAATGGCCCGGGCACCTACCTCGCTTTTGATCAACTGGCGATTGATGGATTTGATGGGACTGGGCTTCTGGTCAGACAACCAGGAGACCGCCTGCTGGGCATGAGGGTCGTCCGCTTCCGCCGGGTCCAGGAGCACCTTGTGGACCAGGTTGAGCTCCCGGTTCGAAGTCAGGCCGGGAGTGGTAAAATTGGAAGATCCGACAATGGCGAAGATGGGCCGGAAACGGTCGAACAGCATCTGCTGGCCGGGCCGGTCGGAATAAAACAACCAGCACTTGGCATGGAGGAATCCCTTGTCGTACAGTCGGACGGAAACCTTGCCTTGTTGCAGGTAGGCAATCAGGTCTTCCACCAGCCTCAGGGTGGCTTCGTCAAAAGGGAGAATTTCCAGATCCTTGCGGATCAGGCCTTTGACGGCCTCCGGCCCAGGCTTTAGGCCGATCTGCTCGCCCGTGGCAGGCTCCGCCCCCAGCAAAAGACGAAAGGACCCTAAACCTTCAAGGCCATTCTGAATTAACTGAAATCCCCCAACCGTGAAGTATGCCGTCGCCACATCCAGAGACCGCCCTTGAGTTTGCGCCAATAACGTATTTAAAACATCTCGCAATACGCTCTTCTGGTTGTCTATGACATAGGGGATTTTCATTAAAACTGATCAAATTTATTGATTAAATTGATTTCAGAACCAGCTAATCCATAAAGTTCGCAAACTAAATTATTTATTTCCATTTCTATTCTTGTTGCTTCCATTTCAATATTATTTAATTCGGAGGCGCTAATTTCAGTAAAATTATTTTTCTTGATCTCCAAAAGCGCCAAAACCATATTTATTAGCTCTGGTTGATTTGGGTTTGCCAAAGGGCTTTTTCTTAAATAAATTGGTTTAATCTCGTAATCAAAATACCTAGTAGAAAACAACCAATTAAATAGGGAGGAATTAATTATTCCCAAGAGACCTAAAAGACTATTGTCGTCTTTTGAAATAATATTGGATAAGCGATTTAGATTGTATGTTCCGGAATCATCATATGTAGCTATAACCCTTCTCTTCAAAGACAAATTTCTTGTCCTAACAACAAGTAATTTTTCTGAACTTAAAAGATCCTCAGGAGGCAATGTCCTCCCTAATTTTCCTCTTCCGCGAACATATTCCCTGTCATACAAAATCCAATCCTCCGATTTTACTGAGCCATATCTAGATATACCTTTTCCTGTTACCATTGGATGATAACGATCATCAATTTGGCTGTCGGAAACTAATTCGTTTTTTATATAGCCTGTGTTTATCCCTACTCCAAGATCATAAAATTCTTCTAAGCAAGGAAAATTTAAAAATAATCTTTTTTGAATTTCAGCATCTTCATCTGTTAATTTATAGTCAAAAATTTGATTCTCGTTGTTTCGAAATCTATCCTGAGTTATTTGATAGGAAGGGCACAACAAAAGGTTCTCGATAAATTCAGGCACTATAATTTGAGTTTTATGGTTTAGATTAAGGTTTTCCTTTTTGCAAATTATTATCGTTGTGTCTACAGTGGCCTCTTCAAATACCTTCGGTCCTAAGGGAACCAATATATCTAGCGACAATTCAGATAACAGCAAATACCTTAATTTTTTGAAACTTGGCTGAACAAAAAAGGTAGAAGAAACAATCAGGCCAAAAATTCCTTTGTGATTTATAAGCCTGGAGCATAATTCTAAAACAAATTTATATGTTTCATAATTTCCTTCACAACAAGAAAAATTAATTTCATAAAATACTCGGTTGCTCTCATCTGTTGATTTTCTATAAGAATAAGGCGGGTTGCCCACTATTGAATCAAACCCACCATTCTCCAACCTTTCAATAGCCTGGGTGGTGCCAGGCTTTGGACCGTAAAACACCTCTGGAAATTCCAGCTCCCAGTGGAAAAAATGATTCTCTTCGGAGTCCGCCAATGCGGATTGAACAATTACCTGGTTATCTTTACTCATCCCCTGGATCGAAAGGTGGCCCTCCAGCCAGGCTTCACAGTCTTGTGACATTAGAAAATTCTTTGCCTTGCTGAACTCTGTTTTAATCTTTCCCTTTCCACTTTTAACTGGCGGATTAGAAAACCACTGGCTGGTATATACATCCAGAATCCGCTTGAAGGGTAAAAGCTTATCCCAGGCTTCTTTATATTCTTTTTTGGATTCCTGAACCTGGGCGCTGGTTACATCCGACAATTCGCCGACATGGCGCATCAATTGCGTAGCCAGCATAAGTCCTTTAAAATGATTTCCTCCAAAAAGAAGAGTCTGGCCTTTTTCAATCGCTTGCTGGGCTTCCTCTACTTTTGAGCCTATCAGGGAGTTTCCGCATTTCATATGGTGGTCCAGGAAGGACAAAGGGGCCCCCAGGGTGAAACAATTGAGCCACAGGGAAACCTTGGCCAGCTCCACCGCCATGGGGTTGAGGTCCACTCCGTAAATACAACGTTTGAGGACATGGCGTTTGAGCAGGTTGATATCCGTCAACCGGGCCGGATCAATGGAAACCCCCTGCTTGTCCATTTCTTCCAGGATGGTCCGGCGGGTTTCTTCCAGATACCGGGTCACCGGGTTCCAGGGAAAGGCATTGAGGAAATGAATCGCCTTGTCCGTAATAAAGTCCACCGCTTCCACAAGAAAATGCCCGGAGCCCATGGCCGGGTCCAGCACCTTGACGTTGAACAACTCGTCCACCACATGGCGGTAGGTGTGGGCGACTTTTTCCGGATCGTCCCCTTTCATTTTTTCCTTTTTAAACGCTGCCTCCCGTTTTTGGGCTTCCCGATAGGCCTGCTGGGCCTCCCGCAGTTTGGGCCGCATGGTCTGCTCAAATTTCTCTGCCAGCACCGGCCCCACGGCATTTTCCACAATGTATTTGACGATATGGTCCGGGGTGTAATAAGAACCGGTGGCCTTACGCTCGTGCTTGTCATTTTCCAGATACACCGCGCCTTTGGGATAAACCTTATCCACGGCATTACGGCCACGTCCGATGGTTACGATTTTAAGGTCGTCATCTTTTGCAGTTTTATAAGGCACAATCTCTTCGGTTTTTTTGCCTTTGACCACCGCCATTTTTTCCGGGGCCACCTGGACCTTGAACTCCAGCAGGCCTTCGTAAATGGAACCCAGTTGGCGGACTCCCAAGGATTTAAAGTCTATGGATACCAGTGCCTCAGTTTTGGGATCGATATCCCGGGTAAGAAGATTGAGCGCCAGGGCCAGGTACTGGTCCGGCACCTGATGGGTATTCAGAAACCGGGTATTGTGGGCTTCCGCGCTCTGGTCCTCCGGATGCACCGTATTGAGGAACAGGCCTCCGTTATAGACGGGGACATTAAGGTCCGGATTCCCGGCATCGACCACCGCGAACAAACGGGTCAGGCGCTCCTGGAGTGAATACTCATTTTTGGAATAAGCTTTCTTCAGGTTTTTCGGGGCTTCTTCTTCCAAATTTCCGGCGGCTTCGGCGATTTCGGTTTTAATCCGGGTAAGGCTGGCCTCAAAATATCCCCGCATTTCTTTTACTGGGAGCAGGTCCCGCGCCTCGGCATACAACAGGAACAACAGGCGGTACAGGAAAGTGAGGGTTCCCTGAAAGACCTGGTCCAGCCGTTCGGGGGAGAATTCCACATCTTTTCCTTCCTTTTCCCGGATATGGACGATAAACCCTTCCGCCAAATGAGGGAAGATTTGCTCAAACACCTGCTCTTTTAGCCGTTCGCCGAGTTCCTTGGCATATTGCTCGCTTTCTGTCAGGAGCCGGTCCAGAAAGCAGGCGGTCTCAGATCCTTCCTCTGTATCAGGCGGAGTGGCCTGGAAAGCCTGGTGGCGGAAAAACAACCAGAAGTATTTGAAGAAATCCGCGTAGGCATCGGTCTGCCCGCTGTGGACCAGAACTTCTTCCAAATCGATTTCGTAATAATTGGAAGCTTTGGAATGGGTTTTGGCGGTATACAGCCGCCAGACCTTGCCATTGGTGACGATCGCCCAGGGGGCTTCTCCACTTTCCAGGAGACTGACGACTAGGCGACTGGGGTCTTCGTTGGGGCTTTCGGAGTCCTTGGGATCTTTGCCGTCCAGGTGACGCCCCCAGGGATAGGCCAGGCAGAAAGCCAGGGTTTCTTTACCAGAAGGCGCTTGAAGATAGTAATCCGGTTCGGGGTCTTCGCTCCCCGCTTTTTTCCCTACTTTCCAATCGAATCCCAGAACCTTGAAAACGGGTTCAAGTATTTCTTCCCTTAAAATCTGTTCCTTTTGACCCCGCAATTGCTGGATCTTCGGTAAAAGCAGTCGATTCAGCTCCTGGAATGCGGGCTTGGGGTCTACCTTCCATTCCTCATATTCTTCGGGGAGCCTATTTTTCAGATAGTAATCGGAAAACAGAGCCTTATTATTGAAAAACTCCTCCGACCAGTCGGCAATGGTATAGGCATTTTTGATTTTATCGTATTGTGCGAGCGCATCGCTTTCCGTGTAGGTGAACCGCCTGAGGACCCGGAGAGCGATACGAAACTCATCCGAAGAACCGTGCTTGCGGTCAATAGTCAGAGGGCGGGGGCGAATACCCACCTGCTTTATTCCAATGGATTTTTTGGCTGATTGCTCAGGGAGGATTCGTTCCAGCAGGACAAAATCGATGCGCTCGTAATCGCTGGTCAGAACAAAAAGAAAATAAGGCACCTTGTTCTTGAAGTAATTGACCAGGGCTCGAATATGGGAAATGGTGACGCTCTTCACCTCGAAGAGATACACCTGGAGAAAATTCTCTTGGTCGGCGATCAATTCAATCCGCTTTATGGCTTTTAGGACGGTATCGGAGGTGATACCCAGGTTCCCGGGAGTCTGAGGGGTTCGGGCATTGGTGTTGTAGCCTAGCTTGGAGAAAAAGGCGGCGACGGCATCCGCGTTGGATAATCCCTGAATATCTTTTTTATTCAGGTTGATATCAAGGTTCATAGACGTTGGATTCCTATTTTCCATATCTCCCGAAGGCCTCCGATCCATAACTTTCTAATACCCAGCTTAAGTAGGGGATTAAACACTATGGGGGACTGGGGTGTCAATTGATAGATTCGGAAAGCTGAAGAGATACCGACAACTATTTGTTTTTATGGGATTTTATCTTGTAATGATGCTCTTGCTTCCTGGCCGGATTGGGGGTTGTACCATTTGCCCGTTTGGAAGTAAACTGAGCCAAAATATCGGTTAAAAGAACCCTTGAATAGCTTTAATGGGAATGAAAGCGGATAATTGCAAATAAAAAGACCTATTTATTATAAGGCGAGGCAAACAGCATGCTCAGCACGAGTGAAATGCAAAAAATTGAGGGGTTTGCAGGTCGGGAATCCCTGCCGGTAGGTGTCCTGGTCGAATTGTTTTTTGAAGGTACTGCTGATTCTTTACGAGAACAAGCCAGGGCATATTGCCTCTATCCGGACTATGACCAAAAAGGAGCGGGGAAATTAATTCAAGAATTTGAAAAATTCTCCGCGTGGGCGATTGCCCGGGTTCATCCCCATCCGGGACCTCGCGCCTCCCTTTCAGATATTGTGAAGACTCCAATCAGTTCCCAAGAGGTTTACTCATGGTTGTGCAAGAACCCATCCAGCTTATCCTTGCGCCCGCAGGCAAAAGAATTTTTCAAGGCCCTTAAGAAAATTCAGGTTCAACAAAATCAATCTCAAGCAGCCACTCAATCCCCCGCTAAGCTAAATAAACCTCCCTCTGTCCGACGGGAAGGGAAAAAACAGAAAACCCAGAAGAAATATGAAACTTGGGGGAAAGCTTGTCGGAAATTAAAACGGGAAAACCCGGATAAATCCTATAAGTGGTGCGCCATCCAGATTTCCCGGATGCCTATTGGTAAGGGTTATGACCCAGAAACAATCAGAAGATACATGAAAAAATGAAAAAAGTTGGGCGCATAGCTTAGTCCCAATTGCCCCCCAAAATACCTCTTTAAATCTAATAAGTTACACCGCACCCTACACCATACCACCTCCCTATCTCAGCCCAACATAAAGCATAACTCCTTTGTTTAATTGCATTTCTCACAACGCTGGGCGCATTTCCAGGCCCTTTCATCGCCCAAATCGCCCAGCTATCGTGTGTCCAGTTAAGTTTAACAACACTGTATGGAGACTAACTGATGACACACAGAATTTTGAGACTGCCTGAAGTCATGGCCCGCACCGGGCTTTCCCGCAGCACCATTTACCTTCACATCTCGCAGGACAATTTTCCCAAACCCGTCAACCTGGGGGCGCGTGCCGTTGGATGGATTGAAGCCGAGATCAACGATTGGTTGGACCGGAAAATCGAAGCCAGCAGAAAGGCAACGCTTGGAGCTGGAGGGCAAGGACAATGAACAAGCCTTCTTCCAACAACAAATATTTCCATCCAACAATTTCCTGGATAAAGACCTGGATTGTCACCCTGGCCGTATGGGGATGGTTGCCCTTTAAATTAGCTGAGTGGATCAAGCGTCGGGGGGGACGTCATGAGGATTGAAGCACAGTCAAAATCTTATTTCCCCTTCCATTTTCTGGGCTGAGCTATGGGGAAACGCTATCCGAACCCCAGGAAGGTCAAGATCCATCGGAATTACACGGTGGAAGAAGCGGCCGAACTGCTTGGGGCTCATAAAAACACCGTGCGGCAATGGATCAAGAGAGGGCTCCCTGTCATTGATGACCGGCGACCGATGTTGATCTTGGGGTCAGACCTGGCGGACTTTCTACAATCCCTGCGTACCAAAAACAAGAAAAGTTGCAAGCCGGGGGAAATGTATTGCCTGCGATGCCGGATTCCGAAGTCTCCGGCATTTAATGAAGCTGAGTATCGCCCCAAAACCGAATCGCTGGGCAATCTATTCGGACTTTGCCCGGACTGTGGCGCTGGCATGTATCGGAGCATAAATCCAACCAAACTGGAGCGGATTCGAGGCAAGTTGGAGATCACTTTTCCGGAAGGGGTTCGACGCATAGTTGATTGTAAACATCCCCCCGTAAACAGTGACTTCAGACAGGGAACTTAAGACTATGAAAAAACACAATGCCAATAATGAGCGGATCAAACGAGAATATCTTACCTTCCTGAAGGAAGCAAAGCGCCATAGTGAGACAACGGTGGACGCCACGGCGGCCGCGATTCACCGGTTTGAGGAATACACGAAATATAAGGATTTCAAAAAATTCCATGTCCAGCAGGCGATTGGGTTCAAAAAGCACCTGGCGGAAAAGAAAAACCAGAAAACCGGGCAGAAGCTCAGCAAATCCACCCTGCATTCCACCCTGGGATATCTTAAAAACTTCTTCCTCTGGCTGGCAGGCCGACAAGGCTATAAATCCCGAATCCAGTACTCCGACGCGGATTATTTCAATATCTCGGACAAGGATATGCGGGTGGCCACGGCCCGGAGGGAGCAAAAAGCTCCAACACTGGAGCAAATCAAGCACGTTCTCTCTCAGATGCCGGAAAATACGGAAATCGAGCGGCGGAACCGGGCTTTGGTCGCCTTTACCCTACTTACCGGAGCCCGGGACAGCGCCATTGCCTCGATGAAGCTCAAGCATGTGGATCTGGCGGCGGGAGCCGTTCATCAGGATGCCCGTGAGGTAAATACGAAATTCAGCAAAACCTTTACCACCTATTTCTTCCCTGTGTGGGATGAAATCCAGGAAATGGTCTCTGATTGGGTAAACTTCCTGAGAGAGGAGAAACTTTGGGGCAATGACGATCCTCTATTTCCAGCCACCCGCATTGAGCAAAACGCTAAATTGCAATTCCAGGCGGCCGGGCTGGATCGGAAACACTGGAGCAGCGCAGCAACCATCCGGAAAATCTTTCGAGAGGCTTTTGAGAGCGCTGGCCTGCCTTATTTCAACCCGCACAGCTTCAGGAATACGCTTGTGGGGCTTGGCGAAACCGTTTGCCAGACGCCGGAGCAGTTCAAAGCCTGGAGCCAGAACCTTGGTCATGAAAAGGTCCTGACCACCTTCACCAGCTATGGCGAGGTGGGAACGCGACGCCAGGCGGAGATCATCAAAAGTCTAAATTCCATAAAATCCTCTATTCCTGCAGATGTGACCCTGCTAGCCAAAGCTTTGGCTCATGAAATGCGTCAGCCCAATTAATAAAACTGGGGCAACTTTGGGGGCACAGGAACAAGCAAGTATTATGAAGTGCATTTAAATCCAACAGGATGTAAGAGCTATTCGGTTGGTCGGCCCTCAACGGTATCTGGCCGCGTAGATCAGTGGTCAGCATTGATAAAGCGAACGGAGGCAACTTTTGGGGTACCACAGGAAATTGTAATCCTTATGAATAAAGGGCTACACCGGCAATTCGATTACCTACCCGCCCACTAATTTCTCATCATGGAAAATCCAACTGGAACCCACACCCGGCTATTCCCCGGATTTTTGGTTTGCGAGCCTCCTTTGAGGGGAAGGCAGGAAAGAGAGTTTCGCGAAAACGGGCTATCGACTCCTATTGGCCCACGGTGACCAAATTCAGATGCACATAAATTTTCCGGATGATCGAATCTTTACTTTGATATTGCGAATTTACAAATTCGTGTTTGACAGAGTTCAACAAAATCCTGTAATTGGTTACCGAAGTTAAAAAATGCGTAAACCGAACTGGATTGGATTGTCACATTTCTCTGAGGAGAGGGGGGGATTTGTGAAAGCATGACCGATCCGTGTCCCCCCTCGAGGTTTATTCCGTTTTTCAGGTACTCCAAAACAGAGGGAAGGGATCCATGGATCGAATCGGCAAGTTCCTGTTACCAATATTCCACTCCTGCCTGATACTCTTGGGCCTCACCCTGCTGGTACCCGCCTGGTCCCAGGCCGCAGTCACCCCGGTCACCGGCACCATCGCCAGCGGTTTCACCTTCCAGGAAGGCGAAACCTATCTGGTCTCGGGTACGGTGACAATGACCGGCGCTACCACGTTCGAAGGCGGCGCGGTGATCAAGTTTGACGCCACCGGATCGCTGAACGTCTCCACTCCGATATTCAGCACTACGGCGTCCAACCGGGCGGTATTCACCTCCAAACATGATAACAGCGTCGGTGAAACGGTGGCCGGAAGTACCGGCAGTCCGTCGAGTTATCCGAATGCGCTGACGGTGGCGAACGGAACCGTGCGCTTTATCGAGGTCCGCTACGCGGCGAACGCGATTCTGTTTTCGGGCAATGGGACGTTATCGGTGAAGGACAGCGAGTTTCTGGCAACCGGTACGCCGGTGAACGCTTCTTCCAGTTCCGGTCCGGCAACGGTGAATCTTGTCAATCTGCTGATCGTGCAGGGAACGAACGGTCCGGTGCTGGCGGACAACGGCACGAATGCCCTGACGGTTAATGCCAATAATCTCACGCTGGCGCACCTTTCGGGAGTCGGTTTCAACAATACGATGACGGCGGCGGGCTCGGCGCTTAATGTCGCGGATTCTTTGTTCGTCGATGTACAGGGGGCATCGGTGTTTGCGGGCACCGCCCCGGCGACGGAAAACTATAACGCGTTTTACCAGACGCCGGATAACGGCACGGGCGCGAACAATGTCGCGCTGGCTTCCGATCCGCTGCTGACCGACTGGTATCTCGATCAGACCTCGGCCGCGATCAATGCCGGGAGCCAACTCCCCTCGGCGGCGGGCCTGTATCACTACAGCACGGATGCCAACGGCGCGATCGAAGCCAACTCGCAGGTCGATATCGGTTATCACGCCCCGCCGGACATCAACACCTTCGCCATCGTGGCGACGAACAGCGTGTTCCTGGACGCCACCACGGTTCTGCATTCGGGGAACGTGGCGGTCAATGATATCGGCCCGGGACCGTACCTGAAACCGGAAGCCAGCCTGTACATCTCCAAAGAAATCACCACGCCTGCAGGAGTGCGGCTGATGGGCGACAGCGTAAGAGTCAACAGCGCGGCGGTGGTGGCGAGCGACGTGCATTACAACTCGCTGAACCTGATCGGGACGATCAACGGTCAACAAGTGACGCCGCTCAGCCATCCGGTGTTCGACGCCCTGCCGCTGTTCCGTTCGGCGCAGTTGGGCGCGGCTCCGGCGGACGTCATAGTCGGTGCGGCTCAGCAGGTCACGTTACCGCCGGGCGAGTATAACAACATCACGGTGGGCAAGGCGGGATCGATCGTCTTCTCCGGCGGGACGTATCACATCGGCAGCCTGT
>Ga0224501_10001771_pt1 | contig 16824 bp, 18 predicted proteins | sample SF_Oct11_sed_USG_4_FD_169105 | JGI IMG/M metagenome (GOLD analysis project Ga0224501, IMG submission 169105) | Sediment microbial communities from San Francisco Bay, California, United States - SF_Oct11_sed_USGS_8_1 | ecosystem: Environmental > Aquatic > Marine > Sediment | place: USA... | reverse complement strand
CACCCGTTCATTGGCCGTGAGCATGGTTCGGGTACGCAGGAAGTGGTCACCAAGTATATCGAGAAGCACGGTGACCATGATTTGCTGGATGTCTGTTTTGAACTGAGCAGCCCTGAGGCCATCAAGGGTGCAGTAGAGGCAGGTATGGGTATTTCAATCGTATCGAAGGCCACTATCCTGAAGGAGCTACGCCTGGGTTCGCTGACAGCGGTGAACCTTTCGCCAAAACTGGAGCGTCCTTTTTCTTTTGTGCGCCAGCGTTATAAATTTAAATCGCGTGCTGCCGATGAATTGTTGAGCTTCGCACAGGAATTTTGTAAAAAGATTTAAGTCGAAGTTTTTAATCGTATTGCGTAGATGAACTATGAGTCGTAATTCCAGATCACTGGTTGAAATTTTTGAAACGCTGGATGCCGATCGTCAGGCCAGTTTGCTCGATTTTGCGGAATTTTTGCAGTCCAAAGGTAATCTTGCGCTTAAGGAAGTTATTCCTCCGGTGCTAATTCCACGGCCTGAGAGTGAAACGGTAGTCGGTGCGATCAAGCGACTGAAACAGACGTATCCAATGATCGACAGTATGAAAGTTTTTTCTTCAGCCTCCGAACTGATGACAGAGCACATGGTCAAGGGGAGGGACGCCAACGAAGTGATCGATGAGATGGAAAAAATATTTGAAGACTTTTATTCAAAAATGCTTGAGGAGTTTCAATGCTAGATATCCTTAAGGACTGGTATGAAAAGCATTTCTCCGATCCTCAGGTTGTTATTCTTGCGCTGATTATTCTTTCAGGCATTGCCATTATTTTTTTTCTGGGCGATGTGCTCGCGCCGGTACTGGCCGGTATCGTTATAGCCTATGTGCTTGAGGGCCTGGTGCTGAGAATATGTAAGCTGGGTGCGCCACGGTCTGTTGCTATCGCTGTCAGCTTCAGCCTGTTTATTACCAGCATCATATTGCTATTGTTTGGCCTGATACCACTGGTCTCCAAACAGTTGACGCAGCTCATTACTAATTTACCCGGCATGCTAAATAAGGCGCAGCAGCTCGTGATGACATTGCCGGAGAAATTTCCTGCACTAGGCAGTGACCAGCTTGAGAAAATGGTAGCCAGTTTTAATGCGGAGCTGGTCAATCTTGGGCAGACCCTGTTATCAGTTTCACTAGATTCTGTGGTTGATGTTTTCACGCTGCTGGTTTTTCTGGTGGTTGTACCCCTGCTGGTATTTTTCCTGCTTAAGGATAAACAGAAGATCGTCGACTGGTTACAACGATTCCTTCCCGAGGGCAAAGGCCTGGCCTATCAGGTGTGGCATGATGTAGATATAAAAATGGGTAACTACATTCGTGGCAAGTTACTGGAAATTCTGATCGTTGGTGTCGCGACCTTTATCCCGCTTAAGATCATGGACCTGAATTATGCGGCCACACTGAGCTTGTTTGTTGGTCTTTCGGTGATTATTCCCTATGTCGGTGCAGTTGCGGTGACAATCCCGGTGGCCCTGATTGCGTGGTTCCAGTGGGGTGCGAGCAGTGAATTTGTTTACCTGATGGGTTTTTATCTGCTAATACAGTTTCTTGATGGCAATATCCTGGTGCCATTACTTTTTTCTGAGGTGGTGGATATGCATCCAGCAGCGATCATAATCGCTGTACTAGTCTTCGGTGGATTGTGGGGGGTCTGGGGTGTATTTTTTGCTATTCCGCTGGCGACGCTGATTCAATCTGTACTTAATGCCTGGCCATCCATGCAACTATCGCAATCTGTTTAATAATTATATTGAAATTGTTAGTCGCAACGCTCAACCTTGTTACGGCCGCCGCTCTTGGCCTTATACAGGGCTTCATCAACACGTTTTATAAAGGATTCTGTCGTGTCATCTTTATTTAGATCGGTGACGCCAAAGCTGGCGGTAAACGCATTGATTTTCTTTATTTTGGTATCTTCAATAACCTTGCGTAGTTTTTCTGCGACTGACTCTGCGCTGTTAACATCTGAATTGGGCATAAGGATCATAAATTCTTCGCCACCCCAGCGGGCAAACATATCGACTTCGCGGATGTTGTTGTGAATAGTAGATGAAAATATTTTTAGCGCATTGTCGCCAACATCGTGGCCGAATTCATCATTGATTTTTTTGAAGTGATCAATATCACACATAATTATCGACAGGCCGCTGTCATAACGTTTACTGCGTTCAACTTCCCGTTCAAGTAATTCATTGAATTTTCTTCGGTTATAAATCGATGTGAGCGGGTCTGTTTCGGATAGTTTCTCCAGTTCATCAATGGCATGTTTACGTTCGGTGATTTCCATTTCCAGCTCTGCCACCATTTCCTGAAGGCGCTCCTGATAATTTTTTAACTGTATGGTCATGCTATGGATTTTATCGATGAGTCTTTCTGTATAGGCAGAGAAGATTAGAAAAAGCAGTACGACAAAGGTGCGCATCCATAGCTTTTCACCACTGGGGCTGAATATACTTTCCAGATAGGTGGTGCCGTCAATGGCAAACAGGGAGTCAATAAAGGCATTGACGATCCAGAAGATAATCGCCAGTAGTACGCCAAGAATGGTTATTTTATTTTGCATGTCCAGTCCGTTAATTTATATGCATAGCTAATTTATTTCTTTCACTGAGATCAGTACTTCTTCAACGTGATCTTTTAGTTTAACCTTGCGCCATTCCTTCCTTAATACGCCCTTTTTGTCGATCAGGAATGTGCTGCGTTCAATGCCACGTACCTGTTTGCCGTACATATTTTTCATTTTGATGACATCGAACTCTGTGCACAGCACCTCATCGGCGTCAGAGAGAAGATCAAAATTGAAGCCCTGTTTGGTTTTGAAGTTCTCGTGTGATTTTATACTGTCGCGTGATATGCCAAAAATGACTGTGTCCTGACGGCTAAAGCGAGCTTTGGCATCGCGAAAATTCTGTCCCTCGGTAGTACAGCCCGGCGTGCTATCCTTGGGGTAAAAATACAGAACAATATTCTTGTCCTTGTAATCTTTCAGATTGACTGTTTTGTCGCCCGTTGCCGGCAGGCTAAAATTTTTTACTTTCTTACCAAGGCTTACCATTTTTGCATCTCATTTCAGGAGGCGGAAATTTTTGCATCCAGGTTTAACTCATCACACATATCCAGAAATTCTTCGCGTAAATCGGCAATATTAACTTCTCTGGGAATGCCGATTGTCATCAAAACTGAAAACATCGGTGTGCCGGTGTGCGGTGCAGGATATCTGTCAGTTTCCAGGTCAACAATATTGATGTTACGTGTTGAAAAAAAGCTGGCCAGTGTGTGCACAATACCGGGGTGGTCAATGGCGATGACTTCGACATCGTAGGGTATCTGTGTATGCGATGGTACGGGTGCCGTGGTTTCTTTAATCGTTAGAGTCATATCGAGTTCTGATTCGATATTCTGTTTCTCGCTAACGAAGCTATTGATGGCCTGTTTATCGCCGGAAACCAGCAGCAGGATGGCAAACTCGCCACCGAGTACGCTCATCCGGCTGTCTTCGATATTAAGCTCAAGTGTGAACAGTGCTTTGCTCAGTTTATCGACAATGCCGGGGCGATCGTTGCCCAGGGCGGTGATTACTAATTTTTGACTCATCTTTAAGGGTTATTTTGTTAATTTAGGAGAGCTTAAGTGTAAACAATGTCTGTCAGGAATGACAGCAGGCAGGTGATGAAGGGGGGATATTTTGTGACTTGAGGTATTGCTCTGGTCAGGCGCTATCTAGTCGATGCCGCCATGGCCAAGTTCAGATAGCTCACGGTTAATCAGGTCAGCGCTTTTGAGATTGAGCTTCAGCAAACGTTGCAGGTGTTCCAGGCTTTCCTTTTCTATCTGCATATATTCCAGGCCCCAGAGGTTATCTTTAATATATTTGATGCGGACACGTGCAGAAATCGTCACGTCATCAGCCAGAAACAGGGCAATAGCGCAGGGTTTGCTGGTATCGATGTCCAGGTTACCCGGAGGTTCGACCAGCATGCCTTTGAGCGATATATCCAGCAGATTGGCTGTCCATTCCGCATCGCCACTCTGCATGACAATTTCGGCATGGAACGGAATACGACTGAAATGGCGCCGCTCGTTACTGTGCATAAGGTTGTTTTCCAGATTCATGCAGGTGAGTATAGACATGAAACTAAATTCAGCCACAAAATGGGCAGGTTATTTATTGAAATTGTAGGGAAAAATTGCTTAACTGTGCGCCCTGTTTCAGGGCTGTTAAAAACACCGTAAATCCCCCTGGAATCAAACTCTAACCTTCGAGAATATTATGTTTCGTGGAAGTATGGTGGCATTGGTAACTCCAATGCATGCTGATGAAAGTGTTGATTATGATAGCCTGGCCGGGCTGGTTGAATTTCATATCAAAAATGGCACGGCTGCCATTGTTTCTATGGGTACAACGGGTGAATCCGCGACGCTGGAAATGGATGAGCACTGTGAAGTGATCCGCCGTACTATCGAGATGGTCAAAGGCAGGATCCCGGTCATTGCTGGAACCGGGGCGAATTCGACCACCGAGGCGATTCAGCTGACTCAGTGCGCCCGTGATGCTGGTGCCGATGCCTGCTTGCTGGTGACGCCTTACTACAACAAGCCAACCCAGGAAGGCCTATATCTACATCATAAAAAAATTGCTGAGGCCGTTGATATTCCTCAGATTCTCTACAATGTGCCGGGTCGAACTGCCTGCGACATGCTGCCTGATACCGTGGTCCGCCTGTCCAAAATCCCTAATATCATCGGTATTAAGGAGGCCACCGGTGATTTGAATCGATTACAGGAAATACAGTCGAAGGTAGCTGAGGGTTTCGAGATTTACAGTGGTGATGATGCTACAGGTACCGAGTTTATGCTGCGTGGTGGACACGGTGTTATTTCAGTTACAACCAATGTTGCGCCTAAAGCCATGTCAGACATGTGTGCCGCTGCACTCGCGGGAGATCGTGAGCTGGCCGAGGCGATCAACAAACCGCTGATGGGCCTGCATAAAAACCTGTTTCTTGAGGCCAATCCAATCCCGGTTAAATGGGCGCTGGCTGAAATGGGGCTGATGCCCAGAGGTATTCGTCTGCCTTTGACGCCGCTGAGTCAGCAATACCACCAGCCTCTGCGTGAGGCCATGCAGCAGGCGGGCGTGATCTGAACCCTGTTTCTTTAAAGGACAATTTGATGTTAAGAATAATTTATTTGATGGCCATTTTTGCTGCGCTGGTTGTGAGTGGCTGTAGTTCAGATGGTAATAAACGCCGTCAGGAATATCTGGATGCGGATTATTATACCCGCCTGGAATTACCCCCCGACTTAACGGCGCCCGAGGATAAGAACCAGCTGGTAGCACCTGAACCAACGGAGCAGGCTGTTGAGCGCTTCAAGCGTGAAACCGTTAATCTGGGCGAAGGCCATGATGTGGGCAAGATGCCGGTCGCGATGAAAGTCGCAAATGCGCGCCTGAAGGCCGGGGACGGCGTATTCTGGCTGGAAGTCGATGAAAACGTAGATAAGCTGTGGCCGCAGTTGAGTGCCTTCTGGAGTCACGAAGGTATAAAAATCATGCGTAGTGAACCTGTGCTCGGTATGGTTGAAACCGACTGGGTGAGTAAATTACAGATTGATGATGATGCCGGTTTCCTTGAGAAACTGTTTTCTACTGCCAGTCCGGACAAGCTTGATAAATTTAGAATGCGGGTCGAGCCAGAACAGGATGTAAATAAAACCAGAGTTTTTATGTCACATTCGGGGCTGGAAAAACAGATTCAGGGTGATGATGTTAATTGGCGAAGTCGCTGTACCGAAGAAGACCTGGAACGCGAAATGTTAAATCGCCTGGCGCTGTTTGTGGGGCTGGATGAAAGTAATGCGCAAAAAGTTTTTGAAAATTATCGTCCTTATGCGTCAAGAATTAGCCTGCCTGATGATCGGCAGAATGTCTTAATCATTACTGGTACCATAGATTTTGTCTGGAAACGGACCCTGCGTGCAATTGATCGTCTAGGACTGGATGTGCAGGAAAGCAACGCAAAGGCGCACCAGGTAAAAGTCGCTATTGAAAGGCTCGGTGCTGAACAGATGGGTGGGGAACGTGATGAAATTGCCGAGTCGAGCTGGTTGATGCAGTGGTTGAAGGGAACAGGTGGTGATTATGCCAATGATGAAGAACGCCTGTTCGTACTCAAGCTTGAGACTAAGGAAGGTGAGGTGAATATGGAAATTCTACGTCCCGATGGTGAGCCTGCAGAGAGTGTTCTGGCGGAGCAGCTCAGAAAGAGTCTGGCTATAGAGTTGCAGTAAGTTACATTGCTTCCTGTTTCTGTATTCCTTGCAGAAACCTTTTAACGTAAAAAAACCCGGTGCTGTGCCGGGCTTTTTTATTTTGACGGAGGTTATTAATCAATCATGACTAATATTTTATATGGCTATAGTTTACAGCCAGATTGTTTATCCTTCAGGCCAATAGCATAGAGCATTTTGGTGGCCGGGCAGAAACCCGTGAATCCCATTTGAAATAAATTGGCACCGACAAAAAAAGTTAACCATAACCAGCTCATTTCTTTCAGGTTTACCTGTCCGGTAAAGTGAGCAGCTAGCAGGCTGGCCATAATAACAAAGCCGGCAAAAATTCCGATAAGGCTAAAGACTCTCATAATTTATCTCTGTGTTGAAAAAGTATTGTTTATGACTGTTTATCTTTTTTGATCAATGCATAAGCAGAATGATTATGAATTGACTCAAAATTTTCCGATTCGACTGTATATGCCTGAATACGGCTGTCTGCATTTAGTCTGGCAGCAACATCACGCACCATATCTTCAACAAATTTTGGATTGTCATAGGCGCGTTCGGTGACGATTTTTTCATCGGGTCGTTTTAATAAACCGAATAGCTCGCAGGATGCTTCCTGTTCGACAATATCGATGATTTCTTCAATCCAGATAAAGTCGGCAGTACGCACATTCACGGTTACGTGTGAACGCTGGTTGTGTGCGCCACGATCTGAGATTTTTTTCGAACAGGGGCACAAACTGGTAACTGGAACAACGACTTTTACATTGACCGTACGTTTGTCCTTTTTCTGGGCGCCTATGAAAGTAACCTTGTAGTCGAGCAGGCTTTGAACGCCTGAGGCGGGGGCCTTTTTATTGACGAAGTAGTGGAAACTCATTTCAATGTGCCCGCACTCAGCATCGAGTAACTGAGTCATCTCAGTGAGCATAACCTTGAACGAATCTACGGTGATCTCCCACTCGTGGCTATTCAATATTTCCACGAAGCGCGACATGTGTGTGCCCTTGAAGTCATGCGGCAGATCGACGTACATATTGAAGTTGGCAACGGTGTGCTGAATCTTGCCTTCGCGGTCTTTTACCTGGACGGGGTGAAGAATGTCCTTGATGCCGACTTTGTCGATGGCTATGGCACGATGATCCTGGCTGCTTTGTACATCGTGCATGTCGCAGGCTTCAGTGGGTTTTACACTGTTCTTGTCGGTCATTTTATTCATTCTCTTCGCTGTATTTCACGCAGGCGCGTTCGGTTTCCCATAAAGTCACGGCACTGACTTTGATGGTATCGGTATTCAGTTTTGCTGAAATCTCACGATAAAGATAAGCAGCAATATTTTCTGCTGTTGGGTTAATTTTGGTAAACGGCTCCAGTTCATTGAGGTAACGATGATCCAGTCTGTCACCTACCTCACGGGCTACCATTTTCATTTTCTTAAAGTCGACACCCATGCCAACTTCATCCAGTTTTGTGGCGATGGCTTCGAGCTCAACCTTCCAGTTGTGGCCGTGCATCCGGCTACAGGCACCAGGGTAGTCGCGTAATGTGTGCGCTGAAGCAAATTCAGTAATTACTTTCAGCTGGTATTTCGCAGACATGTTCTTTCGGGCCGTTCGAGGTTGTAAATACTTGAGTAAAACAGTCGGTTATTTTATACGATTTGGCTTATATTGGCAATTGCTGATTAAGCCGTTCGCGGATGCTTTCAAGAATGCCATCTTTGTCGAGACCCCAGTCGGTTAGCATCTCCTGCTGCGTGCCCTGTGCCACGTAATTATCGGGGAAACCGAGATGTAGCACGGGCAGGTTGCTCGATTGCGCATCCAGATATTCACTGACAGCGCTACCAGCGCCACCGGTGATGGCATTTTCTTCCAGTGTGACGATGAGCCTGTGGCTTTCGGTTATTTGCCTGATGGTGCTTTCATCCAGTGGTTTGACAAAGCGCATATTGACCAGTGTGGCGTCGAGTTCGTTGGCTACCTCGCGGGCGGTTTCCAGTAATGTGCCGAAAACCAGCAGGGCGATGTCTCTGCCCTGACGGCAAATCTGGGCCTTACCAAAGTCGATAGCACTGAGAGTTTTTGCGGGAATCCTGCCAGTGCCGCTGCCCCGAGGATAACGCACAGCAGCCGGACCATCGTGTAAGAAACCGGTGGTGAGCATGGCACGTGCCTCGATTTCATCGGCGGGGGTCATTATTACCATATTGGGGATGCAGCGCAAAAAACTGATGTCATAAGCACCGGTGTGGGTTGGGCCGTCAGCGCCGACAATGCCGGCACGATCGATGGCAAACAGTACGGGTAAATTTTGCAGCGCGACATCATGAATCAACTGGTCGTAGGCACGCTGTAAAAAGGTCGAGTAAATCGCGACTACTGGCTTTAGCCCGTCGCAGGCCATGCCGGCAGCCAGTGTCACCGCATGCTGCTCAGCGATACCAACATCGAAATAGCGTTTTGGGAATCTCTCCGAGAATTCAACCAGTCCCGAGCCTTCTCGCATCGCGGGAGTAATACCGATCAGTCGTTCATCCTGCTCGGCCATATCGCACAACCAGTCACCAAAAACCTGTGTAAACGTAATCGCGGATGGAGCTTTGCTGTTGTTGAATTCACCGGTGGCAGTGTCGAAGCTGCTGACGCCATGGAATTTGCCAGGGTCGTCTTCCGCAGGGAAGTAACCCTTGCCCTTACGTGTAACCACGTGCAAAAAGCAGGGGCCTTTATGTGTCGACAGGTTTTTCAGTACCGGTAGCAATGCACTGAGGTCATGGCCATCTACCGGGCCAAAATAATGAAAGCCCAGCTCTTCGAACAGGGTGCCGGGCACGATCATGCCTTTTACGTGCTCTTCGGTAAGGCGTGCTATTTCCAGAAAACCGGGAAGATTACCCAGGACCTTCTTGCTGCCTTCGCGTACAGTGGAGTAAAGGCTGCCCGAGAGTACACGGGTCAGGTGGTTGGACAGGCCGCCGACATTGGGAGAGATTGACATGTCGTTGTCGTTGAGTATTACCAGCAGGTCGGCATCACTGTCGCCGGCGTGGTTCAGGGCCTCAAACGCCATGCCGCCGGATAAGGCGCCGTCACCGATTACCGCCACGGTTTTTCTATCTGAGCCGGTTTGCCTGGCGGCAATACTCATGCCTAGTGCTGCACTGATCGAGGTGCTGGAGTGACCGGTGCCAAAGGCGTCGTATTCGCTTTCTTCTCGTTTGGGGAAGCCGGCGAGACCACCTTTCTGGCGCAGTGATTTCATCTGTTTACGGCGACCAGTGAGAATTTTGTGTGGGTAGGTCTGGTGGCCGACATCCCAGATAATCCGGTCATCGGGGGTGTTGAAAATGTAGTGCAATGCAATGGTCAGTTCGACCGTGCCCAGACCTGCAGATAAATGCCCACCCGTATTGGCAACGGTCTCCAGCAGAAAACTGCGTAGTTGCTGGGCCAGCGTTGATAATTGGTTCTGTGGCAGTCTGCGCAGGTCTTCGGGCGAATTGATAGATTCGAGCAGTGCCCATTGTGGATTGCCGGTGGTATACATGGGCATGGTTAACAATCCCGCTCGATGATGTAGTCGGCAATCTGGCGCAGTATATTGGCTTTTTCGCCCAGTGGTACCAGATGCGCTATCGCCTTGTTGTGCTGTTCCTGAGCCAGCTGTTTTGCGGCGTCGAGGCCAAGAATAGCTGAATAGGTCGGTTTACCCTGTTTCTGATCTGAGCCTTGTGGCTTGCCCAAAGTTGCGGTGTCACTGGTGACATCAAGAATATCATCCTGAATCTGGAAGCACAGGCCGATGCACTGTGCATAATTATCCAGCATGTCGAGCTCGGACTTGGTCACGTCTGGGTTGCACAGGCCGCCAATGATAACGCTGGCCCGAATCAGTGCACCAGTCTTCAAGCCGTGCATGGCCTCCAGTTGTTCCAGGGTTAGCTGGCTGCCGACAGCAGCCAGATCAATCGCCTGTCCACCAGTCATGCCACGTGCGCCAGTGGCGCTAGCTAATTGTGCGATCATTTTCAGGCGCTGATCGCCTGACAGGCCGGAGGCGTCATTGCTCAGTATCTCGAAGGCCATGGTCTGTAAGGCGTCACCGGCCAGTATCGCGGTGGCTTCATCGAAGGCCTTGTGGCAGGTTGCTCGTCCACGGCGCAGATCATCGTTGTCCATGGCGGGCAGGTCATCATGGATCAGTGAGAAGGCGTGGATCATCTCAACCGCGCAGGCCGGGGTATCCAGTTGTTGCTCATTGCCGACATCAGTGGCCAGTCCGGCGGCATAAACCAGCAGCGGCCGGATACGTTTCCCCGGGCCTGTGAGTGAATAGAGCATGGCTTCACTTAGTCTAGGATCTGGACTGGGCATATCGTGCAGGTATTTTTCCAGCGCATGATTTACACGCTGCTGGTAGCTGCTGATAAATGATTGCAGTTGGCTGGAAACAGGCATGTTATCTGGTTAGTCTTCGATATCGAAGTCTTTTTCCAGAAGTTTGCCGTTTTTTTCGACAAGTTCCTGGACTTTTAGTTCTGCGCTCTGTAGCGCCTGCTGGCACTCTGTGGTCAGGCCAATGCCTTTTTCGAAGCGCTGAAGTGATTCTTCAAGGCTCAGATCACCGCGTTCCATTTCTTCGACCAGGGTCTCGAGTTCGGAGAGGGATTTTTCAAAATTGATCTTTTTTTTGGCCATGGAAGGCGTCTCGCGCTGAGCTGTAATATATTCAGAATGGCGATTCTAACTGATTGATATCGCGGCTTCCATTAATTCGCTAATACGCTGTACCGGGATAATCTTAAGATCTTCAATGATATCGTTCTTTCTGGGCTGATTGGCCTTGGGGATAATTGCCACCTTGAAGCCGTGTTTGGCCGCCTCACGCAGGCGTTCCTGGCCATTGGCGACCGGGCGAATTTCACCGGCCAGGCCGATCTCACCGAAGGTGACGATGTCGGTGGGCAGGGCGCGGCTCCTGAAACTGGATAATGCGGCCAGTACCAGCGCGGTATCGGCGCAGGTCTCTGTCAGGCGGACGCCACCAACAACATTGATGAACACATCCTGATCATACATGGCAATGCCGGCATGTCGGTGCATTACCGCTAATAGCATGTTCAGTCGATTTGGGTCCATGCCCAGGCTGACCCGGCGAGGGTTGGAGCTGTGGCTGTCATCGACCAGCGCCTGTACTTCGATCAGCATTGGCCGGCTGCCTTCACGGGTAACGGTGATGATGCTGCCGGGTACCGGTTCCTCGTGGCGAGAGAGAAAAATCGCTGAAGGATTGCTGACTGCTTTCAGGCCTTCTTCGGTCATGGCGAATACGCCGAGTTCATTGACCGCGCCGAAACGATTTTTCACGGCACGAATCATGCGGTAGCGTTCGCCCGGGTCACCTTCAAAATAGAGCACAGTATCAACCATGTGTTCGAGCACACGTGGGCCAGCGAGGGTTCCTTCCTTGGTGACATGGCCGACCAGAAACAGTGCCGTGCCAGTATGTTTGGCGAAGCGTACCAGTTGCGCGGCGCTCTCACGAACCTGTGCTACTCCTCCGGGTGCAGATTGCAGTGTTTCTGTGTAAATGGTCTGGATGGAGTCGATGACCATAACCCGGGGGGGGGCTTTTGCTGCCAGTGTAATAATGCTTTCAACGCAGGTTTCGGAAAGCAGTTGTAGATTTTTCTCAGCAAGACCGAGACGCCTGGCACGCAGGCTGACCTGTTGCAGCGATTCCTCACCGGTCACATAGAGGCTAGGTAGCGAGTCGGAGATGGCCGCCAGTGTTTGCGTGAGTAGTGTGGATTTTCCTATACCGGGGTCGCCACCGATCAGGGTCACCGAGCCGTGCACCAGGCCACCACCGAGTACACGATCAAGCTCGCTAATACCAGTGGCGGTTCTCGCTTCAGCTTCCATTTTTACATCTTCGAGTTGCTGGATGTGTGCAGAGCTTTTGCTTTTGCCGGCGAAGCCAGAGCGCTTGTCTCCAATTTCGGCCACGCTCTCGATCAGGCAGTTCCACTCACCGCAGTCACCACACTGGCCTGCCCATTTTGAGTGGCTGCTGCCACAGCTACTACAGAGGTAAAGAATTTTTGCTTTGGCCATGAGTGTATTAATCAGAGCATGTCATCGGGAAAATCATTGTTCTGATTTTCTTCGTTTTCACTGGTTTTTTGCAGTGGTAATATGCGAACCGACTGTACCGCGTTATTGCTGGTGCGCATGATTTCAATTGAGTAATTATTAATCATCAAACTGGTGCCAGGTTCGGGAATAATTTCCATATGTTCCAGAATCAGGCCATTCAGGGTTTTCGGTCCACCCTGTGGTAGCGACCAGTTCAGGCTTCGATTGATATCGCGAATATGGGTTCCGCCATCGATCAGGTAACTGCCATCTTCCTGCTCATACAGATCAAAATTTCGGGTCGGCGCATCGGTGGTAAAACGGCCAACGATTTCTTCCAGGATATCTTCCAGTGTTACCAGCCCCTGAATGCTGCCATATTCATCGACGACCAGGGCAGAGCGTCTTTTCTTTTTCTGGAAGTTGAGCAATTGTCGCGTCAGTGAAGTACCTTCTGGAATGAAATAGGCCTTGCGTATGAGTGCGTTGACGTTTTCAAGATTTAGCTCACCACGTGCCAGCAAGTTAAGCACTTTACGTAGATGTAATACGCCAACGGTATTGTCAATACTGTCATGGTAAACCGGAACGCGTGTACGTTGGCTGTTGGTAATCTGTCTCTCGATATTGCTCCAGTCATCGGTGAGATCGATACCGGTGATTTCATTGCGAGGAATCATGATGTCTTCAACGCTGGAGTTTTCCAGATCGAGAATACGCAGCAACATTTCCGTGTGTTCACCGGGAATAAACTGGTTGGCTTCATTAACGACGGCGCGAAATTCATCGGCGCTGATTTTATCTTTCTGTCCCTCAGCAACATGTACACCAAACAGGGCCAGTAAACGATTGGCGAACATATTGACCAGCCAGACCAGCGGGTAGAGCAGTTTTAATAAAGGTGTATAAATGTAGGCCGCGACAAAGGCGACTTTTTCTGGTTTGAGTGCGGCCAGTGTTTTTGGTGTGACTTCGGCAAAAATTAAAACCGTTAGTGTCAGTAGTCCAGTTGCAATGGCAATACCTGCTTCACCATGCAGGCGCAGTGCGATAATGGTAGCGATGGCAGAGGCGAGAATATTGACAAAGTTATTGCCGAGTAGAATCAGGCCCAGCAAACGATCAGGGCGATGCAATAAACGTCGCGCCAGTTTGGCACCACGGTGACCCTCATCGGATAAATGTTTTAAACGATAACGGTTCAGTGTCATCAGCGCGGTTTCTGAGCCGGAGAAAAACGCCGAGAGCAGGATCAGCACAATGAGTATGATGACGAGAATACCGGTTGAGATATCGTTCAAGAGTGGGTTCTCTACTTATTATATGAATGTGTTTTTAATGCCAGCTGTCCGGGCTGTCAAGTAAGGCTGGTGTTCAGCTCAATAGAATTTCGAGTACAAATTTGCTGCCGAAGTAGGCCAGCATCAGGCTGAAAAAACCACCCAGTGTCCAGCGAATAGCCGTGCGCCCGCGCCAGCCAATAAAGTGGTGTCCAAACAGCAAGATGGCAAAAACCACCCAGGCAATAATGGAGAGCACGGTTTTGTGAACCAGGTGCTGCGCAAAAATATTTTCCAGGAAAATGAAGCCACTGGCCAGAGACAGGTTAAGACCAACAAAACCAATGGTGATGGTTTCGAATAATAATGTCTCCATGGTCTTTAACGGTGGTAAAAATCGAATGACGCCACCAGGCTGGTGACGATGCAATAAACTGTTTTGAATCGACAACACAATGGCATAGACCGCAGCGAGTCCTAGAATACTATAAGCGATCAGTGAGCTGATGATATGAAACAGAAGTCCGCCCGAACTAGTAGTAATGATGACATGATTGCTGGACTGTATGATATCCAGAATGATCATCAGCGCGGCAATGGGCATAACCAGGATACCGAGGATTTCTACAGGATGTCGCAGTGATGCCAGTAGAATTAATAGCGTAATACTGGCGCTAATCAGGGACAGGCTGCTATAAAACCCTAAATTGATGCCATTGGGGTTGGCCATGGTTGAGTAAAGCACAAAGGCATGAACTAATAGAGCGAGAAAACCGGGTGCCAGAAGCACAGGGTTACCGAGGTGCTGTAAAATACTGGATTTTCTCAGGTGCAGCCAAAGCCCAAGCGTGCACAGCAGGTAAAGTGTTGTGGCGGTAAAGGCGGCAATGGTTATGTGCATATTCATCTATATGGGTTATTGGTTATTATCGGGCAAATATTTCGCTGTTACGTAAACTGCCTTAATGATTATAATGCGCGATGGGTGCCATGTTAGCATCAAGTGGCAGAAACAGAAATGAGCAATAAGGGTGATAAATTGAAGATCCGTGTCCTGGGATGTAGCGGCGGTATTGCCAAAGGTGTGGCAACCACTTCTTTTTTGATTGATGATGATATTTTGATTGATGCCGGTACCGGTGTCGGTGAACTCAGTCTCAGTGAAATGAAGCGTATTAGATATATCTTCATCACCCATTCACATCTCGACCATGTCTGTTCTATTGCTCTTTTGATTGATACCCTGTTTGAACACCTGGTCGGCCAGCCGATAACTGTTTATGCGCAAAGCAGCACAATCAAGGTATTGAAGGAGAATATGTTCAACTGGTTGCTCTGGCCCGATTTCACCGCTCTGCCAAAAAAGTCCAATGCCGTGCTGAAATTCAGGGCGATGGGTAAAGGAGGTATTATAGATATTGATGGCCGCAGTATTGAAATGATTGAAGTCAATCATTCTGTGCCGGCGGTTGGTTATCGCATCGAGTCTCAGGGCAAATCCTTTGCCTTTAGCGGTGATACTACAACTAATGATACTTTCTGGGCTGCGCTCAATAAACACGATAATCTTGATCTACTATTCGTTGAAGCTGCTTTTGCCAGTAAAGATGCCGATATAGCCCATCTGGCATGCCACTATTGCCCACAAACGCTGGCTGAGGACCTGCCCAAACTCAGGCACTGGCCGAAAGTGTATATTTCGCACCTCAAACCGGGCGACGAAAAGCGCATTATGCGTGAGTGCCAGAAGGCCTTGCCGGACTGGAAGCTGCATCAACTCAAGAGCGGTGATCGATTTAAGTTATAATGCGCATCTTTTAGCCAGTTTGTATTGCGCAGCTGGTGTAATTCAAGATTAAACTCAAGGTGAACTATGTTTGACGGACTCAGTGAACGTCTGGCCTCCACCGCCCAGAAAATTCGTGGGCAGGGCCGATTAACCGAAGCCAATATAGAAGATGCGCTACGTGACGTACGCCGTGCACTGCTTGAAGCCGATGTCGCGCTCGCCGTGGTGCGCACCTTTATCGACGAGGTAAAACAGCGTGCACTGGGTGCTGAGGTGCTGACCAGCCTGAAACCGGGGCAGGTATTCATCAGTATTGTCCAGCAGGAGCTGGTCAAGGTTATGGGCGAGCAGAACGAAAAGCTCAACCTGGCTGTACAGCCACCCGCGGTGATCCTTATGGCTGGTTTACAGGGTGCGGGTAAAACCACTACCGTCGCCAAGCTTGCCAAACTGTTACAGGAACGCGAGAAAAAGAAAACACTGTTAGTGAGCTGTGATATTTACCGACCAGCCGCGATCGAGCAGTTAAAAACGCTGTCGATCCAGGTCGGTGCCGAATTCTTCCCCAGTAGTATTGATCAGAAACCTAACGATATCGCCAAGGCGGCAGTGGCCTATGCACGTAACCATCATATTGACGTAGTGCTAGTCGATACCGCCGGTCGTCTGCACGTCGATGCCGAAATGATGACAGAAATCCAGCAGGTGCATGCGGCGGTTAACCCCGTTGAAACCCTGTTTGTGGTTGATAGCATGACCGGCCAGGATGCCGCCAATACCGCACGCGCCTTTGATGAGGCGCTGCCACTGACAGGTGTCATCCTGACCAAAACCGATGGTGATGCCCGTGGTGGTGCCGCACTCTCGATTCGCCAGATTACCGGTAAACCGATCAAGTTTATGGGCGCCGGTGAAAAAATTGATGCACTCGAGCCCTTCCACCCTGATCGTGTCGCCTCACGTATCCTGGATATGGGCGATGTGCTCTCGCTGGTTGAAGAGGTACATGCCAAGGTTGACCACGCCAAGGCTGAGAAACTGGCCAAGAAACTCAAAACCGGTAAGAACTTCGATTTTAACGATCTTAAGGAACAGTTCGAGCAAATGCAGAATATGGGAGGCATGAGTGGCCTGATCGACAAACTACCCGGCATGGGCGGCATGTCCGAAAAAATCAAGGATCAGGTCAATGATCGTGAGATTCGCCGAATGATTGCGATTGTGAACTCGATGACCCCGAAAGAACGTAAATTTCCCGATATCATCAAAGGCTCACGCAAGCGCCGTATTGCAGAGGGTTGTGGC
>Ga0224501_10001770_pt1 | contig 16826 bp, 13 predicted proteins | sample SF_Oct11_sed_USG_4_FD_169105 | JGI IMG/M metagenome (GOLD analysis project Ga0224501, IMG submission 169105) | Sediment microbial communities from San Francisco Bay, California, United States - SF_Oct11_sed_USGS_8_1 | ecosystem: Environmental > Aquatic > Marine > Sediment | place: USA... | reverse complement strand
TTAGGTCATTCCCTCATGCTCTTCTCAGCAGTTCCTCAGTCGGCGTTTATCCCGAACCTGATCTCTGATTTTCCCGGAATGCTGTGAGAATCGTTGGATTGGAGATAATTTCTAACATGCGTAGGAAAAAAATTTGAAATCGGATGTTTTTTGTGGTATTCACACTGCGGGCACGCTCGAAAGATTGCGATGCTGGAAAGGCGCGCAGAGGGGCACGAGGATCCTGCGCATCAGGCGATGAGAAAATCCCCTTGATTCTAAAAATCGAGATATAATTTTAAGCGGTCCATAAGATATAAAAAAGGGAGTATAAAATGACGGCAAAGATCATCAAAGGGAAAGAGCTCAGGGAGGAGATCCTGGCAGAGATAAAGGCGGAAGTGGACCGGATAAAAGAGGAACACGGTGTGGTTCCCGGGCTGGTGACCATTCTGGTCGGAGAGGACCCCGCTTCGGTCTCCTATGTCACGGCCAAGATAAAAACAGCCAACAGCCTGGGCTTCAAAGAGGTTCAGGTCAACAGGCCAGATACCATTTCCGAGGACGAGCTTTTGGCTCTGGTGAAAAAATACAATAAGGACAAGACCATCCATGGCATTTTGGTCCAGCTGCCGCTGCCCGGGCATATAGACGAGAAAAAGGTCATCAATGCCATCGACCCGGATAAGGATGTGGACGGTTTCCATCCGGTGAATACGGGCCGGCTGGTGATCGGCGGCTCAGAGGTCAGGTTCCCGCCTCCCACCCCGGCGGGAATTCATGAGTTGATCAAGCGCGCCGGCGTGAAGATCGAAGGCGCAGAGACCGTTGTGGTCGGCAGGTCGAACATCGTCGGTAAACCCATCGCCATCATGCTGCTGCAGAAGGCCGAAGGCGCTAATGCGACGGTGACCGTGGTTCACACCCGCACCAGGGACATGGCCTCCCACTGCAAACGGGCGGATATTTTGATCGTGGCGGCTGGCGTCCCTGGCCTGGTCAAGCCCGAGTGGATCAAGCCCGGGGCTTGTGTCATCGATGTGGGTGTCAACAGAGTCGGGACCAAGATCAGCGAAAAGACCGGCAAGGAAGTGGCTATCCTCAAGGGCGATGTGGATTTTGAGGCAGCCAAGGAGATCGCCGGCTGGATCACGCCGGTGCCGGGCGGCGTGGGCCCGATGACCATCACCATGCTGATGAGGAACACCCTCAACGCCTTGAAGTATAAGCTGGGGATTGCCTGATTTTTCTCATTTTCACCAAGTCCAGATAAAAAACGCTTATATTTTTGCCTATCAAATTTTTCTAATACACTGCAATCAAAACAGTGAAAGGAGAATTTTCTGTAAGAAAATGAAAAAGACAGCTGCTGAAAATTGGGAGGATAGTAGTACTTCAAGATGCACGTCCAAATTTCACGAAGAGAGCTGTCTCTGATTTTCTTATGCCATGGGCATAGATTTTTATATAAAATGTGTAAAATGTGACACATAATGTCACATATATTACATATAATATAAATATGATGTCGGCAAAAAAGAGGCGATGATAGTAAAATTATGGGAGATTAGGCTAGCTCAACAGGTTGATGAATTGCCTCATTTAAAAGAGGTTATAAGAAAAACAAATAAATATCTCAGAAAATATGAAATGGCATAGCCTAAACTTCATCAGGTTTGGGTCGGCTTTAAAGGTACTTGCTTCGCCTGTCTCCGAATAAGGTCGGGGATCGATCTATGTTTGCGGTGGAGCACCCAGACGATGAGCATCCCCCACAGAAAATTGGAGCTGGCGGTTTCGATGAAGTGGGCGAGGCGAACCATCCCCGGCATGTAGGGATTCGGGGGGATGTGCTGAGAGTTCATGACCAGGGCAAAGATAAGGCCCAGCGTCACCGCCGCCTCCCTGGCCGTGCCTTTCATCATCCGGATGACCGGAAGAGCGACCAGAACCCAGACAGCCCCCCGTGCCATCTGCCAGAAGACCAATATTGAATTGGTGGCGAGCTGGGTTCTGATGAATGGAAAGAAAGGGGCAAGGACGGTCGAACCGGAGTAGAATTCCCGGACCGCCGGAAACTGCCAAGCCACGAAATAGCCGAACAGGAAATACAACAGCGGGTAGACGATGAGGCTGAGGATGAGAAATTTAAGGATAAATTCACCTTTGGGCATGATGAGTCGCAGGTTCGACTCTTCTGGCGTTTCTTTCGCGGGTTTCATCCTGCCTAGGATAAGCACGGCCATAAGGGCAAAGAGAAAGGCGAAGACCGCCCCGCTGGCAAGCTGGGCATAGACCAGTTTGATGGGGATCTCCAGGCTGGCTCGAAAAAAGATCGCTTCGACTCCGCCCATGAAAAATTGAACGATATAATGGACGAGCGCCGCGAAAACGACCAGTTTGATCCCATGCCACCAGGAGCGAAGAAGGAGATACATAATCACAGCGGTGTTGATGAGCGAGACAGCCGCCATGCCAAGCAGAGCACCCGCTGATGCCTCAGAGGATGTGCCTGTGCTCCCCATTAACAACGAGGTCATGATCCCCATGGTGACCATCCAGAGGAGGAGCATAATCGCGGAGAGCACGATCCATTGACCGAAGATACGGAAGATTTTTTTGAGCTTCATTGGAGTCCCCTGACTTATTTATTGTTTGAGCCTTTTTTCTTCATGTTTTCCAGTTTGAAGAAGGCGTTCCCTGAGTTCTTGAGCATGGTGACGATCTCTTCGTCAGTGAGGTTGGTGAGAACGCCGCTGTAGAGGAGGACAGCCAGTCCATGAGTGAAGACCCAGTTATAGAGAGTGACTTCGTTGAGATCGCAGGTCGCTTTTTTCCTGAAATAGTCGACAGCAAGGTCACGCAATTCTTTGGGAAGCCGTTTTTTCAATTCGTTCAACTCCTGTCCGGAGACAGGCTCGGGCCGTTCGAAGTAGAGAAACCTGAAGAGATGGGGGAGGTCCCTGGCGAAGAGGATGTAGCCAAGGGCCGAGTTGAGAAAGGGATTATCGGTGTATTGACCGAGCTGGTACTCGTGCATCATCTTTATGGTGCGTGCTTTCAATTCTTTTTCGACTTCTTCCATCGACTCCACGGTGGAATAGATGGGCATGGTTGAGGCTTTGAGCGCTTTGGCGATGCTTCGGGCTGAGACCTGGGCCCATCCCTTTTCCTTGAGGATGGCAAAGGCGGACTGGTATATTTTTTCCTTAGTGAATTTTGCTTTGGGCGGTGACATTTAGTTCCTCTCCAGTGATATTGGTTTGAATTAATATAACATATGTAATATAACTATTGTTATATTAATTGTCAAGCAAGAAGTTCAAATAAGCAGATCACCGGCTTCTCAATCGATCTCATCCTGAAGGAAAGCTTCTGAACCTTTTTTTTAATTGTGACGTGGTCATCCAAATGAGCCGCAACAATTTTTTTGGGATTGAAAATTTACATCCAATCAGGATTGCATCTTGGGAATGGCTTCTAAAAAGCTTCTAAAAAAGAAATTGACAAATGCTTTTTCTCTACATAATATATTATAGTTTTCCGCTGAGATAAGAAACTCAGTTTCAATAAAATGTCATATTCATAAAGGGGAGAAGAATCCTTGAGAGGTGGTATCGGTCTGTGAAAAACTGAGCCGACTCCGCTTGAGTTCAAGAGTGAGGTGCTAAGTTATTGATGAGATACCTGATCAGCAGAAAAGACAAATCTCTTATAAGCCCGACCAGTCCAAGCAGGTCGATTGTATCACCGGGGTGGATTCCAGCACCCGTATTTTTCTTCCTTGGTATGGTAAATAACATGTGAAGTAAGAGGCTGACTTAGAAAAAATGGTGGAGGAGGAGGAAAAAAACGAACGGATATATGCGCTCAAATTTCTTCAACGGCGGTAGCCTGTTTAGTGATATTGTCAGCAGAGAAAAAAATTCTTATTCTTAGATTTTAATCAATACATAGGGAACTGTCCCCGATTTATCCTTTATGTCATGAAGATGAGGACTCCTCTTCTCAGATGGTTCACCCGTTTTCTGCTTTTTCTGTTGATTGTTCAATTTTCTACTTCCGCTTTCGGACAGAGTTATCAATCGTTCCTATCCACGCTGGAACAGATTTCAAAACTGAGGAAGTTCAAGTTCGGACCATTCTGGATTTTTCCCACATTTCAGCTCAAGGACATTGGCTACGATGGTAATGTCTATTACCAGCAGGAAGAGGATGAACAGATCTCGGATTTCACGGGGACTTTGTCTCCGGGAGTCAGTGTTTATTTTCTCTTCCGCAACCGTTTGCTTCTTTCTCTCACCGAGAATCCGGAATATGTTTTTTATTTTGAACAGAAGAGAGAGAGAAGGCTGAATAACACATTCTCTCCCGAGTTCAAATACCTTTTTCTTAACCGCTTTGTTATTTCAGGAGGATACCTCGACAGCAACAGACGAAGAAGGGCGACGAGTGAATTTGACGTTCGAGCCAACGAGCGGGTGAAAGGCTACACGGGCCGCTTTTTTTATGAGACCGCCCGCAAAACATCATTTGGTCTTTCCGGGGCAATCAGAAAGATCAGCTATGAGGACATTATGCTTCCTGATGAAGAGATCTATCTTGCCCGTGCTTTAAACCGCAAAGAGAAAAGCGGCCATCTTGAGGTCTATTACAGAGTTTTTTCCGAGAGTTTCTTTTTCGTTAAAGCTGGGTATACGGATTATGAGTTCGAACATGCTCAGTCCAGCTGGCGGGACTCCTCGTCTTACCAGGTTTATACCGGGATGAGATTTCCGCTTCTGGGCAGATTGAGAGGAACTCTTTCCCTGGGTTATAAACGGCTCAATCCCAGAACAGGAGGAAGAACAGGATTTTCCGGCCTGGTCGGAAGCAGCGATCTTGATTTCAGGTTCTGGCGGCTGGCCATCCGGCTGAACTACGACCGGAACTGCCATTTTTCCTACTGGACGAACAATATTTTCTTCAACGAAGACAGATACGGTGCCGGCATATCTTTATATATAATGAAGTCTATCCGAGTGGACTATAACTTGACTTACGCTGAGGCTCATTATCCTGAGCCGATGTCTGTTCCTGTGCCGGACGGAAGTTATGAAGAGATAACAAGAGAAGACATCTATCGTGTTCATTCCACAGGTCTCGTTTTCAGGGTCATCAAAGACATAGGACTGGGGATGGCTGTGAGTTTCTGGGAGAGAGACTCGAATTATTTCTGGGAGAACCGGAGACGGATGTTTATCGGCGGCTACGTAACCTATGAATTTTAGCTCGGCGTTTAGAATTTTCGACAGGAAATAAGCAAGGAGATCAAAGCGATGAAGGGAAAGGGATTTATCTCCACAGCCTTATTATTTTTATCTCTGTGCTCCCTCTGGGGGCAGGACAGGTCAGCGGTTGAGTATAAAGTTGGGCCGAAAGACCTCCTGGATATCAGTGTGTTCGGACTGGAGGAGCTGAACAAGACCGTTCGTGTCTCTGAGGAGGGAAAAATTTCACTGCCTTTGCTGGGTGAGGTTGCTGTCGAGGGTTTAACCAAGGCTGAGCTCGAAAAAAAATTGAGCCAGCTGCTGGAAGAGAAGTACCTTCAGAATCCACAGGTGACGGTCTTTATCAAAGAGTACCAGAGCAAGAGAGTCTTCTTACTGGGGGCAGTAGAGCATCCTGGCCCCTACGAACTTCTCGGTCGTACCACACTGCTTCAGATCATTTCCCAGGCTGGAGGGCTGAAAAACGAGGCGGGGGATGAGATCTTGGTCATTCGGCAGCTTGAAGATGACAGGAGCAAATCTATCAAGATCTCTATCGATGAATTGATTTTAAGGGGAGACACTGCGCTGAACATTCCACTTGAGCCGAATGATATCGTCAGTATTCCGGTGGATAAAGCCGTTTTTGTCTATGTCTTTGGTCAGGTGAATAAGCCGGGGGCCCTGGAGGTCAAAAGGTCAAACATCCCTACCCTTCTTCAGGCCATTGCTCAGGCAGGAGGGTTTTCGGAGAGGGCTTCAAAAAGCGGCGTCCTTATCAAGAGAATCGATAAGGATGGAAAAGAACATCAGATAAAAGTCAATGTCAGGAATATCATGAAAGGGAAGCAAAAGGATATTGAGTTGAAAGAAAATGATATCGTTTATGTGCCTGAGGCCATTTTTTAGTCAAAGACCGACGGATCAAAGAAAACGGCAAAATAATATAAATAATATAAAAAAAATATGACTTAGATAATTATCAAGGGGAAAGAAAATGGACCACGTCAGGTATGAGAAGCATGAAAAGGATGAAGTGGATTTGATCGAGTACTGGAGGATAATTCTAAAAAGGAAGTGGGTTCTCATCACGTTCACTGCAGCTCTCGTCCTTTTCACCGGAATTTTTTCTTTTCTTGCCACTCCCAAATACGAATCAACCGTGACTCTCCTCATCGAGGGGGAGCCCTCTAAGATTTTGAGCATAGAAGACGAATTTGGATACAGCCGGAGTCTTGAAGATTTACGATCTTTTAACACCAGCCTCAAACTCCTCAAGAGCAAATCGTTGGCAGAGAGAGTGGCCAGAAAGATGAACCTCATCTCCCGTCCCGAATTCGGTGCCGGGAGAAAGCAGAAAAAGAGCCTTTTAACAGCAGCCAGGGAAGCGCTCAGCCTGAAATGGCTTATACCCAGGAAGAAATCGGAAACTGATGAATCGATGACTCAGGTTCTCTCCAATCCCTACTCAGAAATAGCGGAGACCATCCGAAATGAGATCGACGTATCGGCCGTCCGGACGACAAAATTGGTCGAAGTCAGCTATTCCTCTTCCTCTCCTGTATTGGCTGCAGGCATCGTGAATACATTGGCCGAAGAATTCATTGATTTTTCCATTGAAAAAAGATACGAGACAACTCAACAGGCTTCTGATTTTCTGAGTGAACAGATCGCCAATCTCAGAGAAGAGCTGGCGACAAAGGAGAGGGAGCTTCAGAGATACGGCCGAGAGAAAGAAATATACTTTTTGACGGATACAGAAAGCACGGTTGTCAGCAAATTCGCTGATTTAAACGCAGCCTTTACACAGGCCCAGATCGAACGGATCAAGAAAGAATCCGCTTATCGAGAGTTGAAGAACCTCGATGTCGACTCTTTTCCTCAGTTTGTGAACAATCCTTTGATCCAGATTCTTCAGACAGAATACACAAGGATGAAAAATGAGCATGAGGAGAAGAGTAAGATCTTCAAATCCAGTTATCCAGAGATGATCAAGCTCGCTGCGAAATTGGAGAGCATGAGGGAGGAGCTTAAAAGTGAGATTAGAAAGGCCGTTGAAATGGCCGAGTCTGAGTATCGTTCGGAGCTAAAAAAGGAGTCTTCTCTGCGGGATTTGCTCGAGAAGCAGCGAGCTGAGGTGGTCACGATGAATTCAAACGCCATCCTCTACAACAGCTTGAAAATCGAAGTCGAGAATAAACGCAAACTCCTCAATTCCCTCGTGGAAAGACAGAATGAAACCTTGATATCTGCGAGGCTGGGAGGACTCAACACAAGCAATATCAGCATTATCGACAAGGGCGAAGTCCCTCCGGACCCGGTATCACCAAAGAAGAAGAGGAACCTCATTCTGGCGTTTTTGATCGGGATATTGGGCGGCGGGGGCCTCTGCTTTATCCTTGAATATCTGGATAACACGGTCAAAGGACCCGAGGATGTCGAGAAGCTGACAGGGCTTCCTTCCTTGGGAGTAATACCTTATCTTACCCCGGATGGTATAAAGAGAAGAAAGAGGTACGGTCTTTATTCAAAGTACAAATATTCGGAGCGAAAGGAAAATCCAGGAGAGGAAAAGAACTTGCCTGATATCAAGGAGATTGAGTTTGTCAACGAGCTTTATCCAAAGCTTCCTGTGTCCGAAGATTACAGGACAGTGAGAACCTCGATTCTGCTCTCCCATGCGGATGCTCCCCCGAAGGCGATAGCTTTCTCCAGCTCAATGCCTCAAGAAGGGAAAACTGCCACCGTCACCAACATGGCTGTTTCCTTTTCTCAGCTTGATAAAAAAGTGCTCATAATCGACGCGGATTTGAGGAAGCCCCGTCTTCATCGGTTATTCAAGGTTAAAAATACCGGGGGGCTGAGCGCTTACCTGACTGGAAGAACGCCGGTTGAAGGTGCCGTTCTCAAGACATCCATCAAAAATGTCTCACTTGTTCCCAGCGGCCCTATTCCTCCCAATCCAGCAGAGCTCCTGAATTCGGAAAGGATGAAGAAATTTTTAAACGATATGAAGAAAAAATATGACATTATCCTGCTCGATACCCCTCCGATACTGGCTGTGGTCGATGCTCTCATCGTCTCTACACTTTCAGACTGCATGGTGTTCATTATCAAAGCCGGAAAAACCATGCGCATGCCTTTCTTAAGGGCAGTGGAGGAGCTCAAACAAACCAAAACAAAGATAATAGGAGTGCTTTTCAATGAGGTGAAGCTTAAAGAAAGAGAATATTATTCCCCTTATTACCACTATTACCGTCAGGGTTACCAGTATTATAGAGAAGAAGAAGGGGAAGATGATTTGAGATGATGAGCGGTCTCCTGGTTTAAACAGTGATATCAAAATTCGCTTATTCCAGCCTTGAGGTTATCTCATGATCGACCTCCACTGTCATATTCTGCCCGGCATTGATGACGGCGCCCGGAGTCTGGAGGAGGCAGTTGAAATGGCAAAGATTGCAGAGGCCGAGGGAATTGAAAGGATTGTGGCCACTCCCCATCTCTTCAGGGAAGGCTTTGAGTGTGAGGATCTGGGCACCATCGAGAAAAAACGGCAACTGCTCACCAGGACTCTTGAAGCCGCAAACATCCAGGTGGAGATACTGAGAGGAGCAGAAGTTTATATCGCCCATAATTTAATAGATGAGATAAGGAAAAATCGCGACTTTCTTGTTGTAAACCATCATCCCTATATGTTTGTCGAGTTTCCATCCAACCATGTGTTCTCCGGGGTGAAAGAGCTTTTCTTTGAATTGATGAACGAGGGAATCACACCGATTATTGCCCATCCAGAGAGGAACTCGGTTTTCGCCGGGCACCCCTTATTCCTTTATGAATTGGTCCAACTGGGAAGTCTGGTCCAGGCCAACAGCGGAAGTTTTTCTGGAATCTACGGGAGGAAAATCGAACAAGCGGCTTTTCGTTTTCTGGAATTGCGTTTGGTCCATTTCATTGCCAGCGATGGACATAACCAGCGGTCTTTAGCCCCCAGGCTTTTAGAAGCAAAGGAAAAGGCAGGAGAGATACTGGGAAATGAGGAAGCGACGTCCTTAGTCAAGGATAATCCCAAGGCTGTGCTGGAGGGCGAGGATATTCCTTATTGGCCGGAAGCGGTCAAACCTTCAAAGGAAGAGAAAAGGCTGGCATTGAGGATTCCACTCTCCAAGCGCAGGGTATGAATGTTTTCATTAAATGATAACTGACTAATATTTTTCCTTGACACAAAGATGAAGAGCAGAGCTCAGGCGCTTAAAGAAGGACTGGACATAAAAGCTCAGGCTCTCCAAAGAAGGGATAGAGCGTACAGGAGGATAGTCGAGTATGGTCTCCTGGCGGTCATTATTTTCAGTCCGCTGCCTGCGGCGTCGGTCTATGAATGGTCGATACTTGTGATTCAGGTATTGGTGCTGGTGATGCTGGCGGCCTACATATTGATGAGAGAGAAGCCCCAGAGCAGCGAGCTCCTTTCCCTTTCGTTGAAATGGCCCAGATACTTGTTTTCAGGCTTATTTGTCTTCATTCTTGTTCAACTCATACCTTTGCCCCGTTTTTTAATCAAGGTCATTTCCCCCAACACCTATTCATTCCATAATCTGTTCAATCCTGATTTCGCTGAGGTCAAATTCATGAGCCTGTCTCTGATACCCTCGCACACACTCCGGGAGGGGTTAGAGCTTCTCATTTACTTCCTCCTTGGGTATTTGATCGTGAAGACCGTGACTCGACGGAAGCAGATCATGAGGATTGTTTATGTCCTGGTAATCATGGGTTTTTTTGAAGCATTTTACGGAATGTATGAGATGTATAATAAAAATCCCCGGCTGCTCTTCTTGAAAAAGGTCCATTATCTGGATGTCGTGACCGGAACTTTTGTCAATCGAAACCACCTTTCCGGTTACCTGGAAATGATCATTCCTTTGGCCGTTGGGCTGATCATAGCCCGGATAGGCCTCTTTTCCCTGGCCGGGCTGAGATGGAGAGAGAAGATCCTTCGACTGTCAGAAAAAGGGCTCTCCACAAACCTGCTTCTCACCGCAGGCATAGTCGTTATGGCTGTTGGAGTCATCTTTTCTAAGTCCCGTTCGGGGATTTTTCTCCTCGTTTTTACCTTTTTCCTCTTTTTTGAGTTGACGGTATTGTACTTTGGCAGGATGAGAGAACGGCAGAAATGGATAAAGGATTTTCTCAAGGTGAGTTTTTTGGCCATAACCATAATTGTTCTCCTGATAGGGATGGGATCTGTCATAGAGAGATTTGCGCTTGATGACCTGCTCCATGAAGGCAGGCCGGTTGTCTGGGGCAAGGTCGTCTCCATCATCGGAGACTATCCTCTGTTCGGAACAGGCCTGGGGACATTTGCGTCAGTCTATCCGGCCTATGACGAGAGCGGAGGATCCAGGCGTTATTCTCATGCTCACAATGATTACCTTGAGTACCTATCAGAGATTGGAATCATCGGATTGATAATGTTTTTTGGCGGGGTGGTCTTTCTGATCACGAATTCTTTTCTTATCTGGCGGGTGAGAAGACATCCCGAGGTTAAGGGTCTGGCCTTGGGCGGGATGGTCGGACTCATAGCGATTCTGATCCACAGTATCACAGATTTTAATCTTCATATTCCGGCGAATATGGTGCTCTTCACTGTAGTCTTATCTTTGACCGCAGTGATCGCTTTTTATAAACGAGGCGAAAGGAACTTGAGCAAGTAAAGGGAAACATGCCGAATTCGAAAAGATGGCTCTTGCTGGCTGCAGTCGCAGTGGCTGCAGGGCTCAATATCTGTATTTACCTGAATGTTCATCTGTATTTTCTGGCAAGAGACAGGATTGAGGATGCTGAAAAAAAGGTCAAGGCGTTGGGAAGTGCGAATATATTCTATCTTTCCAACGACCTTGTATATTACGAGCTCGGCAAGGCATATTTCGACCTAGGAATGATGAACATTCACGACAAAGCTCTCAGCGAGTCCTGTCTTAGAAAGTCTGTCCAGAATTTCACCCGCTCATTGAGGATAAATCCAGCGTCCTATTTCTGTCATTTCAATTTGGCTCAGGCTCTGCTCTATCTCAGCTATATCACTCCGGATTATAAGGGTAACGCCTATGAAGAGTACAAAAAGGCTGCCCTGCTCGCCGGTCATAACAGTCAGATTTATTATGAAGTGGGAAAAATATTTCTGTCTCTCTGGCCTGAGCTTTCTGAAGGCGAGAAAGATTTTACCCTAGGGCTTTTTAAGAAAATACTGGAAAGAAAAGACAGCCAGATGATTCAAGACGTAATGCAGATATGGGACATGAATGTAAAGGATTACAGTGTCATGGAGGAGATCCTTCCCGAAGATGCATCGCTCTTCCAGATTTATGCCCGGTTTCTGGGCTACCGGCATCTTTCCATCGAGGAAAGACAGAAGTTTTTGGCTAGAGCGGAGCTGCTGGAATTTGAGAGGGCGAGACATGAATTCGATTCAGGGGAGAGAGAGTTCCAGTATTACCGCTTGCGGGACGCAGCCGGACATTATAAAGAGAGCCTCAGGACACTTGATAGACAGGCTTTATACCAGAACTTGACAGGAGAGAGCCTGATCGATATCGAAGAATTTAAAAACTTGAAAAAATCTGTCTGTCTGAGTCTGGCTAAATGTCTTCTGGAGGAAGGCAGGGAGTTTAAGGAGGCTGTAGTCTACTTGCGTGAGTACTTGGCTCTGGAAGATAGAGTGTCCTCAATAGGAGAGCTGGAATCCTATCTTCGACGGCGGGGTCTTGTGAAGGAGGAATTGAGAGCAAGCTTCGATGATTTGGGGCTGCTTTCTTTCCAGACTCTGCTTTATTTCAAGCGGAATCGCTACAGGGACATCATGAAAACGGGACGCCTCCTTAAACAGAGTTTTGTGGTTGTGCCTGAGGAGAAAAGAAATGAATTCGTGGAAGTTTTACTGCTTGTCGGCGATTCTTTTCAAAAGGCCGATTACATCTATGATGCCGGCGAATTTTATCATAAGGCCCTGGATGTTGAACCCGGTAATCTTCAGGTGCTGTTAAGAATCCGGCAAAATTATGAGCGGCTGAATGAAGACGAAAAAGTCCAAAGCATAGATGAGAAGATGGAAGAGCTGTTAACTCCGAGAACGATGGACCTTGAAAAGCCCAGGATAGAGAGAGGAAGAAAATTCTCCTGTTCGCTTAACCTTGATGGGAGTGAAATTCTTCTAAGCCTGCATTTTGAAAACGAAGCATGGACTGATTTTTTTCCTTTAATATCGATCTTTTTTAACGGGCGCGCAGTTTGGGAGAATTACCTGAAGGATGAGACAGAAGAGATAGAGATAAATGATGATGAGGTTATTTTAAAGCTGTCGTTGAAATCAAAGGTCGGTGAGAATTCTCTGGTGGCCATCCCCTTGAATAGCGCAGTCAGCCTTTTTAAGATAAACTACCAGGAAAAGGTCAGGTGAATTCAGGCCACCCGGAATGAAGCAGGTGGGGGAATCCGGGTGCGTACACTATGAAAAACAATCGAGCTTGATAGCCCCGAGGTCTACCTGATTCAAGCTTAATATGTATTCGGTTTAAAACTGCTCTTTGAATTGCTATAGGGTGGTGATGTATCATCCAAAGAAAGATCAATCCAAAAAAAGCAAAGAAGGGAAAGATGAAATGTGTTAAAAAGTGCATAAACGTCTTGACAAGGGATTAGAGTATGTTTAAATTACAATAATCAAGGAGGGGGATATGAAAGGAATTTGCAGATCCAAATCTCTCACAGTCATTCTTATCGTCTCTTTCATCTTCTTATATTCCGCTTTTGATTTGAAAGCCAAGGAAGCCGGCAAAGGGAATATGATCGGATTCGTCTACCAAAAGGATGGAACCACACCTGTAGAAGGCGCGGTCGTAAAACTCCGGAATGTCGCCACTGGAACAGGCTATGAGAGCGCTAAATCCGATATGCTGGGTATCTTCAAGGTGGAAGGCGTTGAGGAAGGGCTTTATCTGGTTGGAGTGAGTGCGGAAGAAGGAGATTTCAACGTTAACAACCTGATCGGGATCAGAGGCAACGAGACCGCAAAGGTTTCCTTCGCTTTAAAACCTGCCCAAGGGGATGAAGAGGAGAAGCCAAAAGCAAAGCCAGGTGGACTGGCCAAATTTTTTCTTTCTCCGGTCGGTATCGCCGTTGTTGTCGCTGCCAGTGCGGTAATTATATACGGCGTTGTCAAGCTGTCTGAAAAGGAGGCAGAGGCTTCTCCCTTCAGGAGATAGGCCCTTTTTCATTCAATAGCCTCAAGCAGCCGATAAAACAAAAGCTAAAAGTCTGAAATTGCGCATGGCCCGGTCAATGACCGGGCTTTTTTTTGGTCAATTTTGGGGCAGATCCCTTGATATCGATCTCTCTCTATCTGTTCGCTCAAGATACGTGTTATAGCTTTTTATGTAGACCGATTGTGTTTTTTCAGGAGAAAGATTTATATTGATTTTTGAGAAGGAAGCAGTGATCTGTTCAGGCTTCACTCAGGCAGGTATCTTTCTGGTGATCAGAAGATAAACCTGAAACCAGCCATTATTTTGTGATGATCAGCGAAGGACCGGTCTTTACCGATCGGAGTCCGAACCTCAAAATAGAAGGAACGTCTGCTCATGTTTTTGCCGGTTAACTCGAAGCCGAAATCAGTGATGATCTCTCCGTCAGGATTTCTTACTTCACTGATTCTGCTCGTGATGCCGGAGCCAACTCCCAGGAAAAATGGTTTAAAGCGGACATGGAAAAGCATGCTTGCTGTGAGGAAGGACTTCCAGGGATCACTTATCATAGCTTGCCCCCCGCCTCCTGAGATCATAAAGTCTAATGTGCCGGGAACAATGTTATAGAGGATGCCCATCCGCCCCACGGCATAGCCTCCGTAGGGACTCCCGCGAGCAAAAAGAGAGCCAGCCTCGACCAGGAGGAAGACTTTTTTGCGTGTCACCACCACCTGGACTTCAGAAGGCTGGGAGACAGCGCCGGCGTTATCCGTAACGACGACTGGTATGGTATAAATTCCTTCCCTGTCGAATTCTTTTTTCCAAATGAAAGGCTTTTTGGTCGAAGTGAATTTACTGACCAGATTCTTCTTTTCGTCCAAAGCCACAAAATCAGCTTTAACGATTTCACCATCGGGGTCTGTGGAGCCTGAAACGTCTATGATGAACGCCTTCCCGACATAATCTTCATAATAGAGTGTCTCCGGTTTGCAGGTCGGAGGAAAGTTGATGTAAATTATGGTTTCGCACAGATTTTCAGATGGCTTCCTTTCGGCATTGAATGCTTTTCCCTTGAAAACGAACTCTCCCGGTTTTTCAAGTTTTATCTCCCATCTGGCAGAGCCTGGAGACAGTTTTTGTGAGGCAACTCTGGTACCTTCTGAATCAAAAACTTCGATTTCCATGGACTCGGCATTTTGAGAGCCGCTCATATCCACGACTATCGAATCGTTCACTTTGGCTCTGGCGGGGTTGACTTCGAGATGGCTGATCGCTTCCTGTAGCTCAACTTTCTCACTTATAATCTCTTCCTTTTCCGCCTCAGCTTCCTCTTTGCCCCAGAATAATACTCTCCAGCCTCCTTCGATTCTTTCGATTTTATAAGGAGGGAATTCGTCCTCAAGGTCAAAAACAACTCTGGCCGTATCCCGTTTAAACATCCCCGTTCTGATGGAATTCACGCCAAAATCATTGACGTCGATGTGTCGGGAGGATCTGATGTTTTCTATGCCAGAGAAATCGATGACAATCCTGTTGGGCTGGGTTAGCTTGAAGTCGCTGCTGTCGGTGTACCGGTTGAAAAGAATCCTGACTTCAAGGGTATTCGCTTCTTTTGAAATGGCGATCTTTTCCAGAAGGCCAACCTGACTGAAGGCATATCTTGGAAAGGATAGAATTAAGAACGAGAAAAAAAGAAGGATTAAGCAGAAGATAATTGCGCTTTTTTTCTTTTTCATGTGTCCCCCTAATTCATAAGCTCCCCCAATGGGTCAGATTTCTTAAAAAATAATATATTAATCAAACGGAAAATTCAAGGAAATGAAAACCTGTCCGCCCTCTGTGGGGACTTCGTGGAGTTTCAGGATGGCTGATTCAAGAGCCCACATCGTCACCAGACAGGCTGCTCCCTGGCGCCTGCTGAGCAGCCATCTTTCATCTTCGCCGGCAAAGGTCCATGTCTTTGAGAACTGGTTGCGGCTTTTATAATCAGGAGCATCCTCTTGACACCATGATATGGAGAAATCATAGTAGTCCGAGGGATTCTCGAATACCGGGTCTTCGACTTCGATATCCTCCACCTTCGGTTTCCAGTTCCAGAGGGCCATGTATTCAAAATTATCGAACTCGGTCATGTTGCCCTGGTGGTAGATATTATTTGCGTGTGAGGGAACGCACATATCCTGGATTTGATGAAGAAGCACACCAAGAGTGAAGTAGGCCAGCTCTGTCTGCCCATTCTGGTAGGCTTCCAGGCTGTCCTTCCAGATCAGGTCCGGTCGCTCACAGCCCGCATTGGTCCCGATGTATCTCTCGGCCCGGCGCTGGTTGAAATCCACTCCGTACTTGGTGCATTTTATCTTCAGATCGTGAACCTCTACGTTGGCCCCATCTATCAGCTGTTCGCTGTAGTCCACAAGTTCGGGATAGTCTTCTCCAAGCGCCTCGATAGCCCACTTCGTTATTAAGGAATGAGTGGGACGGGTGGGATTTTTCCAGCTCGCGCTGTCCCAGGCGCAGGCAGAAGCATGAGGCTGGAGGTCCGCGGTTAACGCTGCGAGGAATAAAAACACTGCTGCGGCGGTCAATAAAAATTTCAAGGTCTGTTTATTCATCGAATTTTTCCTGTTTGGCTGGAGTTTCTGGGATTGTGTTCATGTGCGCTGCTAATATTTTCTCTCTGTGTTCATGGATCTCATTTACCGACATTTGTAACACAGCAAATACTGATAATCAATAAACCAAAAGAACGAACGAATGCAAGTAAGAGTATTTTCACCTTAATTTTAGTGTTAGGGAAGAAAATGAAGTCTGTTTCGTCCAAAAAACGTATACTGCTAAAATTGTAGAGAAAGTGATCGATTTTGCGAAACACAGCTTATCTCATCGATTTCCTTCTTTTTTTGATCTCAATGAGGAGATTTTCTTATGTCGCCCAAACCTAAATTCTGTATTCTGTTTTTAAGCTTAGTCGTTCTCTTTGTATCGGCTGAAAACACTTTCGGCTTATCTTCCCAGACCCAAAAGAACCCCAACCTGGATGAAAGGGTCAAGAAATTTCTCGACGACCACAGGTATTCATGGAGAGACATGAATGTCTCAGCGGCCGATGGCCAGATCCTCTACGATCTTGTCATCAAGAATGATTACAAGAAGGCGCTGGAGATCGGGACATCCACCGGGCATTCAGGGATTTGGATCGCCTGGGCGCTGAGCAAGACCGGAGGCAAGCTGATCACTATCGAGATCGATGAAGGACGATATAAAGAGGCCTTAGCCAATTTTGAGGAGGCCGGGCTTTCCGAATACATCGATGCCAGGCTCGCCGATGCCCATGAGCTCGTCCCTCAGCTCAAAGGACCGTTCG
>Ga0224501_10001769_pt1 | contig 16827 bp, 11 predicted proteins | sample SF_Oct11_sed_USG_4_FD_169105 | JGI IMG/M metagenome (GOLD analysis project Ga0224501, IMG submission 169105) | Sediment microbial communities from San Francisco Bay, California, United States - SF_Oct11_sed_USGS_8_1 | ecosystem: Environmental > Aquatic > Marine > Sediment | place: USA... | reverse complement strand
ACTCTTGCCCTAACATTACAGATATTTTGCCTTTGTCGCTACAGCCTCTCAACCTTGGAACATTGTTCATCACAATTTATTAATTGCCACCAGCTCACATTATGTAAAGACCCTTCTTTGATCTCATGCCAGATATGCTGTTTTTGTGAGATCCTAGATTCTGACCTGGACTACTTACTGGAGTCCGCTTCTGCGATTTGCTTTATGAAATTTAATCCAGTAAAAACATGAGTGATATGATGTTATAAGAATTTAACAGAAGAGGCGCGTTGGTATGGTTGATGCAGCTCCCGGAAGTTAAATTTGATCACTTTCCTGCAAGAAAACTCAACAGAACAGGATCTATCAGACTAGCTGAGTGTATTCTGCAGATGTAAGTTTTCCCCGAGTGTTTACCTGCAGCACGAGTATAACAACCCGACTCAGAAAGGCAGTGATTAGAACAAGCCGTTCATCTCGCTTGTTTATCCTCTGTCTGTAGTCATCTTTGGGCTCGTCTGTTCTCAAAGGAGGTAGAGTAGAGTGACAGGTTTTACATGTATCACCCTCTAAAACACCAATTACCATTATCAAATATTTAACACATTAGCAAGGTAAGTCACCCATCATCTCAATTTGCACCCCAAATTAAATACATGCCTGACTGGACCTTGATTTGAGTTGATGGGACTTGCATGTGAACTTGAGACAAGGCACTAGAAAAATTGGTTATTTTGGTGATCTAGACCCCTAAAAACATGAAACAGAAACAAAGTTATAATCATATTCAAACTGAAACTAGTAGTAGATACATAATCCTAGACCTCTGCGCACTGAGGCCACCGGTCGTCCGTACAGTCAAACCAAAGACTGAAAGAGGGTGGTACACGTACAATAATTAAAGTTCATCATCTGGATTTGTTCTTTTTTGCTCAATGCTCACTCTCAGCGGCCATCACATAAGAAAGTCAACCTAGCCCTTGGTTTGAGTTGACTTACTTGCTTTAGTAGGGTTGGGAGAAGAAGCTGGAAACTCAGACTCCGGCTGACCGTGACTCGGGTCCGGTTGACTTTGACTTGAACTAGGAGTAGGTTTTCTCAAATTGCAGTCCGATAGTGTTTCTGTTTGTGCGTCCTTCGGTTCAACCTCTACGCGCCTCTTCATTGTAGCATCAAGTTGAGACCCTGTATTTGCATAGATAACTTTTTTGGTTAGTGCTTTAGTCACTATAAATCAATCTGATACTCCGATCGTGATACTAAGTAACACTGAACGTGATACTGATAGTGACAGGACTCTTTCAGTTCTCTCAGCGTTACAACTCATTTTTCTTCTCGCAAATGCTTAGAGTTTACTAGGAGAACATCGTCATGTCCAATAGGATCGACAAACGCGAGAAGCCTGACCAATCATGCAACGCAGCGTATATTGGTTTCTGGGCCGATAGCGCTTTCCATTTCGCCAATGACGTCTCGCGTATGAAACGGAACTAATGGCGTTAGCAATTGGCCGCAATTCTTATACATAGCGAATTATGGCATGGCAGGATTTGTTGCTCGCTATTGACTATTGTAATTGTGTATACCGACGTTATTGAGGTTTATGTAGTAGATTGCAAATGACAGACGCTTGTGTTGCAGAAAGAATCGATTGTTGCCAGAATGGCAGCTTCAGATTTTGCTAAGAGGCTGTTATCGGCTCTCTTTTACGCAGCTTGTTCGTTCGGTATTGTGATTGTCAACAAACTAGTACTCACCAGCTACAAGTAAGTAATTTACTACTACTACTAGTACTAGTCGAATTAGTCAATTACTCACTCAGTCACTGACTGATAGTGGCTCTGAGTGAGTGAGTGACTGACTGAGTGAGTCACTCGGTGTCAGTCACGTCAGTGAGTGACGCCTGAAGGACACTGACTGAGTCAGTGAAGCGAGTGGCTTTCTGAGTGACTCTGAGTCTGACATACATGATACTTGACTCTTGAGTGAGCGTGTCGACTTTCGTTCGCTCGCTCACTGTCCCACTGAACTGTCACTGTCAGTGACTTAGTGAGTGAATCACTGTCACTGTGCAGTGAGGGTGTCCCGAGGCGACTCCGCCTCGCACTCGCAGTCTTTTCTATCAGCACTGACTAACTGAGTTAGTGATTAGTTTGCCCTAAGGCAAGTGAATCTCTGACCGAGTGAGTGGATAGTAAACCACTGACTCATGATGGCCAGTGAATTGATTGGGTGAAGGTGACTCTGCTCATACGTTATTTATATTGTCATTTATTTACTGAATGAATATGAGCCAGTGACACCCAAGCTAGCCATTCACTCAACAGCTCACCTCATATACTCTTCTAGTTCTAGAATAATATGTCACTGCCAGTGTTAGCCATAGTTAAGATAGGGACCTACACCAGTACAGACCGGAGGGGAGTTTGGACATACACGTACTAGAGTGGATGTTGCCAGCTATCTGAGTGGACCAAAATTTCTTAAAATGTCAATTTCATATCTCAGAAAACATCCATAAATCCAAAAAATATTTTTAATGCTTCTGGGATATTATTATGACTATGTCTAGCCAGTAATCTGGTGTCAACCATTTGTTACTTTATTGTAGATTTCCCTCTGAAGTCTTAGCACTTGGCCAAGTAAGTTTGTTTTCTGCTTAAGATCATACTCTTGTCTATTGAATACCACGAGTCATTGACATTATATTAGTTATCCAGGGTATTTTCATGTCTTGTTCCATTGTAGATGAGTTTCACTATAGTTATCTTATTTCTGGGACGCCTGTGCCATGTTGTAGACTTCCCAAGTCTCACACGGGACACTGTAAAAAAGGTAAGACCAAAATCATCTGCAATGTCAAGGCATTCAGACAATTGCCTCGGCTTAAGGAAAAGCTTGCATGCCCTGACGTTAAAAAAGGGTGATGACTGGGTTAGTGACCAATTGAAGAAACCAACGATCACAATAAGCGCTACTGCATCGTAAAGCGTATTGCCATGCAGCTTGGTGAATTGGCTTGTATCAAAACAGGATTAGTGGTACAATAGCGATGTATTGTACTGTAGTAAACACTTGTGAAACAGGATTTACAATAAGTGGAAGCTGGGGGAACGGAGCTGGATTAGCGGTAATCCAGAATGTTAATTAGCTATATCATTGGTAGAATGTACCAATGTAACACCAACCTCATATCTCTATCAACTGAGATAACAAATTCTACTGTAAATGCCCTCTCAACGGTATAAGTGTCTTAGAGGTTGAATGACGAGGCAAAATCAGAATCAATATGTCTCAAAACCTACCTGAGTCCAATAAAAGTTCATACTGAGCAGGCAATGGAGTAAAAAAATACGAGTGACACTGACTCGGTGACCGAAATTGGTCTTTCACTTTCAGTCAGTGTTTGTGTTAATACATAATAGCCAAACAACAGTTCTTATTGCGTAGACAGGCCAGCAGTATGTTTGCAACCTGGTCTTATTCCATGTGGCTGTCTGTCGCTGTAATCTGTGCGGTTTTTTAACAGTTGAAGTCATAGCCTCAGCGCTGCCATTTAGCACGGTAGTCATGACAGGTCACGTGCATTGTTGGGGATTCCCGGGCAATATCAGCCAAACATGAGTTTCTTTATGCTCGCTTTTGGCAAACTGGAGCCAGTTCTCCCACTCCAGACCCATACTTGTGTAAGACCTCAGAAATGTGTCAGTGGCGATGGGGTGCCCCAAATATTGGGACCCCCCCTGGAAGGCCTGGTAGAAAATGACCAATTTTGAGTGCCTGGCCATTGACCAGTCATCAGGCTCGGGATATTATATGTCATATAAATGCCCGATTAAGCACCGCCTTTTTTAAAACGTTTTTCAGAGGGAGCCACTTTTGCCATTTTTAGCACGGCTTTAAGGGCACTTCTACTGTGCCCAGTGCACTGTAATTTGACTCAGGTAGGTTTGGAGACATGCTGATTCTGAAAAGCCAAAAAAATTGCCTCGTCATCCAACCTTTGACAGTGAATGCATACTATGTTCACACGGTGATGTGTGGTTTGTTCAAACATCAGATATATGAGATCTGGAGCTACCAAGACAGCATGGATTTAATTTTGTAGATTTTTCCTCTGCCAGTGATCTTCTTTGGTAATGTGGTGTTTGGGCTCGGAGGCACAAAACGCCTGAAGTAAGTTAAGCCAGCATATCTCACACCCAGCTTTATGTGCCTTTAGTTAGACTTCATACAAAAGCATTTGGTCTTACCAGCCAACCGGGATGGTGAGAAAGAATGCACCTCATTACATGCAAAAGAAAAGGGCAGAGTTGCCTAAACGTTTAGATGACATGGTCTCTCACGATATGAATTTTATCTAAATTCGTGTAGGAGCTTGTTCTACACCTGCTGTCTCAGAGGGTTGATAGGGAATCACCCCATATGATGGTTGGCAAGCTTCGCGATTCTAGTCCCATTTAAGAGGGAACATAATCCATGGCCAGCAAAATAAATTATGAATTATAATTTAGTAAGCCACCCTCCGCAAATATCTCTGATCGTTGACTTTCCCATATTCTCTGTTCAGACCATTAGATATTTTCATATGTTTTGGATTACAGTGCGCAGGTATTAATCCCCCTATCTAGCTGTTGAGCAACTTTTGTTTTGTAGCCTACCAATGTTCACAGTGCTGAGGAGATTCTCCATTCTCATGACAATGTTACTAGAACAGTTTCTCTTAGGGTGAGTTTACACAGTGACATGTCACTGGTTCAGAATACACCACCTCAACCCAAATATGGTACATACGTGTAATCTGGAATATCCATAAATATTATTTTGGCCTGCATCAACATCTTTTATATCAAACCGATTTCAGAGGAGTTGTCTGTTACAGTGGCCGCATGTTCATGGCCTAAGTCCGCAGTATCTTTCACTCCAGAGTTCCCTCTATAAAGAAGTTTCGGTTCTTAGTGTAGAATTAATCCTAAGGCATCCTTTTAACTTCAGGGCTCATTTATCACATTATGCCCTCAAGACGGTTCAAGGCGGTGCACCAGATCTGTCTATTATTTCCACCAATGTGTTATCGACCGTTTCTTTGTGAAGTTTCTTATCCTCCTTGAGTCTTCAGTTAATCTGCCTTGCTCTGCCGAGCAGCACATCTGAGTGCTGGGCCGATTGAATGGTTAGTTAGCTATAATTTGTGGGGACATTCCCACAGCCCAATGGTCTTATGAGTCCTTGTTACTTTTTGAGCCAAATTGAAAGCGAATATGAACCTATCCACAAATATGTAGAGGATTTCTCAATCGCCTGTTGCTATCTTACGTCATTCGTGAGACATCAATGTGCAACTTTATTGTGCAAAAAGCGACTTGGAAATGTTATTTAGCTCTGCTGCCAGGGCAGTGTGGTCACAATTTTGATGTGAAGTCTCAGTCTGAAATTAACCAAAACTACCTACAGCGAAGGCCTTATAAGATAGGCTGGCCCAGAAACACTGTCGGTCTTGAATAAACAGTGAATTCAGCTATTACCCTCCTTTTACTGCAGTAACAAGAGAAGATGGGAGATGCAAGTAGCTGTTTATATGATGATATTTGGCGCTCTTTTTGCTGCTTGGTAAGTATAGATAAATGTATTGTTTCCAACGTCGATAGGTTGGAAAGTATCAGACTACATCATGACTGACCCAAAAGTTATTTCCGTTACTGGAAGGATTATTGCTCGGTTTATATGTTGACTAATCCCCTCTTCAACAATCATTGATAATCACTTTAACGATTAAAATAGTCATGTCGGTTGATGAGGCATAAAATATTTGAGAAGACGGCTTGCCTATCCCCTGTGCATCGACTTGTCGCATGTCAACGTAGTCAACATGCTTGCTGCGAATTTCAGAGTGTTTAGGTATGGAATTGCTATAATATGCTTCGAACAAGGCCTGGCCCGTAAAAGCCCTGTATGGTGCCAAACATATATTATTGGCCTCATATTCATTGAGGGACTTCATCGACTGACCTACCGTCTAAGTAGTGGCAGTGAGCAGTATGCTCTACCAATTGAGGCTGCCCGGAGCCTTCCTACTGGCTAACTCGTTCTTTCCGAGGCTGCCCAATCTTACTTGAGGTCAATAATATTGAAATAAAAAAAATGGCAACCGCAAAAGGCAGGCAGTCTGGACGAGTAGGTAGAGCCGCGCTCCCTGCTGGCACTGAAGGTCACAGGTTCAAGACAGTTAGCATTCGTGATTCTTCCAAAGCCCTCTTTGTTCACCCAGGGATCCTTGGTTCTCACTCTACTGCCTATCACCGCGTGATTTAGCTAAAATCACGAAATACAATTTTACTACATACTGGGGCAAAGCTTAGCTACTCGGATGTGCTTGATACTGAGACTCAAGTGTCCCTATCAGGATGAAGTCGTTTGAATGCGGGCAAGACGTGTGAGTACTGCTTTAAGCTGTGTCCTTTGCCATCAGATTATTCGCGCGAGACGCAAGAGGGGTTAGTGATCGAGTTGATGAGGAGCATTAATTTATTCAAAATCGAAGCCGATATCCGGTTGTCATGCTCTGGTCTGAATAAGAGTTGGTGATAAAAAACACTGAACGATTCAATTTGGATGAGAGTGAATGGGAGTTATTTTCCCATACAATAGTCGAGGGTTTACACTCTCAACAACGGTGACGCGACGCTGGCTGGATAGTCCGAGATATGGCCGAGAGTCTTGATCTGAGATTAAAGCACTTTCACCGCCATAATATCGGGGCCCACAAGAGCCGGCAAGAGTCAGAGTATTTATAATCCGTCCACGGAGATTATATACTATTACGGGGTATGGCAACCTCTGATCGATCATATGACAGGAATCACGTTCAAGCAAAAAGTCCTCAATATAGAAGAGGAGATTCTCAGAGACGGCCTACACAGGTAGCTTATCTTGGATAACCGAATGCAGGAATCCCAGAAACGACGTGACTCGCTGCTTATCAAATTCAGTCATCATTTTAATATAAGCGTGTTTTTTTATCAAACCGGAGATATTATCGAACATACCTATGTTGCCCAAACAAAAAGGTCGGACATTGCTGAATAAGCTGGATAAAGCTGATCTCGGTTGGGACTCTCGGTCGCATAACATATAAAGATAAGACTTGAATCCCGACTCAAACATTTTGGCGCTAATCGATGACAGGGTTAAAAGAAAGCAGTCCAGATCACCCGCAGATGTTAATAAACTGATCAATGGCTTGCATGGTGCTCGAAAATCCGAGAGGATTCAAAGCAGAAGGGGGAAAGACTTTTAAAAGTCGCTCTTGCGAAAGTGGCATCAGGTTAGATAGTCACCTCTCCCCTCACCCTGTTCTAACTTGTCCGGGTTACATCATACGCCTTCCTATTCGAGCGCTCTAGAAGGCGTGAGAGCTCTCCCCACTGAAGTGAAGAGGTTGGTCACAGGAAGCCTATACCCCGCATAAGCCATCGTCTGTCCATGGTTGACGGCTTGGCAGAGTGCGATCAGCTGGGGAAAAATCCCTTGAAATACTCCACCGTGGCTGGGAATTGAACCCGGGCCACGGCCAGGACAGACAGTGAGCTATCCCACTGAGCTAATGACTCATGGTCAGTTAACAAGTTCAAAATGAGGCGGAGGAGGGGGATTAGCCGTATTCGGGGGCCTTACCACTATTAAAATCAGGAGCCAAAACAGTAGGCAAAGAACTTTAAAAAACAGGGCTATCGCAGGTGGATCTTTTCGCCGTGCCTTTTACCCAAACTTCTGTACTACACGGCGAATGGTTAAAGGTTGGAGCACAGCGAGAATCCAAAAAGGGTCCCCTGAATTCGAAAAAGGAGGGTCGGCGAAACTGTATATAGACTCACAAAACACCCTCATCCAAGATCAATGCCAGGGACGCGAGCGTCGTGCCTGTGAATCACTTTCTGCATAGAACCTTCTCTTCCATGGCGTGGCGCTAAACGGACATTAAATTGAATACGAGCTGAACTACCCCATCAGAGCCTATTTAAAACCATTAGTCAACAACAGCGTGGAATCTAAATCCACACACTTTGAATGCGAAATGTGGAAAGCTAATCTCACTACAACGGATTCCGAAAGAATAGCCGCGGCCACGGCAGAGAAATATAACTCTTTAGGTCAGATATCGCATCGCTGTTAGTAAAATGAAAGATATGATGGGCAGATGACACAGAGAACTTTTTCAACAGCAAAGATATTCCTTCCTTCCTGCGGACTAAGAGTGAAACTGTTTTGAAGTGATCTTAGTTTTTGTCTCCTCAAAACCTCCGTGGCCGTGTCACAAAGTGCAAGCTTCTAGTCCGAAAGGTCTCGGTGCACCCCAGTCTATTAAGCAAATTCCATAGACATATTAGTAAAAGGCTCGAAGGTGCTAAGGGGCAGAGAAGGCTATATTTACCTTTCATCTGACGGGTGACTTATGCGATGGCCTGATTCGTAAGTCTATCACCATGCTGGATTTGTCATTCAAGGAACCCTTACCTACCGCATTCAGTCTCTTAGTTTATTCGAAGTTTGCAACCTGCTGGAGATTGACACTTCGTGAAACGTGATGCACGCATCAAAGGCATGAATACTGTGCTGATCAGGCACATTCTGCGTACCGACCGCTTTAACTTAGATGTATTACCTAGAGATCTCTCTAGACACAGTGCTCGTGTTTCTTTAGTTTATATGTGTGCAACTCGGACTGTAGTGATTTTCCAGGAAGTCATTGGGTAAGGGTGTATTTCGTAAGTATGTCGAGATGCGAATATTTTAATTTGTACGGTATTAACACACTACACTCAGAGGTGAAACTTAAACTTCCCCGATATTGTTGCCAGACTTTTTATAATGAGGTGATGCTACAAAGCATCAGTACTACTGTGTGCAGACAATATTGTATTATTTTCGCGTTACATTCTGTTTTGCACTTCCGTGCAGGAGGCCGGGTTAGCCGCGCCGTGTTCTAGGACAGAGTGCAAGATAGAGTGTGAATTATCGACCGGGACGTGCATAATCCCGTGGAAGACTGTATGGGGACGAGTATAATCCTGAGAGATGGGACGAGTATAATCAGCGAGGACTGGTCAGGATGAGTGTAGGACCAATAAATGAGACAAGTTGAGAATAATCAATCCAGTCACATACAATTCTGAAGTGCTTGTAAATCCTGTAGAAAAAACTCGGTAAAACTCCCATCAATCAGTGGTATGTACGCTTCTACGCTCGCCAACCCCTTCAGCGGGTGGCAGGGTAAGATCAGACAGTTTCAGAAAGACCAAGTTTGCCAATAGGAAGGCTCCGGGCAGCCTCAGTCTAGCCTCGGAAAGAACGAGTTCTCCAATAGGAAGGCTCCGGGCAGCCTCGATTGGTAGAGCGTACTGCTCACTACCACTACGCATGTATTAACCGTGCATATTAATAGAAGTTATCATCTTTCATGAAATGGGAGATCTCCATATAATAGTCACTCTGTATCCACACAGTGTAATGAAAGAATCCATTACGTGGCTGAGATCTCATTTCATACAGCTCATGAGCTTCTCTGTAAATATACTAACAGAAGACGAGTTGAATCCATTATAGGTATGATCTGACATTCAATCTGCCCGGATATGTTATGGTGTTTGCTAGTGACATCACCACTGCATTAAACGGTGTCTATACAATGAAGAAGTTACAGAGCAAGGTATGCCACAGCAGAGACGTGTTCTCATCGAGGTTGCTTGGTGATTTGATAATGATTTAGGTCCTGATAGAGTTGCCTTGATCCAGTTATAATAGAGTTTGGTATTTCTGTGGCACTTGACACTTACTTTTACATCAATAAGTCAGGTTTTTCAGAGGAAAAGGGGAGTCCGTGGCTTTTAAACGAATGAACGAATGAATGGAGACTGTCGGGAGGGGGGTTATAAAAAAGATTGCTGGTGTGATTTATCAGTATTATTCACTGAGGGTGAAATCGCTTGTCTATGACTTAGCTGATTGATCGTGGATATGATTTTTTCCTTAGGCCAGCAGTGACGGGACGCAGGTTTGTTTTAGCGTTTTGGTTCCGCTTCTTGTTTTCGGGTCTATGTTTGTTCTGATGCCACCCCGGGAGATTTTTGCTAACCCAGTATACAAATTTATTCACACTAGCTTTTCTGTTTGCACACACTTAAATGAGACAGTATATGTCGGTACGAGGTGTTCTAGACAAAATAAGACTAAATCAAACTTCACCCTTCCCCTTCTCATTGAGGTACCCCCATCTCAAATGCTTTGCCAACACCCATGCCATCTTTGCAGTGGACCGGGGGTCCATTCCCATCTTCGTATGTATGCTATCCTTTTCTTTCTTCCAAGACAAAATCATATGAAATTGATATGAGCCCTACTGCTTACACAGTATGAGTTGAAGTGGCAGTCTCTGTACTCATAATATCACTCTTTTTAGGGGTTGGTTATCACCATCTGTGTATATTCTTCATGTCGCTGATGTGTGCTGTTAATGCTCTACCTGATTGATAATGCCCACTGTACTGATCAGTTTTGAATTCTTCTGTAGTCTCTGGGAAAATATGGTATTCTATATTATAACTCCTTGTTTATGTTATTACCTATACTGGCTCTGGTGGAGTATACCGGAGGACTACAGGAGGTAAGTAATTTTTATACATGCAGGCAATCCTAACTGCACCGTGTGCATTATGAATTGTAGTTCTCCTTGGGGTGTGCACTCTGTAAACTTTAACTTTTGAATATGAAACTGGGGTTATTGTCATATTGTGATATTGAATACTCATTGTACAGCTAGATATGTGTATTTATAAGTACTGTTTTGTGCATTGGATTTGGTGCAAAAAATCACAGTACACCAGCGAGTATTGCTGTTCCCATATCGTTGATATGTTGCAGGCTATTGCCACAGCTCCATGGACGGATGCCATGTTTGTGGCTCAGTTCCTCAGCTCATGCATGATGGGATTTGTGCTCAACTTCTCAGTAGTGCTGTGCACTCAATATAACTCTGCACTTACTACTACCATTGTGGGAGTCATGAAGGTAGGATATACTAACCAACGGCACATCTATATCACACTGCTGCTCCTGCCGTTCCGCTCCTTATTAACATTTAACACCCGGCCCTATACATTCCTACCCTTGTGTTGCCAAGGCCCTAATAATACTGAAAATTTGCATAGAGGTATTCCTGAATGCCAGCAGTAGATGGTTATAATGGCTGATGAGCGCCAGAATGCAAATCTTCAAAATTTACTTTCTGGGTTGCTGTAAGCAAAGAGGAGGCAACTCTATAGGAATCCCAGATCAGGCTCTTGATCAAGGTGTAATTATATGACAACCTGTGACAACATTAGGGCATAACTCTGTCAGCGTGCATCTGGGTTTACCAGTGTATAATTAATCTCACATTGACATTGATTACGCAGTCATGCTACATCCTGTAGACATCCAGGTTAGTCTGTTATGGTTCTTTTGTAGAATGTCCTCATAACTTACATAGGAATGTTTATAGGAGGAGACTATGTTTTCAACTTAATGAACTTCATAGGCCTTAACATCAGGTGGGTGAAATTTACTGAATTCCACTAACTGTAAGCATCTTTTCAATAGGTGCATTCGCGTGATCGGTTTTTCAGATTTCGGTGGCGAAATCTGCTAAATTGTTCTAGAGCGCAACCAAAAAGCGCGATTTAAAAAACATCTTTCGGTCGCGGTCTGCGACCGAAATAACGCGAACAGAATTCCGCAACCGAAAGTAGGCGTTAACGTGGTAGTTTAGGCAAATGTCAAGTTTAGCACAAAGAGACTTGATAACTACATTGGGTTAACGAATCGCAAACGATCGCTCAGCTTTAACTGAGGAGTCAAAGTTGAGAGAGGACAACTCTGATGTGATCGAAATATTAAGTTTTCTGACTGCGGCCGTGATGGTCGCCTGATTGTGGCTGACCGAAATCTCGCAAATAAACCCAATGAATTGTTTAGAATTCCCGAGATAGTTCTAACACGTAGCTCACACTGCGACCCTACAATGTAAATTATGCAATATTTGCTCTCTGGACGGTTTCCTAAATAACATGTACCATCACATCAAAATTGTAATCGCATATAAAAGATGCAGATAAATCGCTTCCCTTTTCCTCTGTTACAACTTCATAACTCATTGGAGAAGTACTAACAATTATTATGTTCTGATTACAGTGGAGCGGCGAGTGTATGCTATACATACCTGGAGTTTACCAGCAAAAGCAAGCCAAATAAGACTATCACCGTAACACCAACAAACAACAATGACAGTTCAAAGGAAGAAAAACCTACCTCTACTGTGTAGCCCGTATAGATCTATCTACCTCTCAAAGCTCACTCACCATCCGATTGTAAAAACATTTATTATCCATTTATTTATATCACAATGCTGTGCTGGTTAACACAGATTTGAACCTGGACACAATTTTGGAGTTGATATTGATGGTGTTATCAATATCGTTCATTGTGATATTTGGTTTTCTTTGCAACCTAGGTTAAATTTGAATAAAAGATTCTTGTTCACCGATTCTTATCAGATTTGCCCAACCATGATTGTATTTTTTGGCACCTGATGCCAGGGTGTCTGCTATCTGTGAGAGCGCAAGGACATGCAGCCCAGGAGAACGACAACTCCGCATATGAGGTTGGTCAAGTTCGTGACCTTGGTGAAGTTGAACAATAAAATAAGGAAACAGTTACAGTCGAGTGATTTTGGCTTTTATATCCATAAACAATGCTACAAATCAAGCACAAATCCGTCAGAGAGTCGCCAAGGAGTGCATCACACAAACTAAACCAGGCATTCAAACCTCTGTGGATTTGGCCGCTCGCACACACTGAGCCATAGTACGTGATGCTCTAGATATACTGTCCGTCATATAGAATTGTGAAAGTGTGCTGATATCAGCGGCTAGCGGCGTCGATTTAAGGGCAGTCTTTGAAATCTAAAGGAGAAATCATTGAATAAATGGAGCTGTGAGCAGAATCAACTACAATGAGAGCGCAATTGAAGAGGTCATAAAATTCAGAGGCGCATGTTTTGCAAAGCAGGATAGACAGGCACTGACTCTACTGGAGGGGAGAAGCAAGCGGCAGATTAGACCAGCTAAGCAACTAGTTTGTTCGTCCAGATATGGTGACTGGGAGAGAGCCAAAGTTTCTAATTGCTAAATCTATTTCTCAATCACACATCATTTGTGCCATGCACTGATTACTTACATCGGCTAGTTGGAAACTTTGGCTTATGAAGTTGGTATCTTCTTTAGTTCCGTATCGAGTCAGATGAGGTGCCACCTGCGCCATTCTCTGTCTCACAGACGTTAGAGTATCATATGGAAGAGTAACTCCGCATATCTAACACAGAGAGGCTCCAATTAGAAACTGTCTAGTGCTTACCTTCAGCCACTCACAGAGATAATATATATAATAGGTGCATTCGAGTGATCGGTGTCTGCGGCTGAGCTCATTTTCGGTCGCAGTTTCAGCTTACCTGCTCAAAATTGCGACCAACCATTGCGACAACATAAAACACAAACGGTAGCGGTTACGGAATGGCTCTCTTCTGCGTAAGGTCGCTATATCAAGTTCAGCCTATTACTTGTAAATGTAGTAATATGTTTATAATGGGCAGTCAATTTTGACACCAACTCACAGTTAACACCAACTCATAACATCATTCGCAGGCGCAGCGTCTCACTAACGAAACCTCACCTCGGAGAGTGCCCTAACGATCTTCCAGTCCTCTCTCGCTAGCCCAGGAGGAGTGGCAGCCTGTCTCGTCTGCTGGGCGCGTCCTTCTGTGTTCACATATGTGGCATTCTTTTCTGTGTATGCAGCTCCGGGTAGAACCAGGTCAGCCATTGTGGCTCCTTTATCTCCATGGTGACCTGAAGACAGACATCATGTGTATAACAAGAAAACCTGGTTTTGCAATACGAATGCTCGACTACTGTAATATTAAACAGATGGGGGATCTCCAATCTAAAGGGCACACTCATAAGATAAATACATTTTATTTTGTAAAAGCGCATGTTTTTCTGTTACAGGATATCCCAAATCACATTGTGAATGAAACAAGGCAGAATGATGTGCCGAGCCGCCAGAGACGATCAGGTCGTTATAAATTCCTCAATACGGTTTCAGTATCCTCCACATGTATGGCACACAAAAAGGCTTGACCATCATTGTCATCCATTCTAGTGGCTATTGAGACCAGATAACAGTCCGACTGTTTACCATGATGTCTGTCACCCACCTTGGTATATAATGAAGCAGTCTTTGGGTAGGTGCTCGCGGGTAAGCGAGCTGTCATCAGCACCCACCATGTATAAAACCTTAGGTGGGTTACTACGGATATAATCCAGGCTGGGCTGGTATCCCAGATCGAGTGCACCAACCTGACTGGCCACCTACACATGAACGAGTTAGAGTGAGTGACCCGGACAGGCTAGTTCAGATGATTTAACTTTTCGGTAGATGCCTCACTTTCAGGAATCGTAATCCGAATGAATTTCAGCACTGATACAAATCTATTCCAGGTGGTAACATTCACATATTTTACATGTATACAGACTCCATAGAACAGACATGCCTTGAATGCAGGGAGAGTTCCTGTCCCAATTTGATCAAAGCTAACTTTTTTCATGTAGCAAATAGTGTAATTGGTCTATTAATACTTGGCCAGCCACATGAGCAAGGTTTGAACAACCCTCCCCGCTATCCTTAAAATCCAAACATTTACAGCCAATGTATACAAACAAGAAGGGAGTATGGAGAGGCCACAAAAGATGTCTGGCGTACCCTTTGCAGGACGTTGAAGACTTTCCACGTGGGATCCTCACACCTGGCCTTCAGTTTTTTAGCAAGCAGCAGTGTGAGAGTCTGCAGAGCAGATGCATCGGGGCGGGACATCACAGCTCCATTAAGCACAATCATGGGTCGTTTGGCTTTGCTTAGACGCTCACTGAAGGCGTGCTTGCCAGAAATGAGTCTAGACAGAGTGGCAGGGCTGTCTCCCAGATTCTCGTGGTCGTACGTAAGATCAATATTCTGGCCAATCATGGCCACGTCCAGCTCGTTGTGAATCCAGCTGCAAAAACAGAAGAGAATTCACCATCTCACAACCAGGAGACCAGGAACGTTTAACCTCCAGACCTACGCCATAACCACACCACTCCAGATTTACCATCTAGATAAAGTACAGGAATGGTTGATATGGCATAGATGTAGTGCTCATAGCTGTGGATTTAGGACGGCACCTGCATCATTTGAGCGATGAATATTGGTTAGTGCGTACGGCAACAAAATGCTATGCGTTACAGCTCTCATGATTTAGACAGTTCATCTGAAACTGCCAATCAAGTTCGGTAGAGACATGGCATCTACTAACCACTTCCTGACCCGGGCGTTGAAGACCGGAGCGTCGAATCGAGGATTACCACCGACAAACAGAATAAGATCGGCATCTTCTACTCCCACCAAACCATCATTCATTACATAGTTAGACCTCAGGTCTGTACTGCAAAAGCAAATAAGCCAGCTGACCGGGGTGAGCCGTCTTCTGCGAATCAACATGTTAGGAATTTCTCATTGGTTTCTCTAAGCCAAAAAGACTTACTGTACATGAAAAGTCGCCGAAACTGTGTGGACATACTAACCCTTATTTGTTTAACCCGTGCCCCCACTCTGGTCCTAATTCCATTTCCCAATTCAAACTAAATCAACCGTCTCCAGGCGGAACAACGTCCCAGCTCCAGGTTACCTCTACCGAACCACTATATATAACTGACCCTGCTCCATCATTAGGGAAGAGCTCCTCTGTGCAGAGACCTTCACTACCCAGTCTGTTCACCAGGTCCTTAAGGGAGACAAGGGTCTCTGTGTCCACTAGGCTGCCCACAATTGCGGCCACCTGGCCATCTCCAGCCTGTAACAGTCCAGGTCAGTTTGATTGCTACTAACCAACATGAAAGCAGTTGTTCGATCAGCACGACCACAGGTGAAAAAGATACAGCGGTGAAAACCAGGCATGGATCTGAATCAAAATGCTTCTTAGCAGGGCTTTCGGTCTCCATAGTATTGTTCTATGCACTCGTGAGAGGGGAAGCTTTACACCAAATGAAGCATCGCAAAACAACGCCGTACAATAATGGATGACCGTGATAGACAAACTGAGATACGCTCTCTGTGTGCAGATTCATCTCTGAAAGATAGAAGACACGAAGCTTGTTTCAGATATTACCTGTGAGATCTTCTCAGCAGCACAGAACAAGGCATCCTCCCAGTCACAGTTGGTGAGATTACCGTCTGGGCCTTTCATCATAGGAGAGGTGAGCCTCTGCGCTCGCAGGCCATCATACGCGAACCTTGCCTTGTCCGAGATCCATTCTTCATTAACATCCTGTGCAAAGATATGAGTGAGCGTGCAATCCTGACCTAATCATTCGAAGCGAATCTTTCCGCCAATTTGTGGTGTATATAGCGTGTACGCTCAAAATTTAGCCTAAAAACAACTGATAAAAAAACAGCTGACAGCTCCTTTCATGTGACTGGAAGCAGCACAGAATAACTAAACCAATGACTATTCTAGCTAGGCATGGGATGGGATCAAAGTATTTGATGCATTGTAGAGAGTACAGTTCTGGGCCACGCATGCGTCTATCGGACTCTCGCGAGGTGCCGCGGCAATGCACTAATGAGATTTGTTAAAGGTTGGATGACGAGGCAAATTTTTTTTGGCTGATCAGAATCAGCATGTCTTAAAACCTACCTGAGTCAAGTTACAGTGCAATAGACACA
>Ga0224501_10001768_pt1 | contig 16830 bp, 10 predicted proteins | sample SF_Oct11_sed_USG_4_FD_169105 | JGI IMG/M metagenome (GOLD analysis project Ga0224501, IMG submission 169105) | Sediment microbial communities from San Francisco Bay, California, United States - SF_Oct11_sed_USGS_8_1 | ecosystem: Environmental > Aquatic > Marine > Sediment | place: USA... | reverse complement strand
TAGCCATCTCCATTTCGTGGTCAGTCTCCTTCTCATCGTGGCACTTATCACATGGATATAGTTTACCGCAACATGGGAACCTGTAACAAAAGATAATTACTTCATAACTACTACAGTGACTCTTCGGGTCAAAAGATGACTTTGAAAGTGAAAACTCTTGCGTGTTAACCTGGAATATCCTTTGGGTTGATGTTTCTTGGGATGACAGTTTGTTGTGCCTGCTGGTGATGAAAATTCTTTGCCGCGACGCGCAAAACAGTCTTGGGTTATCACTAATGTAGCAAAATGGAGGTTATGCTGTCATAACCCATTAAGTGATCTACTTGACGCCAGGGCAGCTCAGGCCGCATTGTACTCTATTCATATCCCAAGTGTCTTGGCAGTCATCATCCAATGCACCCAGGGTAATAAGGGAATTGTCTTCTCATGAAAGGCATGTGCAGATGGAGGAAAGCTCAGTCCTACCAATGTACCGGTAATTGCTGCCAGAGGGTCTACAACTCATCATACCAAGGCCGCACATTTCATCTTTTCGACCGAGAACATAAAAAGCTACAATACCGTCTAAATATAACCTGATTATATACCACCATCATAGAGCTATCCTGTAGAGGGAAGGATAACTCAATGACCATCATACACTTGATCACTATGGAGAATGCGTCGTAATAGCAGAAAACTATTCCAATTTCATTCCACCAGACATGTACTCTCTAAACATATGTGAGTAGAGAAAGAGCCAAGCTGCATCCAGGAAACTAATTCACACGCATTAGTCCAATCGTGGCAATGGAAATTGAGCTTTGGACGGGAGAAGATCTGAATGCGGACGTGACAGAGAACCTACACTTCCACTAGTTGACTGTTTTATTATGCACTTACATCACCCGTTTTGGCACAATTCTTATTTTATTTTATCTGAACTTTTATGAGTTAATCTACAATCATTGTCCTTCAAGAGCTTGGACAAGAGCAATAATAGTCTCGGTAGTGTAGTCTGTGATCACAGCCCAACCTCTAATCAAACGCCTATGAATGCTGGTAGGTTTAAGGCTACGAAACTCATTAGTCAAAAAGGACTTACAACTTGGACTAATAACAGTTGAATTGGTTTGACTGGGTTGACAGAGCCTAGAGGCAAGGAGGCATCTAACGCTACAGATATGTATGTATCAGCACCATGAGAGAAGGCGCGAAGGATGACCAACATCACCAGTAACGAAACACAGGTCTGTGGAGAGGTGAGTAGGATAGCGACGGCTTCATTAGGTCAGCACGGCTTCGGACATTTTTCTGATTTAAACACCATCCGCCTGAGGCCACTAGAACTCAACTCAGTAAATTAACCTTAACTGTTGTATGCATGAGAAATATTACTAGGAATCAGTGAATCTGCAAATGGATAGGTAAGTGAAACGATCAGCAGCTAAACCGCCTGTTCAACTCAGAAACCTGCCAAGAAACGAGCAGTAAACGCTGGCGCCGCCGGTTTGCGTAGGGTTTGTTTATCACTAGAATAATCATATCAATGTACTATTTACACTCACTTACACCTAAAGTAACTGCTCTTAGCAGCTTACCAGATCTGTAAAAGGGCACTGTTATTTAGCCAGATGCCCAACTAATTGAAATTACTGTAGAATACGCCATCACCCAACGGATGGGGAACCCATAGGGCATCCTGGGACCCTGATATTTCCCTTGGTCTAATATTGCTCTGAAATATTACATGTACTATTACCATAGATAACATCATCTGATACATGTCAAATTTGTCTGAACACAAAATCTTGGCCTCTTATCATGTAATGAACCAGGGTTATTTGCTGTTGTGTACAAATAGTTGGTGCATCAGCTGGCATTATATGGGCAAAGACATATTTTGTTTAAAAAATACATGATACCGAATCGCTTGGCCAAGATTCCCAAAAGAAAAGATTAGGGTATACATGAACATATACATGTAGTTTCAAGAGTTACACCTACAGGTACCTCTCTATGTATGCCCTAATCTTCGCTACACACTTTTTGACCTCCAGTGTTTAAAACAAATCGGGCAGGAATTCTTCAGTGAGTTAAAAAGAAACAGTACACTGACAGTGTACAGACTACACTGAAATATTATATAGCAGACAAACCGTACACTTGCCCTAATGCCACAATTTTCACCGTTTATGAAATCAATTCCATTAGAAATGACCCTGAGGTGAAGGCTATATAGCTGCCTATAACAGCTATATTCTATGTTACAGGCCACCGCTGATGTGCTATATGTGGAGTTTATAGGAAGCATCATAACTCCTATCATATGTGGAGTGGGCATCTTTTTCAACATATTAAATGTGGTGGTGACGTTTCACAGGCCATTTAAAGGGTCTCTCTACACATACCTTATAGCCCTGTCTATAATAGATGGAATATTCCTATTAGCGGTCCTACCAAAACCAGCATTTAGATGTGGCATCACATGCTTGGATCCACCATTATCAGTAAGTATCTCTGTAGTAGTGCTGACACTGATGATAGCAGCATAGGCACACTTTATTCATTACATAATCGTCTCGTTCGCTATGAACGTGTACCCTAAGAGGAGTCAGTAGCCAGCAAAACCCTACAACCTAAGCCTTCCTTGTGAAATATAAGTCTATTTTGGCCACCAATTGTGAACGAGAGTGTGGGAGTCAAGATGAGATACCAGCTATTATAACATAATTCAATAGATCAGCAATGCCTATGGAATCAAGATCTAATTTCACAGATCATTGATGAGATAATAAATGTTGCTCGCATTCACAACAGACAAAGAAATGCGTGGCCGTGCGAGACTTAGGGTGCATTTAGACTAGACGGATTATTCAGTCGATAGGGTTTACCGATTGAATTGTTCATCGGTAGTCCATCGGTAAGGGCCAATCGGTAGGATTTGAGCTCTTTGCGATCAGTCAAAACCTGCTGATGATCTGTATATTTTTAACCAATCAAAATCAAGCAAATACAGTGACCAATAATCTGCGACTTGACAAGAACTAATCATCGCACACCTTTTATCTTGCCTCGTTTTCGGGTCGTCGTAACAAAGAACAGTCCTATTAAACTAGTAACTAGTAGGAGATGTCACACCAGAAACCCTGTACCCCGCACCAACGACCTACCGCGATCCTATTGGTCAATGTTTGACCAATTGTAATGTGAATAAACTACGATGAAAAAGCCAGCGGAAAGACAATCGGGCATTGCAACGACTAGTTTTTTACTCAGAATCAGTAAGCCATACCTACCGGATAATCGGTCTAGTCTAAATGCACCTTTAATGGCCTCTCATCTACTCAACCGATCACCTGATTAAACTCTTCACAACAAAACCTCCTCTCCATTACCCTCCTCCCTAACCCCTTCTCCTCACTGTCCCTCCTCACCGTCCCTCCTCACCCTCTCTTTTCACCCCTTATCACCCTGAGTATGAGTGCGTGAAAAAATACCAAACCAGCTCAGATAGAAACAAGCCCGACACACCAATATTTCTTATGATCTGTGTACAAGTCAAGGCACAAACTATCACTGTTAGATTTTCAGTGCAGATCCTTCTGGCTAGATGATTGAGGGCTGCTGGGCAGAATCATAGTATCTACCAGTATCTTACAGAGGATAACCTGACGCAATCCCATAACTCCGGGTAGAGCACTCAGCTAGGTGGTCTACCTCCGGCTTTTCCAAGTATGGCACACGTATGCACACTCATTCATATTTTCATATGTTTTGATAAACAAACTCGGTACTGCCAGGATGCCAAACCAGAAACCCATTGCCATAATCAGGTTATCAGTTATGTACCTCTTCCACCTCACAGCCATCTCCCCCTATCTATATTCAGGTTGCAGGCGAAGCATGGGCAGAAGAATCGCGGCTGCCCGTTGTCTCCAATTTTAGCTCTAGCTGATTTCTCTTGTTTAGGCACAGGTGTATGAAAAGTTTGTCTATCTACCGCTCGCAAACACATTCGTAACTGCTGATATGTTCATCACAGTAACTTGGGCTGTACAAAGACTGGTTCTAATACACAAGCCAGGGGCTCTACGCGATGACAGGTAAAGCCCTATAGCTAATCATGTTACTGCTCCAGATAGAAACAATAATATATACGGGGCTTATCGGATGTGACCGTACCTGATGATGCCTAAACTCCTACAAAAAGTTCTGAGTAAAAAACAAACCCGGTCAAAAAGGTCTAAGTAACTATCTTTAAATCAGCTACATGTAGTTATTCCGGTATAATATCATGGTAGTTGCTCACCAATGTCGTGCTTAATGTAAGGGCAATTTCAGTTATGAAATGCAAAACACGAAATTCATATTGTTCTTGTGCCGAACCGAACTATGCAACACTACCGAGTGACTTACTCACTAAACTATACGGATAAAACAGCCCAACCATGAGGTCTGGGAGCGAAACCTATCACTAACTTAGTGATTAATGTGTACAGCATGGATGAAAGTGTTAGTAGATGGAGCAGCTAATTACTCATTGGCCACTAGCTGTGTTCTATTGCTTTTGTTTGTCTAGCGGCACACGTCAATAGTGTATCTTTAGTCATGACTATACCATCTCAGTTGGTGCATCGAAAACGATGAAGAGAACAATCATGCCGACAGCATCTGCTATTTCCGAGGAAAGTTGTTTGATCGAGCACCCTAATTTACATTGCGGAAGATTAGGTTTTTTAGTGAAAATCAATGAAAGCTCAACCAAAACAACTCAGTCAGAAGGTAAAAGAAGCGCTGTAGGAATGGCTGAAAACAAAACATGAAATCAGATCCGACTTAAATTACAATATAGAGACTCTAATCCGTCAGTTTCACTATCTGAGAATTGAGTTCAACATAGGATCATTAGCTTGTAATGTTTTTTTGGTTTCTCATAGCTCTTCGGCTTGCGTCAAAGGTACCATGAACACTAGATCGTAGCTGACAAAGTATTTGTGCAGTCTTGCTAAATGACTCCTTCATTAGGTAGCTACACTTGAGCGTACTTCATGCTGCATAGAGGATACCTTTGACATGGTATCATATTATCTTGTAGTGATTTTGCCTACATCTCGGTGGCTGTATCGCTGTTTTCTTCATTCGTTATACACATCCCTTACTTTGCCATGTGGACAGTGGATTATGAGTCAGGAAGAACAATTCCAACGTATTTCAACAAAAGCAATATGGACCTTTATTATGGCATAGTACTAATGGTCATCACGAAAGCCATACCTATAGCTATATTGATACTAGCCAACTGTCTATTGCTGTGGGCTGTTAGAAAGGCAACCTTCAAAAGGAAAACCTTACACAACCAGACAACTATCCAGGTGAGTCTATCAAACATCTATCTCCCGGGCAAAACTCTCAAATGGAGCAGAAATGAGAAAAGATGCAAGGACAAGTGCGCTTGGCATTTTGAGGGGCCACTCATTGGGGATACGTATTACAGGATAAGGATCTGCGGCTGCAGACTCGTATCACACTTATACTTGTCTCTGTGATCTGCCTGATGTTAGTTGGGAACATACCAGTCACCTTCACCTACCCCGCCTTCTCCGAGTCTTTCTTTGGTAAGTAACATTTTCATCTTTCTACTTGAGCACTAGGTCATCCTGCTCAGTGGAGCTCCCAAGCCTTAGCCTTGTACCGGCACGTTAGCAGCGGGGAATTGTGTGAGAACCCCAGACTCACAGTAGTAGCCCGTCATGGTCACGCCTTGACCCCAAGGTCCTTTGATCTCCAGCCAAGTACACTAACCATTGAATTAATCCACTATCCTTGAATTGAGGATAGCGGTGAATTATCATCGTTTTAAAGGAGTCTGAATTAAAAGGATATATTGCAAGATTTTTATTTTAAAGACCGAAGGTACCATTGTCAGTATATGGACCCATAATATGTATCGCATACGCCTATAAGACCAACATGTGGTACCTCCTTGGCCGCTCATGGGGTATTTATAGGCGCAGCATCCATATGAAAACTGGGTTAATTTATATCGCGAACACAATGAGACTTGTTTCTGTCGGCGACAGGGGCCAATCATTTTTGACTCAACTATTTTATTGGGTAAACTGACTAAACTCAGTCTTTATTCGATTAATCTAAGTTATGTGATAGAGTGGCGGGAATACATCGATAAACCGAACAAGAACAGAGTTTAAAATTTCATTGGTAAGCACGCTGATATCTCTACCCATCATATAACTATGAAACACAAGAATTTCTCTGCGGAGTATAACTTTCACCACATCATATCAAGCATTGCAAATTTCTAGGCTAGTTTCACATCTAATTAAAGGGCGTGTTTCTGAATAGTTTCGCTGATCGCCGGTAAATGATGACGGCATCCCATTCCCATCACGTGACTTACTGTAGGTCATTATTGTAAGTAAGTACATAAGTAAGTAAGTACATACACTTTCCACTCATCCATCACATGTGATTATTCGTACATGTTTTCAAATGGAGTGCGTCCTGTTCATGGGCATCTAGTGGCATAAAAAATAAAATACACTCGCGATCAAGCTGGCTACTTTAATGTGTATATCTTGGGAAACCTTAAAGGCCTGTATATTTATCAAATAAATCTGCATGTGACATTGGGAGACAATATTTGATCTACACACATGCATATATTGGACCTAACTCCCTCAGGATGACTTTCCGTAACATAAATGCATAGGAAGGATCCATAATGTTATGGCAAGAAATTACTTTTTAGATTCAACTTCTCTTACAGGTCATTGCCTGGAAACATCTAAGAATTATCGCATATTTAGAATGGTATCTAACACCCTAGAACAGCTGGCATTCTCATTGAACTTCATCATCTATTACACTATGAACAGAAACTTTAAGAGAATCCTTCCGAGTTTGCTATGCTGCAAGAAAGAGGACTCATCCAGTGACAGTGACCCGGTACCAAACGTTAAGAGAAATCAAGTGTTTCACGCCTAACAAAAACCTGAGCAAATGTGAGCCGGGTTTTGCTTGTGTTTATCCTTAGTGTATAATTGACGCCCTGTATCAATGAAGGAGCATATTTACGTGCCTTATGGGTACTCGGGCTCACTTGAGGGCAAGCGACCAGTTTGTTTTATGAATCCAGGCCCCCGATAGGCCTGTCATGTGACTTATAGCACAAAGAATTGTGTGTTACCAAAGTTATTCCCATAATGTGGGCTATACATTGATGATAGTGTCAGTATGTTGATTCGGCAACAGGGTTTTGTCTTACATGACCATATTGGTTACTGTTTTCATAGTGTCATTCTGGTGTACAGCATTCTATTTTATCTACGCATGTGATAAAGATGTGTTCAGTTGAATTACAACTAACATTAAGATTCTTACTATTCTCATTGGCCCGATGTGATCCTGTCTTCACACAAAAAAGTTATAGTCCCAAACTTTCTGACCAGAAAGTTAAAAAATAGGCGGCCATTTTGTAATTTCATGACCTACAAGACACTAAGATCTTTACCCAGTAACATACCTGAACCATCTGAAGCTTTTCTTATAGTGGGCACACGCTCCGTTATTTGGCAGGGGTTTCCCTTCTCCAAGGGTTGTTAGGTCGGTCTTAGCCCGAGCTTTTTTCGCTATGAGTACAGCATCAGCACCTAGCAAATAAAAGAGAGTGTGAATTTGAGGATGGATGGTTGGGTGGGAGAAATAACAACTCTGAGAACCTCATACAAAGAGCATAGACCAGAAGATAGGGCTAGACATTTGTTCTGCGACATGAGGGATTGAATATTTCGGGTGGGGTGGTTGTCTACGGCGGGGTTTGTTTGGGTTGAGACACAGATGCAAAAGGGCGGGTTTTCTCTACAAGTGGACAACACGATGGTTGGCACAAGGAATTGTCATTGAATGACTCGGAGAACACATGTGTGGGCATATCTTCCTGGTTTGTTTCCCTATGCCGCATTCCCGAAGTGTGTGTCATGGAAAGGTGGCGTAGCATCTGCACTAATATACCATGTTTACAACTGGCTTACGATCACAACAATAACACCAAGGATAAATAGTCTGACACACCTAACTGACATTGCAGAGGTCATATCATAATCCTCTCAATGAAATTATCATCACTCACTTACAAGGAAACACAACTTCCTGCTGTTCTTTACTCACCGATCTTAATAGCAGCACCTTCATTAAGCAAAACAAACGATCCTCTCTCAACGGCTAAAGAAATCTTCTGATGACAACCCAGACACCAGAAATACTTTGTTTGTTCTGGATGCATTCCCTGAAAAAAATACAAGAAGGTTGAAGTAACAATTCACATACCATACATGTATATTGACCCTTCATGATGCATCATTTGAAGTAAAATAGACTATTATTGAACGTGGGAAGTTCTGCCTCCTGGTTTTTGAATGAATCGGTATGGGCAGGCCTACTGTGAGCATTTCCTATGTGCCACAGTGAAGTTATATAAACAAGCGTATTACAGCCCGGACTCGCAGCAGAGGTACTCTGACCCGACAAGACAGAAATCACAATGATTGCAATTCCTTTGGGCTAGTTTTTCCCGGGACAAGAAATGCCCATATCCTGCTGAAAGTGATACGGCCTGCCACGGCCAATACCACAACAGACTATAAAGCACATCTAGGACAACTACGCTTGATTTGCGGGATAATGTGGACGTGCATCCCCAGCCCAGCTGATCCTCACACACTAGGTCATACCACATTAAAACATTCACAGCTTTACATTTGTCTTGTGGCTTTTATGCCAAGAAATACTAGCGAATCATTATTAATGGTATTAATGGTATACCTTTTAGAGGCTTGGAAATTTTTGGGAAATGTCAAAAACTAAATTAAAACCCAAGAAAATGATATGCTTCTTCTAGTCTAGAGCTCTAGCTTCAGACAGTATTCTCACCAAGGTTCTCCAAGAATCTGTCTCGGATGGAGTGGAACAAAGAGCACTGCTCCATATGCTGCAGTCTTACACAATATGGAGAGTACAATGGACAGTTGGGAATTTACTTACATGGACCAGATTATCCTTTCCACAGTCCAAACAGCCAGCCACCATTTGGCAGTCGGGAAGAATGAGGTCAAAAGGTGTGCATGCCTTGAGATCAAAGTATCCCATTGTGTTACTGGCCATGTGCATCAGGTTAGCATGATAGATAAGTGACATTTTTGATCGGCATTTGTCACAGATCACTACGTATGGACGCTCAGCATGCATTGTCAGATGGTGCACCGTCTACAACCAGACGCACTTGAGGTCACCATGGTATAAATACACTGTCTCATATCACTGAGATAAACAATACAGATATGACTGTGGCGTGAAAAGTCCGTTCTCGACATCGCACACATGTGAAGCACTAATCTTCGCTACCTTTGATGGCCCCCAAGGAGTGTTGTGTTTGCTATGCAATGAGCGAGTCAAAAATTAACTATAGAAGCCATTTCAAAACCCCACGACAAATAACGCTGATTACTGATAATAAAGAGTTTGCGGAGTTGCCTACCCCCCTAGGGAACCGTAATTTTAGCAATTCCATCTCATAACGTATAACGACTTGTTCGGTGAGCCATTCGCTCACCCAGTGAAACCATTGCTTAATTTGGACTGGTATTACTAGTGATTCAATGCACAATATGGGTGCAAATGTATGAATATGTTTGGTATATTAGTTCATAACATCAGTGATTGCCTACAAACTGCAGCAGACTTGCTTGATTGAACTAGAAAGAGGAAAACATATTAGGTATCATCGTACGGAATTTTGAAGAAATTTCGTAAGAGCGCACGGAAACCCGTCTGCATCTGCACGCAAATGACGTCAATTCGGGGCCGTTTTCGGTTTACGTATACGAAAATGTAATTCTGCAAATTCTCTATAGTGAAATTTGAGTGTTTCTCCTGAGCTGATGACCCAAACATCGGAAATTTACAGTAGGAGACTTGCATCACATTGATGACTGCTGAATACAGATACCTTAACACCAACAAGATATGGACAAATCGCTATTTTCGTTTAACTCATAATGACCATATCCAAGGTAAGCGGCTTAACTCGATATATATATTTTCTTCCCTCGCAGGTTCTCGAACATACCTTACAGCGAGCACATTTAATTCCTGTTCGGAGTATGTTGCAGTGGACTGTTCCTGCGCTGTCAGTGAGTGACAAGCCTCTCAGCTTCAGTTCTGTCCCCCGTTTCGCAGGGCTCAGCTTGGCTGCCTGTAAATAGAGAAATCATCAAAAACTCTAGGAAGGTGATGGTATCTGACAAGAAGTTACAGTACTAAGTATAACTAGTATCAGTAGGTAGTACTACTAGTAGTGTCACGCACTGTTGGCGTCTTCTCAGGTTGCTCCGTTTTATTTTCAGTTCTCTTGCCCGCATTAAAATGCGGTTCAGTAGGGAGCTGTTCCTTCTGCTCATCATCCTGCTTTGAAGTTACTTTCTCCTTGTTTTGAACCACATCGTCTTCGTTATCCTCTGTCTCTGGTAAGGTTGGCTCGTTTATCTTCTCATTTACGGTCACTGCTGTCATCGCCGGCTTTAGATGAGGAACGAACGTAAGTCCAGCAGCCTTCGCTGCCAACTCTCTTTTATACTATAAACAAGATAGTTGAAATAAAACTAAGTAAAGCGGGTGATCACAGTTGCTGTTTAGAAAAAGTTTATAGAGGAAATAATCTACAAATTTTACTAATTCAGACAATAGGACAAATGTCCCAGCCACTACATCTTACTGTGTTTACTTCAGAGTTGTAAGCACAAGCAATTAACTATCCGCATTTATTTCGAGTATCCATGAAAAAGAATTATCCACTCACCAGGCTTAGGCCATCAGTGAAGAATTGTTCTGCTTGCTTGTCTAGCCATTTTAGAAACGGACGGAATAACAGCTCACACTTATCGGCTTTCCTAGCAGCCAAACACCGATCCAGTAACCAATCATTCATCTTCCTCACCAAATAACTGTGGAACAAAAACTACGATTTGACTGCCATAAACGATGAGTAACTACAGACTGCTTCAGATCACCACGGTGTACATGTAACTAATGGAGGTCCCAACCAGTGAAATAAGATCACTCCACTGTTGTTAGAGCTCCACCTTTCCCTTCTCGAGAAGAGTAGCTGTGTTGCGACGGTTGATGCGTCAACGAATCGCCTAGGTTGACTGAGCCCCAACCATAGGAGGATAACTCTATGCCCCAACCTAAGAGAGGCAACACGAGACCACCTCAGTACCATTCCATGCCACCGTGACAATGACAAGTCAAGAGAAACCCGTCTTCGGCAGAATATCTCACCATCATGCTGTCCACTCAATATAGTGAAAACAACTGAACAAATCCATTAAAATAGAAATCCCATACATCTACTTTTTTTCAAAATTCAGATGTGTAGGTCCAAATAATGGTTCGGAACAAAAAGGATCTTCCTTCTTCATACTGAAAGAAAGTTGCAAATCCAGTATTTCTGTCCTTATTTGTCCTTTTAAATCGAGGGGTGAAGACATTGTATTTACGGTACCGGTTTTCTACTCCAAAGGGTGACTCACTTGCACAGGGTGGAGGGTAGTCTGTCCTCTTTGTATATGGAAATACGTATGGCTTCCTTAGGGTATGCTACAGGTATCATCACCTCCAGGTGAATGGTGTGTACTTCAAAAGGCTAAAAGAGAATATTCTGATATGGACCTGTAGACAAAATATTGATACAGATGGTCGACTTGTGTCCGGTTGAAATCTGTAAAGGAATTAACCCAAACGCATGGTTAGTATTTCCTATGCGTATGCAACAGCATATATGGCTTCTCAGCACTATGATGCCACGTTGATATGCATAATACGAATGTCTTACCCCAAAGGAGGCCATATATGTGTATAGACGAAATTCGGTTCACAGTCAAATCTAGAGAAACTATGACTCCATTTATAGAAAAATTAAATTTATTCCAATGGCTTCTATGACAACTTGTGTATTGAACCAAGAAGTGGCTTGATTTAAGATATCTTTACCTATATAACATCGCTCATTCACTCACCCAGTCAGGGTCGGTAGGTTTAAAAATGAATCTGAAGGTTTGGGTATCCATGTCCACTCGTTTAGGGTATCTTTTCTTCAGCTGACTGATCTCAGTCTGGCGTTTGACAGAGCATTCTGTGTCACTCATTTCTGACAGAGGCTTTACAGTTTCCTGCTTGTTCAGTCTATTATTTTGTGGCCTTTGAGGATCTCGGGCATGCTGAAAATTACACCTACAACACACAGTGTTTAGAACATTGCAGGTTTTCATTGCAGGTGATATTCACAAACTCTGATTGAATTTTGAGTAATCCCACATAAGTTTTTCTTCAAGTAAATAACAGGTATATTCTGATTGGATCTTGAGACTACATGAGCAGTTACCGCCCAGTTGTCATTCAATTACTGCTGCAGCGTGTTGACCGAGGACAGCCAATGACAGCACAGTTTTGAATTTTCTGCTCCACTAACTTTGCCCTGTAAATATAATCTGCTCTATCATTGGCTATCGCCTGCTCCCCGCATTTGAACATAGTGCATGCAGCGATCGCTCTCCCCCGCTGACGCTCCTACATCTCGATAACCACCACTCATGCTAACAGCACAACATTGATGCTGTCATACCAGATACACCTCAGCGGAATTTGCTCTATGGCTGTTTTCATAAAACCTGGTAATAAAAGGCCCTCGGTGAGCCTTACCTGTCTCCCCACTTGCAAAATCCAGCGGCGTAGAATCGACAATTTGGTCTGATTTTCTCTTTTTTCTGAGGTGAAGCAAAGGATTTCTCCCCTTCCTTTACAGTGCAGTCTCGTATAGGTTTGAAATTATCCGGTTGGGCTTGTAAATGCGACTCGGTAGGTATCACTGATTCAGATACTGGATGCGAGTTACTGTTCTCTGGTATTTCATGACTGAATTTGCAGCTGTCACCATTTGCGCATCCTTTAGCGGAGAAGAAAAACCTGCATCGAATAGTTTTCCTCTCTGCTGCTCGAGATACACGTAAAACTTCTGTAATGTGGCTGTCATTCAATTTCGTCGATTGGACATCAGTGTGTTTTGAAGTTGAAGCATCAGATTCAGTAGTTGAACTATTAGTAGTACTGCTAGTGCTAGTAGCACCAGTGGTAGCTCTCGCAACGTTGACGTCGGACGATCCGGTATCTTGTTGAGACTTGATATGATGCACCATGACGGATTCACTAGAGCTTTCTTCGGACGCGACGCTGACTGAACCGCTCCCTAGCATAACAAATTTCAACTGGTGTTGCGACAAAGAAAGTCCGATCCTTTTAAATGGACGGTTCAAGACAAGAGATTAGACTTCTTGCACCACCAGGGAGTAAAACAGGGCTCTAAAAGACTCTATATCACAACGATCTTCAAAAGCGTCGCGTATATGAAATCTAGAACATACGCGGAACGAGCCGATGTTGGGCAAACTAGATATATCTTTGCGGGTGAATGCACAATCACATTTGTATATATTTGTCATCGATGTGAGGAATAAAAGTCGAGAATTTTTTTCAAATCAGGTCAAAGCATCACCTATTAAAACCGAGCAGGAACACGTATTTTATTTTGTTAAATTTATACACGCTGTGGAGACATGTCTCTGCCCAGTTCCCATCCCCATATGCCGAAGAGCCAAATCACCTGGTAATTTGACATCAAAACATTCATTGTTAGCCCCTGATCTTGGCAAAGCAAATGGCAACTTCTGAGCATTCATATGAGCATCAGCATAACAACAACGTCAGAGAGCCCAGGGTAGCTCGGTTGGTACTTGGCAAAATGTGGGAGTCATAAACCAAGGAGTGCAAGATCGCATACCACTGCTAGACGGTCATCCCTTTTAAGTACTTCTTGTGGCGCCACGCAGATTACCACGGAATAAATAACGTGAATAATAATCACGATCATTCAATCTCATGAAGCTTGGTCGAGTTTTTGAAGGGTGATGTGTAAAAAAAGGCTTCCGGTTGTGTGGGTCTGGCACTACAAGCGTATCCTGTCTGTGTCTGTAGAAACTCCCTAATGGAAGGTGTACACTTTGATGCGCGCCAATGTCTATTCTAAATACCATCATACAAGGTAGATGGCCACCACTATAGGTTTAGCCGTCGGGTGAGGGCATTTGAAACGTAACTTTTACATACATGTATATCGTTTGTACTAAAATGGAACCATCTTTATTGTGATTAGCATGCCTATTAGCACTCTGCCTGAATGTTTATATGACCTGACCGTATATAAGAGAGACAGCAGTAACACAAGTTTATAATAATTAACAGGTGCCAGGTGGTCCTATGTGGTACTATGCCTACTCTGTCTATTAAGAAATCTTGCCCACTGTTTGCTGAAATTTAGTCTTGGTTTGATTGTGTCATTTCTCAGCTATCAATATGTACTCGCGGGGTCAGTATTGTATAGATATGGTTATTAGTCATTAACATATTGTTTTCTGTTGGATTTCAATTACATGTGGGGGTAGATCCTTATGCATATAGATTTTATTAGAAAAATAAAGCTTTTCTTTCTTTAGTCTATGCATAATAGAAAAAATGCATACGCAAAGCTGAGAATTCTGACTAATCTTTTGACTGAAACATGATTTGAAGTTTTCATTTCTTAAGTTTTGAAAGAAGTTTTGATTTGGCAAAGCTGACTGCCTTCGGAGCTTTGTGACTGGTGGAAGGCATTTGAGAAGCCATGATGGATCGTAATGTTTTTGGACAGAGTTCATCAAACACCGCCTGGGTGCTGGTCCACTCCACTCCTGAAATTATATCATGAATATCCTTCAGTGTTAGCAAACTCTCTGTTGTGACTAGTAGCTTGTATCCATTTGTAGTCTTCTCCAACATTGTGGCTAATTTCGAATGAAGCACTCTTGGTAGATGACGAGCTGTCATAACCGTGGTAGTCTTTTCACAGTCAATAATCTGTGACATAAGCTTATAAAATCCGTCAAACATCCCATTCAGTTTTTGTATACACGTTGGTAGTTCAGCTGTATTCGTCATGATTTGATGTTCGATTACAGCTCCTAGGTCTTTGCACAAACTGCAGAGGTATGCCAATTCAGCCGCTGTTGAGTTGAGGAGAAAATAGCCTTCAGTAAGGCAAGCGGTACCCTGCGCTGTGATGGCCTTGCATATCACTGTCTTCGTCGCATCAAAATAGTTATACTTGTCATAAATAGCACCCGCTCGCTGATCTAGTTCCACTAACACTGGGCTTAGTACATTGCTGTTATACGGGTCTTTAAACTCAGTCCCATTAGGCTGTAGATTTTCGTTTAGAAATCTTTCAGCTTGCTCTAGCTCTCCGAACACACACCTGTATAGGTCAACAGGGTCTGGGCTGTAGAAAAGCATCTGTTTACTTTTATCTGACTTTTGGATGAACCTCGGCATGATACGCATCTCAATTGCCAGGTACCTACAACAATGATCATCAAACCTGTGAAGTCTCTTGATTGCATTGTATTATTGGTACAAATACCCTCCCCCACACTTTTCAGAAATGTAGTGGAGTTCATAAAAAATGGTAACACTGATTTAAATATCTTGTTGTCGCCGTGTTTATTTAGCACAAGCCATCACAAACCATGGAAAACCTAGAGAAGGATGACTCTATGCCATAAAGCAACATATAGATCTGTCTACTATCTGGTCAGTATACTCACCTCCAATCATCCAAAGTATAGATAGTGACTTGAACCATTTCCTTGGAGGATAAAGCATTTACCAATGACTTCTCCAAATCGGAAGCATTGGAGGTAAAGTCATACCACTTGGTAGCTGTCTCCCCTATATTCAACTCATAAATAAAGGTGTCTTCTTTTTTCTAGAATGGTTAGATACATTTATTAGTCAGTCATACCATATACTAACTTCACTTCAATCAGTTTAAGCTGATGAAGTATAATATGATGGGATAGCCCATAAACGTGTAAGTGGTGTTACATGTAGAAATAGTATGTCATATATTTATGATATATGTCTATGGATTCTGTAAAATGTGTTCTATTCTCACCACATGGGAATCACAGCAATCACTCTGAATATAAATGCTGACCAAAGGGATAGCGGGATACCTCAGCGGTAGAGCGTTAAGCTAGTAAAATCATGAAAACCTGGATTTGAATCCCAGTCATGGCGGGCCCTCATTGTAAGTATAAGCTAATCGCTTTAACCCTAGCTTAAAAACAGTAACAAGCCTCACTACGAGGTGGAGCAGTGCTACTGACCCACCAATGGTTTTCTAAACTTAACCATAATTAGTGAACAAACCAGTAATCTAACCCGGTAGCTTGACCATAACAGTCAGGAGGACATCACGTAAAAATTATCATTATATATACTCACGTCAAGCTCGTGGAGGTATGTAGCGAGATATTTAGCAAGAACCTTGGATGCGACTGATGACTCTACCCCATACAGAGACCAATAGTTAGACACCTCCAGCTTATCTAGGTAGCCATTCATATTACCAAACACAGTGGAAGACCCTGAGAGTGCTATCATACTCCATAAATCATTCTCTATACGACAGGACTAAAAAACAATCATTTCATATGCGGAAACAGCTCTGTAGGGTACAACTGCTTTTTAAACACCTGGCTACCAAGGAAGCATTTTGTAGTCTTGTCTATGATACACCATGGGTCGTCCCATCCCATATCGGGCCAGGGGCAAACTGACACAGAAACTCCCTGCACCTGCACTACATTGCGTACCGCATCCCACACATTCTGCCAATCAGCA
>Ga0224501_10001767_pt1 | contig 16840 bp, 14 predicted proteins | sample SF_Oct11_sed_USG_4_FD_169105 | JGI IMG/M metagenome (GOLD analysis project Ga0224501, IMG submission 169105) | Sediment microbial communities from San Francisco Bay, California, United States - SF_Oct11_sed_USGS_8_1 | ecosystem: Environmental > Aquatic > Marine > Sediment | place: USA... | reverse complement strand
AGTACTGGGTTGATGGCGATGTGATGTCAGCCCCTGGTGCGATCTTGCTTTACCTCGTCTTCTGCACAGAGTTATCCTCACCGAGAATATGGAATACTGTCTTGCCTTTGGCGCACCAAGAAGCATTATGACCACGTCATGATTGTTCCATAACCAGGAATGACCTCACATACTCAACCCAGCGGCAAGCTCTGAATATAGATTGGATCACGTGCAAACTTTTAATTTGATATTTGACAGTCAAAATACGAGATAACCCTGAAAGATTACAGCTTATAATCAAGTGCATCAAGATTGAATTGACAAAACAAACTATAAAGTAAAACCAGGAATATCAGCCCTTCTACTGTTTTGAGCTTTGTGAACTACTCCCACAACAGTCTGGACTGTGTGAGAAGAAGCCATGGTTAGTTGCAGCTTTCTCAAAACCATACTTTTATGAAATCATAGCTACAACTTAAATCAAGGCATTCACTCGCTGGAGCGAACCAGTCATTTAGTGGCAGTTGGGTACGAGATTTTGTAAAAAAAGTACCAATACAGAAGCGGTGCTGACTGGGAAGTTTGACTTCAGGGTTGAGTGAATTTTGTAAGCAGCGGTGTGTATCCGTCTTATAATTAGGAGCTGTAGTTTGCACAGGTAATAACGCTAGTCATTAATATACCCCATATAAGGAAACACTGCTTACAGACAAACAAATGGTAGCAGGCATCCGTGTGCAGTAATATGATATTATTGAAACAAGAACCAAGGAAAGACTACTCTCACTTTCAATCTTGCAATAAATTATCAGGGCGAATGACTCATCTACTCATCAACATTTCAAGGGAATAAAAGTGCTCGTGAATCTGCTGTTTGCCATACACTGAGCTTTGCTTAGTTATGGTGTTGCTACTGACTTTCAATCATCATAAAAAGCCCCAGAATGGCCAACTCATACCTTCTCTGTTCCAACTCGAAAACCATCAGACGCCGCACAGATAGTCAATTCAATGAACAATTGAATCATCGGGCTATGTTAGATTGTGTTTGGACATGAGCAAAGACGATATCACTCATGCAATGGTCTGTACACTACAGAATGGGGCAATACTTGGCAAATTATACAGGTATATGTACCTTTCTAAATGCGTAAGTATGGAGAGTATGTAGATTGCTAACAATGGTTCAAGTTTGCTCATTATTGTAGATTATGAGCACCTTGCATACATCTTATTGAAGCTATTAGGAGATTATAGTCAAGGGCCCTGGCCAGGACTACCCCAACATGAATAATTAACCTGGATGTGGTTGGAGGTCTCAATGGGTGCATGGGACAGGTTTTACTAATGTACAGGACTAGGGAGGAGAAAACGTATGCAGATCAGTCCAGTGTTATATGCTTGGATGAACTGACTTCTGCTATATAATCTGAAATAATAGAATTCAGTTGTCCGTTAATATTTACACTGGCCCAGTACATTGCCCTTATAACGCACAGGGGTACTCTTATAGGTCTATGAGTTTATACAGTGTGCGTTGATACATGTTCATACCACTTTAAGTGTACAACTCTACATGTATATATGCAGGTGCTTGCGTTCCATATACTTTTAAGTTCAATGTCTTATCAGTCAGCTGAAGCCCTATTTGCATGACATTGTCCTTCAGCCATCTCAACCCATGGGCTGCTTTTGCGTTGAGGCCATTCCTAGTTAGGCTGATGTTTGTGTAACTCTTCGTCACCTTACAACAATTCAGGCTTTTTCTTAAATTATCTGGTTCTCTCCGAGCCTGAAAGGCGAACATTACACATTTAAATTAATTCCTATCATGTATTGTCTGTCTATGGCCACGTCTCCATACAACCATCAGCTATTATTCAATGGATCGTACAACAACGGACAGAGCCTTTTCTTGCCTAAATGGACCATCGAAGATGCCAAATCGGAGGTCTGACATCATCAATCAGATGCGGGTTGATGGGATCAGGCTGACGGTCTGCCAGTGGCACCCTAAACATTTTCCTTCATTGTATACTATGGTTTGAAATATTATGCTTTTAATAAAAACAAGGCAACAGATTTTTAGGAAAGTGATACGATTTGCACTCTTTTATTGAGGAAAGGAATGCATCCCACCAGAACTGCTAGAGGAAGAATATCAGGGTACATTCGAGCGTATGCGGAAGGGGAGGGTTAAGCTTCTATCAGTGATATATCCAATCACGTGTACATAGCGATAGAGACACAGGAGCAGGGTACTGCCAATCTATCATATATAATAGGTAAACTATACCTTCCGGTAATGATGCCAAGATTGTTTGGGTATAATTCATAGTTGCTAAGTGACATGGTACTAAGTAAGGAATATTCATGGTTGGCCTGCTATTCCTATTGACATAGCTTGCCCATACACTGCGTTACTATGGCAATTTACATTGTCAACAGTCAACTACACATATCCAATGAGAGTCATTGGTTAGCATTCAGTATAGATCATCACTGGGGCGACCCTGGTTACGCCGCTGGGCACATTATTCATCCCTGTGCTAATCAGACTGGAAGTCAGAGGCTATCCTGATTGGCTGAAGCTGAATTTCTTTGACGAATCATACACAAGCAGTCAATGTCTTGTTACGGCCAATAGTATTTTACCATTCTACTTTCTCTGGGGTTCCGACTGCTTGGGCCTTTAGTGAGTCAAGACGAACTGCCAAGTCATAAAACTCAACAGCCGGGAAAACGGTCTCATCAGATTTCTGATGAATATGGTGTCCTATATCCAGCCAGGGATGGCTCAGAACCTCCGACACATCCAGTCTATTACTACAACCATAGAAAACCAAGATCAGTCAGGTGATAACTGGCCTGATTTACTGTACATGGAGATGATTGTGACACTGTCAGACAAGATCAGATCTGACATAACCTGTTTGATTGAACCAATCTTCTTGGACAAAGGCCCTGTGGGTGGTTTAGAGAAATGGCTTGATTCTAGCCGTGTGACATGTAGGCGAGAATAGGGGTTATACTTGGAGTGGTAATCGAGATGCTATCTTCATTAATTCCCCTAACAAGTAGATCAACCCATTATTATCTCCAAGTGCATGAAACCAAAACCTAACATTTATAGAGAGCTATGTTACAAATACGTGAAGAAGAAGCCTATAGAGTTGCGTTCTTTCTAGTTGGTTCTGGCCTATATCTCGGTTTCTCTGAACCCATGCTGTAATTTCTAAAAAACATAACACCTCATGAAAGGATATCTTACTAAGTTTTTCTCAGTCTGGATCTCTTCAACAGTGAGCTTTGAGAGTCATTTTCACTCAGATTGCAACAGACTTTTAGTTATTAGGGACGGGCTAATTTTAGTATACTATAGGTAATAAGCTTGCATGCTTGAGGCTCTGTTTTTACAATGAGTAAGAGGCCTGCTACAGGCCTGCACCAAAGGAAAAACCTGCCAATAGTGGAAAGCAAACTCCTTAGTAGAACCCAAGTACAATTTCATATGATTTTTTATTCCAGCTGGAGGCAACAAACTCTGCTTGGACCAAGCATAGCATAATTTCACACGCTTTCTCCACGAAAGATTTACTTTACAATACGGAGTTATCCGTCTATTGAGCAGCTTCCTTTAAGGCGCTTGGGTAACCCATGACACTTCATTTTCACTTATATTAGCAAAATACATATGGCCAGCTTTCCATTTATATACAATGATACCAGCTCTAATTAAAAAGAAATCGTGGCATTATCTAAAGGTGCTTAAGCCTTCAGCTTGGTGTAATTGTCTACATAATCCTCGACAGTAGAGTATGGGAGTTGTGTTACCTTGGGACTCTCTTTAGGCAGTTATAAATGAATTTGTGTGCTAGCTGTGAACAGTTTGAATGCACTGACGATATCCTGAACTTGAGATACTGTATGTTATTCACGGTGTCAGCGTCAGTTTCCCCATGGAAAGGTGACTTCCCACTCAGCCTGAAATAAAAATGCATTATAACTAGACCATGCGTGTTTTGACATGTCAACACGTCGCTGACCTTATGTGATCACAAACTGACTCATCCCATATATTTTGAAAGCTCAAACATCAAACATAGTTTAAAATAACTAGGTCTGTTCACTTGTTTCCATTTCTTTAGTCTTAATTTTATATTATTATTATTAAAATTCGTAATTATTACCCCGGGCCGAATTATTAAGGTAATTCCCCAGGCCCAGAAGCGTCAGCTGAAAATGCAGCTGACGAAACAAATCCCATCGAGCCAACGAACCAATTATATCAAATTTACCAATTCAAATTACAAATTCAAACCACGGTATTCAGGCCCGGTGCCGAAAATTTAATAATTACCAATTATATTCTGGGAACCCTTGGGGATTTAGTCCTGAATTCATCCCGACCTGGGTTCATATGTGACCCATGAGAAATAAACTCACAGCACAAGAGCACATAGCCCAATGCCCCAAACATCTGTACTCTTAGATATGATTTCTTCCATCACCACCTCAGGGGCTACAAAACATTTCAATGATAAGTTACAACATCATTGGTCACCATCTCAGTGGCTAAAAACATCTCGGCGATAGGTTACACCATTATTGCTCCGGCCGAAAACAAAATATAATCAGTCACTAAGGAAAAATTTCATTAGTTGGAGAAAGTGCTAACATTATAACCATAGGTAATATTCATGCGAAGTATCACATTCAAATAATCCTAGCAAGAGGTTTTGTTGCATGACCACATAATTAATCAAGCAACGCTCCACAGCGCAGAATGGGGAGAAGATAACTACAGTCGTGATGCAGTAGAGACCAAAGGATAGTGGGATAGCTCAGCTGCTAAAGCATGTGACTCTAGACCAGAAAATTATGGGTTCAAGTCCTAATCTGAGCGCCCACTGTGTGTGAATGAGCTCCTCACAATACTCCTATAATTCCTAGCTCCTTCTGCTCCCACAATTCTCAAGCTCAGGAGGTCTGTTGAATAAGATGATCAGGTGCCCACAGGTGCCCCCCCTGCATATAAATAAAGTGAGAGAAGCAAGGAGGCGTACCGCAGAACTCCTTGAAGCACGACACTATCGGGTCGGTCACGCCGGCTTTCCTGGCCTGAGAGTAGTCTGAGAGGACAACTCTCGGCGAGTGGAGAGACGACATGATCATGTTATAAGGGTGAACGGCTCCGTGGATGATGTCATGGTAATGCAGATACTCAACAGCGTTACAGAGCTGAATCAGCGAATCAGTCACCATGCCTACAGTACACAAAGGAAGTGAGAATTAGTGTAAACAGAAGGAAGATTTGTGAGAGTCAGATAGCTCGATGGGTAGGGTGCTTGACACATGAGTTCAAGAGTTCAAGGTGAGGGCTCTAGTGCTGTTGAGCTCTGAGCCCCTACAAGACCCAGCGATTAACCGGTCGGTTTGCATTCTTATATAAACTAAAGATTGTGACCTATCTTGGTAGAATCTTTGGTATCAACTAGGGATAAGTTCTCTGCCTGCCTGCCTTTTGTAACAACAAATACCACGATTTATTGTCCTCACTATTCTTGATTACGACTGAGGCTTTTCCCATTCTTTCTTAGTTCCCAGCTTCAAAAAATTAGGCATTGGATAGCCGACTGTTAACATAGAACAATGAAAATGATAAAACAACTGTGAGAGATTCGTTCTCCCTATGAAAGTATGCCCATTTAAAACAGTGCAATGTCACATTTGCTTGCACCTGTCCTTATGATACTGTCGACCATGGGTTGAATGTGGAGCTTCTGACTCACCAGCCCATATGTAACTCACTTATTGGCCCAATTCCAATTGTTCTTTGGTAAAATGACAGCATTGTGGTGCAGAAATATATTTGGAATATATTTAATAGTGGTTGAGGCAGACTACTTATGAACAGGCACTGTTCGAGAGCTTCCAATGCCTTCAAATCTGTTGCTTCATGAAGCCCAGAGATTTGCACAACTTAATGCAGGCCAGCGGCTAACAATGAAAACCTTGTCAATAATTGACAAAGGAAGAAAATAATCTATCACGCGAATGGGTGACGAGGCAACAAGAACATGACTCACGTTCGGTGTATGTGGCCTTTCTTGCTAGTTTCTGCACTATGTTTTCAGCACACATGTTGTGGAAGATGAGTGTGTAGTGAGTGGGATCTTCATATAGGTCAAACAATCTCTGTAGGTGGTTGTGGTGCAGAGTCTTGAGGAAAGACAACTCTCTCTGGGCTTCTGCGCCATGCGGCCGTGTGGTAGCCAAGTAGTGCCGCCTTGTGTCTTTACGTGAGCATTTAAATAAGCCGCCATTGCTAAAACTAAAGAACAGAAAATTGAGTTTACATACATATATCATGTAGCATTTAAGCTTTTGAATATCGAGGGAACACAACTCCACTCACTTTTGTACTAGATCCTGTGTGAATCTATAGAGGTCAGATGCCCTGTGGGATTTGATAGTAATCTCTTCAATATTATCACAGAGGGAGCTGCGGCGTGAGCTGGGTGGTGAATAGACAACTCCAAGAGATGGGGCGGCTGCTCCGGCGCCTTCTTCTGGTGGAGTCAGAGATAGGAGCATGGCATGCTTCATCTCCAGGCTATAAACTATCTCTTCTACAGCATCTGCAAAATGAAAACACTCCCATGTGGAAAAGGAACCAAGGTGACCAACATCGCCAACAGCTATGCTCGCATCAGGTGAATTAGGCCATACTCCCAACACAGAAGTGGAACATGGGACTGCGCTCTTCATATTAACCAGCCAGTCAGACAGGGACTGATCCAGCTCAAAACCTCATTCTATGGCAAAGCTTGTAGTAGATTATGGGTACTCACCTGGCTTAGCTGTGGTCACTTCAGGGGAGGCCCAGCTGTAGGCACTGAATCCGAAATCATTGATAGCACTCACTCTGAACATGTACATGGTGCTTGCTGAAAGGCTGTCTACTACAGCTGCGGTAGTCTGCGTGTAATGGCACGCAATCCATCTATGGCTGCCTGTGAGAAAACAGGAATGCACTGGGATGACATTGGTTCTGAGTCGACTCTGCCTGATCAACAGAGGCAGTACTAGGCAGGAATCATACATACTTTGCTGAGCTTGGCTGATATGCATCTCATAAATCCAGTAAGTTGATACATGCTTTAATAACAACTGTTTATCAACAGCAGACTAGACGCCAACGCAACTACATGTATATGGAGAAATGAAATGTAGGAAAGTAGAGTCACAAACATGGAATTACTCAATGCATAGAGTTATCCTCCCTCCTTATGGTTCAATGTGCCTACCTTTCGGTTTGCAGTCCACTTTGTATCTCCTTATTGGGCTGTTACCATCAGATGCCGGCTCAGACCAGACAAGGTACACTTGAGTATCCCAAATCTTGGCAGCGACTGGACGACCAGGTGTACCAGGAACATCTACAATCAACGCAAATGGGGTAACGGGATAGCTCAATGGCTACAGTGAGTTTCTCTCCGAAGATTCCAAACCTCTAGTGCTGCGGAGCAAGCCTCAGCTTTAGGAGATCAGCCAAGTAGGATGACCAAGCACCCACGTAGAACAGTAAAAACCTATCTTGAAAAACCACCTATACTTCAATAAATGTAAATATATCGGAGTGGACACAATAGGGCCATTAATTAAATGAAAAAGGTGGTGTTTAGGAAGTCAGCGTCTATAGAACTTACCTCCAATTAGCAACCTAGCTTTAGTGAACACAGTGCCCTCCTGCCTGGACCTGACTAAGCATTTGTATACACCATTATCCTGAGGTACTGCACTTCGAATAGATAAAGTGATCTTTCCGTCCTTAGCGTAGGAGAAAGTAAATCGGTCACTGAAATTGATAGAGTACAATGCGCGACTAGCATAATGAATAATAAAAGTGAACCTTTTTGTTGAATTATATTATTGATATGACTCCATCATTTAACTTTTGTACAGAAAGAACACAAGTTTAGTCTGTGAGCATCGGGCTGCCCTCCAGCAGACATAGCTTTTTGACTGCATGTCAGCACTTTGCTCGTTGCCTAGCTGCCATGTGATTCGGTTATCTTTTGGAGAACGAGTGAAGCACTTGGCAGCTTTAATTCAGTAAAGCCAATGGTTGTGGCAAGGGCATCCAACTGTGATTCACTCCGAAAAAGAGCGAACTCTATGACCCTTCACAATGAATAATAATGTGGAGTATAACCAGGAGCCAAAATACATGTCTTTTATGTCAATGAACTTTACCCACAAGCCTACCTGACAAGCACAGTATTCTTCTCTATATCTCCCATGATGACCTCATCATTGCGGAACCAGAATGCCATTAGATTGACGCTGTCTCTCTCCTCAATCTCACAAGAAAGTGTTACTGCCTCCCCAACCTTAAAAGGAGTCGTCTCCAACTTCTGTCTGAACACCATTGGGGCTGTAATCAAAATCAATGGCAGGAGCTCCATACTATTCGAATGGTAGGAGCCTGGCAGATGACTGACCTATATGTCTCACAACATTCTTTCCATACAGTGTCATTGAGTTCATTCCGAGACAGCATATAATTTGGTTAATCCTATACCTTCTTTTTCAGAACCCAAGAGGCGGGTAAGGCGGAGCTAACACTGAACATGTACTGAATAGACAATTTTCATTTTGTCAACTTTGCTCAGGACTTGTAGCTTTACAAGAAGATGAACAACCTTTTTTTCAAGAGGGACAGTAAAGGCACTAAAAATCATCATTTTATAACGACTATCCTACATACATTTAGGAGGCGGCAGCCAGCCACTAGCCTCACAGGCCTGCTCCTCTATATGTGCCAGACCCTGATTGGCTAACGCCAGCAGGTCTTCTCGTGTGAGCTTTACACGCATCATTTCATCATTCTGTGTGCCGGGAACTTCACGAGTGCGTAAGGTTCTATCCAACCATGTCATCTCACAATCTTCCACAGATATCTGTAACCGGTCAGTGAATTATGTAAACTCTTTGTTCTTGTATTATGTCATCACTGTTGGAGTGAAACTGATGAGATAGATACTTGTTTTCTTATCAGTTACAGCTTAGCATGGAGCACCAGAAGTGGATCAATGCTCTACCTCATTGTGAGGCTTGGTTTTCTTGCGATCTAGGATCAAAGTGAGGAGGGCTCAAACCCACAACACCAGTCCACCATGGGTGGGATGTAAATATGTACAACGCTTTAATGCTGATTCCTCGGGCATATACAACCCCAGACTGGCCTAGGAGCTTACTGGGTAAGCTTTTCACACAACTTTCCAACTTACCTCATTCAAATGGGTTCTGTACTCTCTGAGTCTGATTGGAAGATCAAGCTCTCTGATCGGGATCAGGTATGTGTCATGATCTTGCTTGTACTTGGCGAACCAATCAATGAGCCAGGCTTCCTCAACTGCGGAGCTACTCTTCTGCTGAATTATTTCAGTTTCTCCATTAACCTCATGCTCTACCTGCACCAAAAACAAGAGGATATCAATAAATGAACCATTATCACCCGATGCCCAAGCCAGAAGTGTCAGTGTAATGATCAGTGCATTCAACCGAAGGCTAAGAGTTGTGATGTGACATGAATTAGACCAAAAGTAGCTACAGAGAGGGTTACTCACCGGGACAACGACAGGCCTAGAGAGGAACAATCTCACAGCGCTGACATCCAGAGCTGTTCCATGGTTATCTGGTGATGCATATCTAAACCACGGATGTTTCAATGCTTCGTTCACACCTCGCCTTTCGCTGCAACACCATCAACCACAAATGAGCACTGGCTTTATTTACAAGGCCAACCTCTCCTTGAAAGAAGCATTAACTATGCAAATTTTGATGGCTATAAAACGAGCACTAAGTCGTAATGAGATCCGCGGGCTCACCTGAATTCTCTCTGCAGGAGACAGCTGATGAAGTCACGGGCTTCCTGACTAACAGAGGTCAAGGACTTCACGTCGACGTTCACACTACATCATAAAAATACACTATGTATCACCCCACTGAAGAACACTAGGGCTATCCTTGAACACTCAGCAAAATCACGCAGAGTGAAATGTGGGAATTATCTTCCCCTTTAGAAGGGAAGGAGTTGTAATATGTAAATTGAGTCTAATTGATTCAACAGACTTTACCTGTTGTCTTTGTTCACAGTTGGCACTCCACCAAGAAGCATGTAAGCTATCACACCGATATTCCATGCGTCTGATGCGAATGTCACCTCTCCGGATCGTACCTAGCAACAAATCCACATTTGAAACAAAATAGCATGATTTTACAACACCAGTTCTGAAAATACCACTGTATGGCATGATGTAATGCGAAGACTCATAGTCTTTAGCAGTGATTACAGTGACATCCGAGAAATAGTTCAGAAAATTCCTCAGTCATCATCAACTCCAAACAACTGTTCATAGATCCAATTCATACAATCCGTATTGCGTTTTAATCTTACTTCATCTGTGATAGCCACAGACTTTTTTCAAAATGTAATAGTTCTTCTTGATCAGTTTGAGTGACAACATGAGATGATTGGGTTTTTACCTCTGGTGCAGAATACATGGAGCCATTACCGGAGTACTTGGCTCGACCGCTCTTTGCATTCAGCATCCAGCCAGAGCTAAATATGTCAATCTTGAGCTGGCTAGATGTTTTGTCATAGAAGATGGTGTCCAGCTGTAATAAAAACAATTCATTTATTAAGATAGGCAAGTAAAACCAATGAATGAATCCAGTTTTGGTCATTCATATTGGATTCGCATAAAGGAGGCCGACTCAGAGTTATCTTCTCTAGGTGCGTACATCATGAGACCATGCTGGAAATAGATATCTGGCTGTATTCATGCAAATACATGATCGTATCTCATCACAGGCCAGGTAGCAGTATCACGTATCCTTTGTTATGCTGTTTTGGCGTGATAGCCACTTTCATCAAACATGCAATTTAAAAGTATAACACATTGACACAATTATAAACCATATCAAAACATAAAGCTATCCCGTTATCCTACCACGGGTTCTCAGCGATCATACCCTAGTTCTTTTGCATATAGCGTCCGCGTCTGCCGAGTATTACCCTAATAACTGTCAGAACCTCCGTTGGAGAGAGTAGCTAGCTAGTCTCCCTCCCAACCAACCGCATGTAAGAGGTAGACGTGATGTTTCTTACCCCTAAGGTGCAGAGAGACACAGAGGCAGAGTGAAGATATCTAGCTATATTCAGCAGCTCACGGATGTGGAAGGCAACATAGGACTCTGACCAGCTAATCAGAGTGAACAGCCAGTCTGTCCATGTAGTGGTAATTCTACAAGATAATTTGTTACTGTAAGACTTACTACACAAAGGTTATAAAAAAAGTCTACTACATGTAAAAGATAATGTCGGGTCTGGACCTATAGTAATTAGTACTGCTTTTACTGGGTAGTTCATAAATTCAGTTGTTTTTTACGAAATTCCTGAGCGGAAAATGATTAGTTGATCTAGTGACTTGGCTGACATTTATTACAAATGAACCCTCATGATACATGTAGATGTCTTTGGCCAACACTTACACTTCATACATAAGCACAACTTGTTGTTCATTCTCAATAACATTGATGAGTCTGATAGCGTTGGGGTGGTGAGCGCTCTGCATCGCCAGCATTTGCCTATGGGCAAACTGTCTCTCCACAGGTCCAGGGTTGTTGAAGATGCGGCCATAAAGCTCGACTCCTGTAGACTTCTCAATCAGTCGATGTACCGACCATGCCTCCTCCCTGTAAGAAAGACAAACAATTATTCAATTATACTATTCCAACTACATGTATGTGTTTAATCCCGACTTACTAACATCGAAATCAAAACAGTTACAACCGTTACTAAAGATGTCTGATATGAGATGTGAATAACTCATCCAAATACCTAACTGCTTACTGTTCGAAACGGGTACGTGACCCTCCTTTTAGCTAAACTCCCAACCTTGGGCTCATTTCCGAGTGAACGGAACTAGGAATTATGTGAGGGTAGGATTTGGATATGCCGAAAGTTTTAATCCAGGTTATCTAGAGCCGTTCGGAAAACAGGATAGCTCAGTTGGTAAAAAGCTTGGAGAATCTATAGATCACAGGTTCGAGCCTCACTACTGGCGGGATGTTTTTTTAGTACGGGCCCTTAGCAAGCCCCTTGCATCACCATGGTAAAAAAATGGAGGTTCCAACCAGTGGGATAATGAAGGTCAAGATCAATCCACGATTGCCAAGGAGCCACCTCTTCCTTCTCAAGAAGAATAGCTAAGTCTCAGCTGGTGATGTGCAAACTGGTTTGGGTTGACTGACCCCCGACCTGAAGGATTGATACTGACCCGCACGCACGTGGTGTCCGTGCTAAACCATAACAGGTGAAAAGCAAGTATCTCACCGGGCAGCTTTGCCATACGCGAGAAGAAGAATCGTGAGCGGCTGAATTGTCCACTTTCCCTACTAACTAGTGATAATACTGAATCGGATAGATCCACAACCTCGCTGAGTGGTAAGGGAATGTTACACCCTGAGAAGCTGGAGAAGTGGTGGCTTGGTGGGTCGCACATTCAACTAGGGGCTAGGTGACCTGAGTTCAATTCTAAGTTTGTGCATCATTTGGTGCTTTCTCTCTTGTCTGATTCGGATCCTTGCATTACGTAAAGGGGTAACAACTCTATGGAGCAAACCATGGACTATTGGCTTGGTAATGTCATCCATTTAAAACTGAGATCTCATCATAAAATATGAACAAAATGGAGGAGGCATTTGATGATAGCTTTACCTTGTGATCTCATCGAGAACATAGTAATAGTCTTCCAGAAGATATTTCTTCACGGATACAATACTATCAGCTCGGCTCCCCTCTACAGAATCAGAGTGTGAGACTGTCATAAGGAGTGTGAGATTAAATGGGTGTATGGCATATTGTCAGTCAGTGACTGGTACAGCAGGATTACATTATATTTGACATTGAAAAAAATTATCGTCGAGAATAAGGTCAAACCGCATGGTCAGTGTCAGCCAAACTTTCAAACAATAATAATGTAAATAACAACAATATTTCTTGTTTTTGTTATATAAAGTAGAGTTTACACAACCGGCAACTGTCTGGTTGTTGCTGAAAACCGCTCAAAATGGCCGTAAAGTGGGCGTCAGCTTCCGGTGATCCAGCGACAGAATGCCGATTCTGAAAACGCTATTTCTTCAGCGCCAGGTAAGCGGCAACCAACAACAACGCAGATTCGAAATTGCCTCTCTTCCAAGTTCGTCCTTGACCTAAACACCGGTAGTGGAAATCTATTCGAAGTAAATAGAATTGCCACTCTGATTGGTCACTGCGCTGTGCCGCTTGGAAAATAGTGCATGCAGTGTCAGCTCATAGCAGCACTGTCCGCTGAATTGGCAGGCGCTGACGCCCATTTGAGCGGCAAATACAGCGACGCAGACAGCGGTGCCGCTCGTGTAAATACCCCTGTGGCGTCGGTCTCTGTGCCGTTTGCCGTTCACTGCTATCGCGTCGCCCTCATGTAAACCCACTATTATGACAATAATTATTATAACAATAATTAAATAATAGTTTTTATTGTAACCGTAATAAAAATTGATATTGCAAAATCACAAAAATTATTATAATATGTATTATTATATTATAATGATAAAATAATAATATTATTCCATATTATGCATTGATGCATTATGGTTTGTGTGGGTAATAGCTCACCTTCCACGAGTAGTGAAAAGTTGCAGTGAACTCTACCAGCCTCATTCTCAGCCACTATCTGATATGTACCAGAATCCCTGGTTAGCAAACCATTGATCACCAGAGTGTGAAGATCAGGCCCTTCCTGGCGAATCACACACCGACTAGCACTGGAGATACGCTGCCAGTCCTTGTAGAACATCACCTGTGAGCAGGGAATAGTCAACATTTAGTGGAGTGATGATGACACATATCATTTTATATACGCAGTGATTTTTTTTACGAGTGATTGCTTCAAATACATGTGTTGTTGGAGCTGGTGCTATGGGATTACACTCGTAGTCACTTGCTCGATACATATTCTAAAGTATGCTTTTAATCAAGACACCTACGAGAACAGGGAGCGCATACACTGACAATGTTCAACTGAACTGTACGACTGTTAAAACAGATACTTTGTCGGATGACGAGATACATCAGGTGGTGACATTCTATACCGCAGACCATAGACTGGAACACTTATCACTCTGTTAATTCCGACTCCACTGATCTCAAAGACATCTCCATAGAAATGTTATGGTCAAACTGGTCAAGTGGTATCACTGGTGCATGCCAGCAATCTTAAGTTCCCATACACACAGTCAGCCATCAGATGGTTTGGTCTTCTCACCTTAGGGAAGGGTATACCATCCACTCTAACACTGAGTCGGAGCTGATCTAGTCTGTTCATGTGGTAGGACTTCTTGGGTGTTTGAAGGAAGGTAGGAGGATCGGACACTTGCAGAGTTAGTGACTTGGTAGCGAATCCGTAGCGATTCTGCACTCGAATGGTGTAATCACCGGCGTCCTCCCATGTCATGTTGGTGAACTCGAGAACACATAAGCCTAATAACACAATGACTGACTGCCACAGAATGTTAATTCACCCTAATCCAGTTATACGGGATTATATTACTTAATTGTTTTTAAATTAAAACTCTACCGGGATTCTCAGCCACCCTATTGAACAGATCTCCTAAGTCTGAGACTTGTAGGAGCAGTAGGAGCTAGGATTAACAGGGGCCCATTGTGACCTGGAAAGTCTCTGAAATTGAATGATGGGTTCAACAAAAATTCCAGGTGAAGCGAAGGCTTAGTGGAGAGTGGACCACTTGATAGCGATTTTGAGCAACAGAGGCCCACCTATAAATAATCTTCTCAATGGGAGCACCATGGACCATCCTGGACACAGCCCATTGGCTTAGGGATCTATCCATGAGCTCAATGGTGAGCCACAACTAGGTGGTCAGAACAAGTCTCTTATCTAATCTGACAGCTACACCACAACAGTGAAGACATCGCATGAGAAAAGATTTTTGTCACTACAATTTAGGGGTAATATGATATTATTCTTTTCATACAGTCTATGCGCACACACCTGATGGATAAAGGTTGGAGCTATATCTCTCATCCATCATGATCTTCTCGTCCTTAAAGTACCATTTGATATCTGAGTGAGGATGGGTGTAAACAGTGCACATAACTTTCCCTTTACGACCTTCCACCGCGTACTGAATCAACGTATCCTTGAAATCAAACCGAGGCTCCAGCGCTACAATGTGATATCAAGCCATGACCATGTGTGCAAAGAAAGCGATTTCTTTAGTTTTATTTTTGGTGTGATACGTCCGGCTGATCAAGTGCACTCACCAGAGTAGAACTCTATGGCATTAACAGCCATAGTTATATTGAAGGTAAACATGATAGGAAACTTACGTAGACCATCAGCGTACGCTTTCAGTAGCTTCTCCTCATTAGAGATGCAGTTATTTTGCTCTAGAGACAAAAAATGAGGCAAAATTACAATACACAAGTTTATTTGCTTTTAAATCAGGTAGGATTTTTACCATGGAAGATTTGCGAACAAACGAAACCAAAAAAAGTACAAAATAGTCTCCAAAGCATGGGCATATTTCACAATATCCTACAGTCTAAACACACAGGTAAACCAAAATCACTTAGACACCCGTGGCCAACTTCTAACTATAGGCTTCGATATTTTAAAGCTATTTGTCACCAAATATCGTGAAAGCGTGATAACTTGATTGATACCTCGTTTATTGATGGCATGCCAGTACATGTTATCAGTCTCAGTGTTGGTATAGCCATTATACGAGGATGTTACACTGGCTTTATATGCATCCGGCTTTGTTTTCTTACTGATACCTATAAATAAAAGTCTAAGGTAAAAACCTATCGAACACTATCTAAAAATACAACCTGCCACATTCCTTGATGGAGCTGTTTTACCTCATTGGACACACAGCGTAATGAGGACCATGATTAATAGTGATCAAAAAGCAATTTTTTTCCATTTCGTCTTCGAAGCAAAGCTTTGTCTTTTCTAAAATCCATTCATTCATACTCAATCTCCCTCACACGCTGCATGCTGATTGTGGTTACTCACCATGTAGATTAGATAGACTAGTGGAAAGTGAAGCAGGTACAGAAAACCCAACATATCTTGGAGGTATACACACAGCAAAGAACAGGTTGAGGTAAGTAGAATACATTTGTAATGAGTGTGTAAAGCGGTATAACAATAAAACAATACAGCAACTACTAGGAAGGGTACAGAAATATTAGTGGAGACAGTTAGGGGTGTGGCTGGGGTATTGAGGTGTAGGTAAAAGACATGCCATCAGTTCGGTATGCATTTAGCCCCACACATCTAACTATGCCATCGTCTATACGCGTGTCACTTTGTGACTCCCCAGCTCGCAAGGGTTCCCAACTATATGGTTGATGTACCAACGCTTTTCTAGGACTGTAATTGTTCTTCAAACTTTTGAAACGACTAGATGTGACTGGTGAGGCCCTTCTGTGACCTTTGATGAAATGACGGGCTGATGACGTGTGAACAGGTTTGGATGGTTTACCGAGCTGCTCATTTACTAAACCTCGCACCCTAAATTCGTAATCCCCTTGCTTCAGTTTCAGTCCAGTTATGGTATACGTGGTAGTAAATACACCAGAACTAGGGGTCACAGCGCGCCAGCCAGTCGATTCAACTGGGCATCTACTCTCAATGACATACGAAGCAGCACACTCGCAAGTTAGGGGCGGCCATGACAGAATAACGGTACCACGGCTGGCATTAAGGTGATCGAT